>Ga0129313_1001888_pt1 | contig 12109 bp, 6 predicted proteins | sample O1105metagenome_FD_94436 | JGI IMG/M metagenome (GOLD analysis project Ga0129313, IMG submission 94436) | Orangutan group fecal microbial communities from fecal samples from Wisconsin, USA - O1105 metagenome | ecosystem: Host-associated > Mammals > Digestive system > Large intestine > Fecal... | reverse complement strand
TCATTTACTGCATTTTTAGCTACAGGTGCCGTCTGCTTTGCAGAGGTCTGCGCAGAATTGTCAAAAGTCACACCGCCCATGGCCGCTGCGAGAGCCTTGCCCATAGCGGTATTGGTATTGTGTACCCGAACTGCTTTACCTTTCTGTTCTTCCCGCTTCTTCGGTGCATTGACTGTGCCGTTACCATTCTTCTGTCCGTCTGCCTGCGCAGCGCTGCTCCTGCCGGAAGCTTTTTTTGCAGCCGCCTGCTTCTGGGCTTCCTTAATATCTTCCATGGTCAGTCCCAGCTTCTCCATCAACTGTTCTGCAGCTTCATAGGACTCGGGATGGACACTTGTGGCATCCAGCGGATTCTTGCCATCCGGGATCCTCAGGAAACCGGCACACTGCTCATACGCCTTAGGCCCCAGCTTCGGTACCTTTAACAGCTGTTTTCTGTTTACAAAACGTCCGTTATTTTCTCTATAATCCACGATATTCTTCGCAATCGTCTTGTTAATACCGGAGACATATTCGAGTAAAGATGCGGATGCGGTATTCAGATCCACGCCGACTTTATTTACGCTGTCCTCTACCACGCCGCTTAAGGCATCGCTTAACTTTTTCTGATTCATATCATGCTGGTACTGACCGACACCGATGGATTTGGGATCGATCTTCACCAGTTCTGCCAGGGGATCCTGTAATCTTCTGGCGATGGATGCAGCACTTCTCTGTCCCACGTCAAAATTAGGAAATTCTTCTGTCGCCAGCTTACTTGCGGAGTATACGGAAGCACCTGCCTCGTTGACGATCACATACTGTACCGGGCGATCCAGTTCCTTCAACAGCTCTACGATTACCTGCTCGGACTCTCTGGAAGCTGTACCGTTTCCTACAGAAATTAAATCCACATTATATTTTTTGATCAGTTTCTTCAGCTCGGCTTTTGACTCCTCCACCTTATTCTGAGGTGCTGTAGGGAAGATCACTTTCGTATCCAACACTTTTCCGGTAGCATCTACCACTGCCAGTTTACAGCCGGTACGGAACGCCGGATCCCAGCCTAAGACCACTTTTCCTGCGATAGGTGGCTGCAACAGCAGCTGCTCTAAATTTTTGCCGAAGACATTGATAGCTCCGTCCTCTGCCTTTTCTGTCAGATCGTTACGGATCTCTCTTTCAATAGCGGGTGCTATTAAACGATCATAGCTGTCTTCCACTGCAGCACAGATTACCGGTGTGGTATACTCATTTTCCTTCGTGATCAGCTTTTTCTCCAGATAACGCAGAATACGCTCTTCCGGCGCATTGACTTTTACAGTCAGTACTTTTTCTGCCTCTCCACGGTTCAATGCCAGTACTCTGTGACCTGCAATCTTCTTCACAGGCTCTTCAAAATTGTAATACATCTCGTAGACGCTCTGAGCCTTCTCATCCTTCGCAGTACCGGTCACAATGCCTTCCTCTACGGTGATATTACGGATGTAAAGACGATGATCCGCATCGTCGGAGATCATCTCGGCAATAATATCCTGTGCTCCCTGCAATGCTTCCTCCGGAGTCTTTACTTCTTTTTCTTCGGAAACATACTTGGCCGCCTCGTTAAGCACCGGTTCTGTTGCCTCCTGGCGCAGAATGTATTCTGCCAGAGGTTCCAGCCCCTTCTCCTTTGCAATACTGGCACGGGTCTTTCTTTTGGGCCGATAGGGTCGGTACAGATCCTCTACCACTACCAGCGTCTGAGCTGCCAGAATCTTCTCCTTTAACTCATCGGTAAGTTTTCCCTGTTCCTCGATGCTCTTCAGCACCTGCTCCTTTTTATCTTCCAGACTTCTCAGATAGGTCAGTCTCTCATCGAGATTACGCAGCTGCTCGTCGTTCAGAGATCCGGTGACCTCCTTACGATAACGGGAGATGAAAGGGATGGTATTTCCCTCATCGATCAGCTTCACCGCAGCTTCCACCTGCCATTTTTCTACCTGAAGTTCTTCTTTGATTTTCTGTATAATATCCATAGTTCCTCCTGATGGCCTGTTGCCATTTTGTTTTGCGCATGGGTATATTATACTGGAAATCGGAAGTTTTCTCAATCTTTTCATTTTTATTTCATTTGCTTATTACAGGAAAAAATGGTACAGTACTTAATATAAGCGCGGCAGACAAATTCACCACATGCCGCCCGGAAATGAGGCTTTCTATGGATTATTATCAGAATCAGAACAACGAAATGAATCAAAATATACCGCAGATCGATCCGAAATACAGGGGTTTATCGATCGCTTCTATGGTCTGCGGCATCTGTTCCCTGATATTATGCTGCACAGGACTGCTGTCCATCCCTGCCGGTGCTCTTGGCATTCTCTTCGCAATGCTTACCAGAAAAAAGGGACAGCGTATGAGCAGTATGTGTGTCGCCGGGATCTGGCTGTCCTGTGTGGGACTGGCGCTCGGTATCTTCATCACGATCAGCAGCATTGTCACGGTATTTACCGATCCTTCTTATAGGAATATGCTGGATCAGATGTACCGGCAGATGTACGGTGTCGATATGGAAGGATTCTGGCAGTCGTACCTGTAAGACATGCCGGTATTTTCCGATGGATTCTGTGGTTACGAAATCGGACCCCGGACCAGCCGGAATAACCAATAGAACAAAATAATAAAAAGAAAAGAGGATTTCTATGACACAATATACATCCAGAGCCCAACTCAAAGAAAAAGCCAGAGATCAGATGGCAGGGCATTACGGCAATGCCATCCTGCTGTCCATCTGCCGGAGTCTGATCGTATTTTCCCTCACCTTTACCGTCAGCATGACCTTCACTATGATCCTTACCGTACGGACAATTATGGGAGGAAGCGCAGAGACATCTCTGACGGAATATCTGCTTTTGACGGCGACTACGACTTTATTGTCGATCTTTGCCGGAGTGTTTCAGACCGGCATTACATTATTCTATCTGAATACTGCCTGCAACAGGCCTGCTGTAACCGCCAATCTATTCTACGGCTTCAAATACTTATTCAAAAAATCGCTTGGGATCTCCGCAGTACTGATCCTGCTGAATACGGCATGTACACTTCCTTTTGATATTTGCTATTTTCTCCTGCGGTCAGGGAAAGGCTTTGATACCATAACCATGGCAATCCTGTGCATTGTGCTTATGGTCATCGGTATGTGTATCTATATTCCGTTATCCCTTGGTTTATCCCAGGCTTACTATTTACTGTTGGATTTCCCCCAGTATAATGCCATGGAGCTGATGAAATTAAGCTTCCGCATTATGAAGGGACATAAATGGGAGCTGTTCTGCTTACAAATGAGTTTCCTGCCACTGGGATTTCTGTGTTTGCTGAGCTTTGGTATCGGGAGCCTATGGCTGGTGCCATATATGAACATGACCCAGACCTTATATTTTCTGGATCTGATGCAGAACGAACGCCAATAACGGATATTTATTATGATTATAATGTATGCAAAAACACATTCCATAAGTCAAACGCCTATGGAATGTGTTTTATATTTTGTCTACTATGAATTCTCTGTCTTCTTATCTCCCTGCACACTGAGCCATTTCAGATAGCCATTGATGAAGATATCCAGTCCGCCGTCCAACACAGCGTCCACATTACCTGTCTCCACATCGGTACGGTGATCCTTGACCAGTGTGTACGGCTGTAATACATAGGAACGGATCTGGTTGCCCCAGCCGATCTCCTTGACTTCGCCGCGGATATCCGACAGCTTCTCGGCATTTGCTTCCTTTTTTAACAGATACAGCTTGGCTTTTAGCATCTGCATAGCCTTATCCTTGTTCTGGAACTGGCTTCGTTCGTTCTGACACTGCACTACTGTTCCCGTCGGGATATGGGTGATACGGATAGCAGATGATGTCTTGTTTATGTGCTGACCACCGGCACCACTGCTTCGATAAGTATCAATGCGCAGATCCTTCTCATCAATATCCACATCCAGATCTCCTTCGATATCCGGCATAACATCCAGAGATACAAAGGATGTCTGACGCTTGCCCTGGGCATTGAAAGGAGAGATACGCACCAGACGGTGTACCCCCTTCTCCGACTTCAGATAGCCATAGGCATTCTGACCATTGACCTGGAAAGTCACTGACTTGATCCCGGCCTCATCACCATCCAGGTAGTCCAGTACTTCAATGGTAAAGCCCTTGCGCTCCGCCCAACGGGTATACATACGATACAGCATACCGCACCAGTCACAGCTCTCGGTACCGCCGGCACCGGCATTGAGCTTTAAGATCGCATTGTTCTTATCATATTCTCCGGACAATAGGGTACCGATCCTAAGTTCGTCGAATTCCCTGATGAATTCATCCAGTTCTCCGCGGATTTCCGGGATCAGAGACTCATCGTTCTCCTCATATCCCATGTCGATCAGAGTCAGAATATCATCGTACTGTGTAGAAAGCTTATCACACTCTCCCACCGTATCCTTCAGGTTCTTCAGTTCTTTCATTTTCTGGTTGGAACGCTCCGGGTCATCCCAGAATCCGGGAGCCTCCATCTCACGTTCCATTTCTTCGATCCGCTTTGCCTTGTTAGCAAGGTCAAAGTGAATCCCTCACTTCCGCTAAAGGTGTTTCGTAGGACAGAATTTCTGTCTTCATCTGATCTAATTCAACCACTTAACGTCACCTACTTTCTTATTCTATTATTTTCTATTATCGTAATTCTCACTTTTTACGGCAGGCATATCGTCTGTCCGCGCTGCCGCACTGTCTTCCGCTGTCGTCAGAAAACATCAGGCCTTCCGTCCGCAGCAGTTCTTGTATTTTTTACCGCTTCCGCAAGGGCAGGGATCATTCGGGTACACCTTTGCATTTTCACGCTTTACAGGTCCCTTCGGTAAGGAATCGTCCTTGTTCGTGCCGGTGATCTTCGCCTGCTGCTCACGCTCTACCTTCTGTTCGATCTTGATATGGAACAGAAGTCTCACAGTCTCTTCCCGGATGTTCTGGGTCATCTCATCGAACATCTCGTAACCGCTCATCTTGTACTCTACCAGAGGATCTCTCTGTCCGTATGCCTGTAAGCCCACGCCCTGACGCAGCTGCTCCATGTCGTCGATATGATCCATCCACTTACGGTCGATAACCTTCAGCAGAACCACACGCTCCAGCTCACGGATGGCTTCGGGTTCGGGGAACTCGGCCTCTTTTGCTTCGTACAGCTTCACAGCTTCTTCCTTTAACTGCTGCTTCAAGCTGTTCTTCTTGGGCTTCTTCACACGCTCCGGTGTCAGAGGCTGTAACGGGATCGTAGGAATGAGCAGGGTATTTAACTCATTGAAATCCCAGTCGGAGATATCTGCGTCGTCATTGATACAGATATCTACACAGTTCTCGGTAATATCGGTGATCATCTTGTAGATCACATCGCGCATGCTCTCGCCGTTCAGTACCCGCAGACGCTCCTCGTAGATGATCTCTCTCTGTTCACTCATGACACGGTCATACTCTAACAGATTCTTACGGATACCGTAGTTATTGCTCTCGATCTTTTTCTGTGCGGATTCGATGGCATTGGTCAATGCCTTGTGCTCGATCTCCTGTCCTTCGGGGATACCTAAGGTATTGAACATACTGATCAGGCGCTCGGAACCGAACAGTCTCATCAGATCGTCTTCCAGAGAGATGTAGAACTTGGACTCACCGGGATCTCCCTGACGTCCGGAACGACCACGCAGCTGATTATCAATACGTCTGGACTCATGACGCTCGGTACCGATGATCTTCAGTCCGCCGGCGGCTCTCGCTTCATCATCCAGCTTGATATCCGTACCACGACCTGCCATGTTGGTAGCGATGGTTACCGCACCGTGTACACCGGCATCGGCTACGATCTCTGCTTCCAGTTCATGGAATTTTGCATTCAGGACCTTGTGCTGGATGCCGCGCTTAGTCAGCATTCTGCTCAGTTCCTCACTGGCTTCGATAGTGATAGTACCTACCAGTACAGGCTGTCCTGTGGCATGTGCTTCCTCTACCGCATTCACGATAGCGTTCAGCTTCTCTCTCTTCGTCTTGTATACAGCATCCTGCAGATCCTTACGGATAACGGGACGGTTCGTAGGGATCACAACAACATCCATGCCGTAGATCTCACGGAACTCGGTCTCCTCAGTGAGAGCTGTACCGGTCATACCACACTTTTTATCGAATAAATTAAAGAAGTTCTGGAAGGTAATGGATGCAAGCGTCTTACTTTCTCTCTTCACCTTTACATGCTCTTTTGCTTCGATTGCCTGATGCAGACCGTCGGAATAACGGCGTCCCGGCATGATACGTCCGGTAAATTCATCGACGATCAGTACCTGGTCATCTTTTACCACGTAATCCTTATCACGGAACATCAGATTATGGGCACGCAATGCCAGAATGATATTGTGCTGGATCTCCAGGTTCTCGGGATCAGCGAAGTTATCAATGTGGAAGAATCTCTCAACCTTCTCCATACCTGCTGCGGTCAGGTTGATGATCTTATCCTTTTCGTTAACGACGAAGTCTCCGGTCTCTTCCTGTACCACACCCATAATGGCATCCATCTTGGTCAGTTCCTGTACATCATCACCGCGCTTCATCTGACGTGCCAGCAGATCACACATCTCGTACAGAGCTGTGGACTTGCCGCTCTGTCCGGAAATGATCAGAGGGGTTCTCGGTTCATCGATCAGTACGGAGTCCACCTCATCGATAATGGCATAATGCAGTCCACGCAGAACCAGCTGTTCCTTGTAAATAACCATGTTATCACGCAGATAATCAAATCCCAGCTCGTTGTTGGTAACATAAGTGATATCACACTTGTAAGCTTCCTGTCTCTCCTCGGAGGTCATGCTGTTGAGTACCACACCGACCTTCAGTCCCAGGAACTCATGTACCTGCCCCATCCACTCCGCGTCACGCTTCGCCAGATAGTCATTGACGGTAACGACATGGACCCCCTTGCCTTCCAAAGCATTCAGATAAGCAGGAAGGGTAGACACCAGTGTCTTACCTTCACCGGTACGCATCTCTGCGATACGTCCCTGATGCAGGATGATACCACCGATCAGCTGTACTCTGTAGTGCTCCATGTTCAGAACACGCTTTGCAGCCTCTCTTACGGTTGCATAAGCCTCCGGAAGCAGATCGTCCAGAGTCTCTCCCTCGGTCAGACGCTTCTTATACTCCTCGGTCTTACCCCGCAGTTCTTCATCGGAAAGTGCCTGCATTGTAGGGCGGAGTGCCTCGATCTTGTCTACCAGAGGTTCAATACGCTTCAGTTCTCTGGAACTGTGCGTGCCAAATATCTTCTCAATAACGCTCATTTTTTCCTCGTTTCCACACCCTTTTGACAATAAAATGTCCATGGGTCTTCGCATAATTCAAAGGTTATTGTAGCAGATTTTCCTCTATGTTTCAACCTTTCAATGTGCCCATAGGCGTGAAAAGACTGTAAAAATTTTATGAACAGGATGTGGGCTGCGCATTGACTGCCAAAATTGACAGTATTGCTGAAAATTATTATAATGAATTCAGTTAATTTCTTTTCATGACAAGGAGCGTAATACTTATGAAAAGGCTGTCTATCACACAACTGGTTCCCGGCATGACCGTCGCCGAAGACGTCTATGATCTGGACCATGAGCTTCTGATACAAAAAGGGACCATCCTTACGGATAAACTGATCACCAAGCTGGATCTGTACGGTATCCTCACCATTTTTGCCGAGGATATCATACAACCCGTGCGGCCTGCTGAGGATTCCACTGACACTGGGCTCTCTTACTCCGAGCGCATTAAGAGTTCTCCGGAATTTCAACTGTTCAAGACAGATTTTGAAAATGATGTTGAACTGTTCCGGGAAAATATGAATCTCGTGATTCAAAAAAATACCTCTTTAGATGTGAATACCCTATTGAAAAACACCATGGCCATCGTGGCTAATCATTCCGGCAGCATCAGCATTCTGGACATGCTTCAGAACATGCGGGAATATGATGATTCCACCTACACTCACAGTCTGAATGTTGCCCTGATCTGCAACATACTGGTCGGATGGCTGAAGCTGTCTGACGAGAAAGTTGAGCTGGCCACTGCCTGTGGTCTGTTCCATGATATCGGCAAACTGCTGATACCTTATTCTATCATTTCAAAACCGGGAAAGCTGTCCGAGGAAGAATTTGCAACGATCAAAAAGCATCCCACCCTGGGTTACCAGCTTCTCCTGTCCCAGGATGTGGATGATCATGTGAAAAATGCTGCTCTCATGCATCACGAACGTAGCGACGGCAGCGGTTATCCTTTGAAATTAAAAGGCAATCAGATCGACCCTTATGCAAGAATCGTGGCTATTGCCGATGTCTACGATGCCATGACCGCTGCCCGCTGTTACAGAGGACCTTTGTGCCCATTCCGTGTCATCGAGATGTTCGAGGCAGAAGGCTTCCAGAAATACGATGTCTCCATCCTGCTTCCTTTTCTGGAAAATGTGGTCAATTCCTGTCTGCAGAACCGTTGTCTGTTAAGCGATGGGCGGAAAGGGACGATCATTTATATCAACAAAGACAAGCTCTCCCGGCCTGTCGTACAATGTGGCGGAGAGTATGTGAACCTGGCGGACCAGCCGGATTTAGAGATTGTGCGTCTGCTTTAAGTTATTCAGGTATCAGCCATACAGGACCTTAGGCTGCATTGTGTTGTAGATGTCGCATGCAGCGTTTCTTTCCATAAAAGCAGCATCTACAGAATGGAGTTATTTATGTCAGACAAGACTTCCTTGCATTATTATGTCAATATGCCCGGAAATACCCTTCCGGGCACTTCTTTTTCTACTATTACTGAAGCACTGACCGCCCTGACGGATTCATCCTGCTTATCATGCGAAAAGCAGTTCCCGGCTCCCGTTTCTGATCTGCCTCCTGTGATCGTACACATCGGGGAGGGTATTTATCGGGAAAAATTAATCATCACCAGACCAAATGTCACCTTCGAAGGGGCCGGTGCAGACAAGACTATTCTCGTCTACGGAGATGCCGCCTTTGATCTTATGCCTGAGGGAGATAAACGCGGAACCTTCCGCACCGCTTCCGTCCGGATCGACACCCATGATTTTACTGCAAAACATCTGACTTTTCAGAATGATTCCGGTTTCGGACATACCGTAGGGCAGGCGCTGGCGGTCTATGTAGACGGTGACCGCAATGCTTTTTATGACTGCCGTTTTCTTGGCAGCCAGGACACGGTCTTCGATGCACCTCTGCCGTTAAAAGAGGCGCAGCCCGGAGGCTTCAAGGGGCCCGGAGAATTCAAGCCCCGCACGATTGGACGTCATTATTATGAAAACTGTTTTATTCAGGGAGATGTGGATTTCATCTTCGGCAGCGGCATCGCCTGGTTTGAGCATTGTACGATCTACTCGAAGCTTCCCGGAGACCGGGTCCCTCCGGAAAGTCCGGAGGATGAAGTGATCTACGGCTATGTGACCGCAGCCTCCACTCCCATGGAAGAACCCTACGGCTATGTCTTCCATGAATGCAGCCTGGAGAGCGACTGTCCTCCCCATTCCATCTACCTGGGACGTCCCTGGAGAGAATGGGCGAAGACCGTATTCTTACACTGTGAACTGGGGGCACACATCCATCCCGCCGGCTGGCAGGACTGGAAGAAACCCCATGGACATTTCTATTACGGAGAATACGCTTCCTACGGTCCCGGTGCTTCCCCTGCTACCCGCGCTGACTTTTCCCACCAGCTGACGGATGCGGAGGCTGCGGAGTATACCGTGAAACATGTAATGAAAGGATGGGAACCACAGAGTTTGATGTTATCCGTTGTGAAAGGAGTTCCGACATCTATGTATCAGGAAGCATTGTCCCGCCAGCTGGCACTGGACTACTGTTGCAGTCCTGCTGATGTGGCTGATTCAAAAAATCATTTTACAATCCATACACCACAGGAAGGACGTCGTCGTTTTCAGGAAAGCTCCGTCTGCGGTTTGAAAATTGCTGTCGTCAATGGGAAATTATTGGTGACCGGTTCGGAGGAAATTGTGACAGAGTGTCAGAAACGTTATGCTGATGTGACAGGAGAATGGTTTTTTGACATGAAACGGCTTCGGGAATTGGAGGAATTGCTGGCTCCGTTCGATCTCCGTATTGCGCAGGTACATCCCTTTTTCCTGCCGGAGTCTGGTGGCATATCTTCTTCTGATCTTTCTTCGCCATTACTGTCTGAGGCCCTGAATTTTGAACTGATACGATATGATCAGGATGCTATTCTGCAATTTCGAGGCGACGACCGCTTTGATGAAGCTTTTGCTTTTAATCCCGATGCACCGGATGTCCTGGGGATTGCCGCTGTAAAGGACGGCGAGATTCTCGGTATGGCAGGTGCCAGCGCTGACAGTCCCCTGTTCTGGCAGATCGGGATCAATGTATCTCCCCACGCCAGAGAAATGCATGTGGGATCGACATTAGTAAGACTTCTGGCTCAGGATATTTTGGCTCACGGTGCAATTCCTTATTATGGAACAAGCATGTCCCACATTGCTTCCCAACGGGTAGCACACCGCGCCGGATTCGCTGTGGCGTGGGCAGAATTGATTACGGAAGAAGTAAGGTAAATTGAGAGTTACCACGCAAAAAACCGCTGCAGGCTTACGCCCACAGCGGTTTTATTTCTCTCAGCTTACTGCTGAGCTACATCCTTCATGGAGAAACTGATTCTGCCCATTTTATCCTTGCCCAGGCATACTACAGTTACTACATCTCCCAGTGTCAGGACATCTTCTACATGGTTGATTCTCTCCTTAGCGATCTTGGAGATGTGTACCATGCCTTCCTTACCGGGTGCGAACTCGATGAATGCACCGAATTCCTTGATGCTTACTACCTTGCCCTTGAAGATCTGACCTTCTTCGAAGTCGGTGGTGATGATCTTCACCATCTCCAGAGCCTTATCCATCATTTCCTTATCTGTACCACAGATAGATACCTTACCGTCATCGGTGATATCGATCTTCACGCCGGTACGTGCAATGATCTCATTGATGGTCTTGCCACGCTGACCTACTACATCACCGATTCTGTCGGGATCGATCTGAATGGAGATGATCTTGGGAGCGTACTTGCCAACCTCTGTTCTGGGAGCAGAGATCGCAGGCTTCATGCAGGTATCCATGATGAACAGTCTTGCATCACGGCATCTTGCAATAGCGCCTTCTACGATAGGTCTGGTCAGACCGTGGATCTTAATATCCATCTGAATAGCGGTAATACCTTCGGTAGTACCGGTTACCTTAAAGTCCATATCTCCGAAGAAGTCTTCCAATCCCTGGATATCGGTCAACAGTACGAAATCGTCATCAGTCTCGCCGGTTACCAGACCACAGGAAATACCTGCTACCATCTTCTTGATGGGTACGCCTGCTGCCATCAGGGACATGCAGGAAGCACAGGTGGAAGCCATGGAGGTGGAGCCGTTGGATTCAAAAGTCTCAGATACGGTACGGATTGCATAAGGGAACTCGTCCTCACTGGGCAGTACAGGGATCAGGGCTCTCTCAGCCAGAGCGCCGTGACCGATCTCACGTCTTCCGGGTCCGCGGGAAGGCTTGGTCTCACCTACGGAATAGGAAGGGAAGTTATAATGATGCATATATCTCTTGCTTACTTCGTTCTCATCCAGACCATCGATCTTCTGCTGCTCGGACAGAGGAGCCAGAGTACATACATTACAGATCTGTGTCTGTCCACGGGTGAACATAGCGGAACCATGTACACGGGGGATGATATCTACCTCTGCTGCCAGAGGACGGATTTCTGTGATTGCACGGCCGTCCGGACGTTTGTGGTCTTTTAAGATCATCTTACGAACAGTCTTTTTCTGATACTGGTAAACAGCCTCTGGAAGAACTGCAAGCCACTCTTCGTTTTCTGCAAATGCTTCTTCTAACTTCTCTGTTACGACACGGATATTTTCTTCTCTTGTCTGTTTGTCATCGCTGAAAACAGCCTCTTCCATCTCTGCCGGAGGAACGATCTCTTTGATCGCTGCAAACAGCTCTTCCGGAATAGCGCAGCTCTCATAAGCGTGTTTCGGTTTTC
>Ga0129313_1001887_pt1 | contig 12114 bp, 8 predicted proteins | sample O1105metagenome_FD_94436 | JGI IMG/M metagenome (GOLD analysis project Ga0129313, IMG submission 94436) | Orangutan group fecal microbial communities from fecal samples from Wisconsin, USA - O1105 metagenome | ecosystem: Host-associated > Mammals > Digestive system > Large intestine > Fecal... | reverse complement strand
TTCGTAGTTGTTGCCGCCGTCAGAGCAGTTTCCGAAATACTGACCGAGGTCATAATAGAGTTGTGCTGAATAAAGCTCTTTCTGCACAAGTTTGTCCTGCAACTCAAACAGTCGCTTCTGTGCGCGCTCCTTATCTTCTGCGTCGGGGAAGAGGTCGAGAAAGTCCTGAAAAGCGGCAATGGCTGCCACGGTCTGCGTCTGGTCAAGTCGCGGCTCCGGCGTAGACATGTAAAGGCTCTGACCTACGTAGAACTCGGCCTTCTCTGCATATACACCTTTGGGATAGCTCGCAAAGTATTTCTTGAATGTTGCGGCAGCTGACTCGTAGTCTCTGCTCATATACTGCGCCATAGCAAGCATGTAAAGACTCTCCTGAGCGTTGTCTGTTCCCTTCTGAAGGGTGACCAGATCTTGCAACAATGTGGTGGCACGAGTGTACTTACCTTTCAAGAAGCTCTCCTTAGCATACTCGTATTTATACGCGTAGTCAGAAGTCTTGTAGACTTGGTTGAATTCGTTTGCGCAGCCTGTCAGCAACAATGCGGAAACGATTATAGCGGGAAAAGTACTTTTCATAAACTCAATTTTGGATTGCAAAATTAGTGATAATTCTTTTATTTGCAAAGCTTTAGTTTCCTTTTTTCACAAAAAATAGCTTTAAACTTGCCTTTTACAACCTTTTTTGCTATTTTTGTATTTTGCTAACAGCTGCACGTTGGCTGCAAGAGAAAGAACACAGGATAAATACTCGAAACAACATGAAGTTTGACTTGACATCGAAATACTCTCCCACTGGCGACCAGCCAGAAGCCATAAAGGAACTCACCGACGGGCTGAAACAGGGAGAACGCGCACAGGTACTGTTAGGAGTGACGGGCTCTGGCAAGACCTTTACTATGGCCAACGTGATAAAGAACATCAACCGTCCGACACTCATTCTGAGCCACAACAAGACACTTGCAGCACAGCTGTACGAGGAGATGAAGAGCTTTTTCCCAAACAATGCCGTTGAATACTACGTCTCCTACTACGACTACTACCAGCCCGAGGCTTATCTACCGTCTACAGACACATACATAGAAAAAGACCTTGCAATAAACGAAGACATCGACAAGCTGCGCCTTGCGGCAGTGAGCGCGCTGCTTTCGGGCCGCAACGACGTGGTGGTGGTGTCGTCGGTGTCGTGCATCTACGGCATGGGAGGCCCTACCGCCATGGCAAACAGCATCATAAAGATAAAGCGTGGCGAGACCATTGACCGCAACATGTTCCTACGCAAGCTGGTAGACGCGCTCTACACACGCAACGACCTGGAACTGAAACGCGGTTTCTTTCGCGTGAAAGGCGACACGGTGGACGTGTCAATGGCTTATAGCGACAACATACTTCGCATAACTTGGTGGGACGACGAGATTGACTCCATCGAAGAACTCGATGCCGAGACGTTCCGACGACTTGCCTCTTTCGAAGATTATCAGATTTATCCTGCCAACCTCTTCGTCACATCGAAAGAGCAGACAGAGTCTGCCATACGTCAGATACAGGATGATCTCACTGCCCAGATAGACTATTTCACCGAGCTGGGCGACCACATAAAAGCGCAACGCATAAAGGAACGCGTAGAATATGACATGGAGATGATAAAGGAACTCGGCCACTGCAGCGGCATAGAGAACTACTCACGCTACTTCGATGGGCGCAATCCGGGCGAACGACCCTACTGTCTGCTCGACTTCTTCCCTAAAGACTATCTGATGATTATAGACGAAAGCCACGTCAGTGTGCCGCAAATCAGCGCTATGTACGGTGGCGACCGCGCTCGCAAGCAGAACCTTGTAGAATATGGTTTCCGCCTGCCGGCAGCCTTTGACAACCGTCCACTGAAGTTCGATGAGTTCATGGGAATGATAAACCAGGTCATCTACGTGTCGGCAACACCTGCCGACTTTGAACTGAAAGAAGCCGAAGGCGTTGTCGTAGAACAGATTATACGTCCGACAGGACTACTCGACCCAGAGATTGACGTTAGACCGAGCGAAAACCAGATTGACGACTTGATGGACGAAATACTCACCCGTTGTCACCGCGACGAACGTGTTCTCGTCACCACTCTTACCAAACGCATGGCTGAAGAGCTTACCGAGTATCTGCTAAACAGTGGCATAAGCGCCAACTACATACACAGTGACGTAGCCACTCTCGACCGCGTGAAAATCATGAACGACCTCCGGCAGGGCGTCTACGACGTGCTTGTAGGCGTGAATCTGCTGCGCGAAGGACTCGATTTGCCCGAAGTGTCGCTCGTTGCGATACTCGATGCCGATAAGGAAGGATTCCTACGCAGCCACCGTTCGCTCACTCAGACGGCGGGACGCGCCGCACGTAACGTGAACGGAAAGGTCATCATGTACGCCGACACCATCACTGAGAGCATGCAACGCACCATCGACGAGACTGCGCGTCGCCGCATGATTCAGCTCAAATACAACGAAGAGCACGGCATAACGCCGCAACAGATAAAGAAAGACATAAAGGAATCGCTTGCCGCAAGCATGTCGTCAGGTTCGCAAGAGGCAGAACCCAAGCGTGCGGCACGCCCCGTCGCCAGCACCGCGCCCACACCGTCAGCTCCGCAGAAGCCCACCCAGTACGCCCCGTTCTACGACACAGAACCGGCGTTTGCTGCCGACCCCATCGTGCTACGCATGACAAAGGCACAACTGCAAAAGAGCATCGACGCCACGACACAGCTTATGAAGGAGGCTGCCAAGAACCTCGACTTCATACAAGCCGCGCAATATCGCGACGAGATAGTGAGGTTGCAACAGCAGCTTGAGGCTAAGACCGACTGACGCCGAGCGCCTTTTGTCCCAGCAATAGCGCCCTGTGCTTATGGCGAAAGAAAGTTAAATTAATGTAGCATTGTGGCATTTGTCGCAATTGTTTTATTAATTTTGCATTCTATATACATAGGACAAGCTTTTTCTAAATTTACATATCACAGTCATCAATTGGAAACAATTATGAGAAAATTACTTATAGCAGCACTTGTGTTCATTCCCACTTTGGGAATGGCGCAAAGCGAATGGGAAGCCCCCACCGCACGTATGAGCAAAGCAGAACTGGCTAAACAGGCAGAGCTGGAAGCCAAAGAGAAGGCGCGCGAAGCCAAGAAGGCAGCAAAGTTAGCTGCCAAAGAGGCAAAGGAAGCACGTCGTCAGGAGAAGGCTATGGCAAAAAAGAGCGGCGCAAACGTCACTGCTCCCAGCACAACAACGGCTGCGACAACAACAGATAATGGCACAAAGAAAGCCACACGACGCGTGGCTCTCACGCCCGACACGAAAGACTACAAATATCTTGTGCCGGGAGCGGTGCCACAAAACGAGTCGGGACAGGTGGTGTTCACGTTCGACCTCGACATTCCTGGGCTCACAGCCAGCCAGATATACGACCGCACCACTGTCGCCCTCGACACCATTGCGGCACGTCCCAACAACATATCTGGAGGCATAGTGCTGGTCAACAAGAAAGAGCACAGCATCGCCGCACAATATATTGAGTGGCTGACTTTCACCCAAAACTTCATCAATCTGGACCGCACCAAGTTCAAATACATGATGCTGGCAAACTGTACGGACGGACACCTGCACCTCACCATTGAGCGCATAAGCTACAACTACGAGGAAGGCCGTGCCACAGCCATGCGCACAACAGCAGAGGAATGGATTGCCGATGACAAATCCATAAACAAGAAAGGCAACAAACTACTGCCAGGAAGCGCCAAGTTCCGCCGCGCCACAATAGACCGCAAAGACGAGCTGTTCAACCTCGTGACACGCTTTGTAAAAGAATAAGACACAGCAAGACAAGCCACAAGGGAATATAGCTAAGTCACAAAGGACGCAAAGCCATGCACCTGTGGCAACCCCATACAGCATAAATCAAAACGAAAAACGAACAAGAACATGACTATAGAAAACAACGAAACTCCCATCCCCCGTCACCACAGAGGAGAAGAGATCAACCCTAAAGGAAAATATTTCGCCATACGCAACTGGCTGAACTTCATCTTCATAATAGGCGCCATCGCAGGAATGGCAGTCTATTTCTTCGTTGGTCACACAATGGGATCGGTAATTATAATCTGCGCAATGGTGTTCAAGGTAGCCGAATGTTGCCTCCGACTTATGCGATGAGGGCCATGAATTTAAAGACACTATCATCACTCGCACTGCTGGCACTATTGGCATGGCCTGCTAATCTTGCAGCACAGAAAGGGACATACAACCAGATGGACGCCGACGGAAACGTGTCGCGCAGGTCATCGCGCCAAGCCACCGACTCGCTAAGCTCTAACAAAGAGATTCCGACGGGCATAAAGGTGTGGACTGTAGACTCCAAGTTCGGAGACATAAGCAAGGCGTCTCTCGACACCATGTCACACATGTTTATGAACACAATATTCACCACCGGCTTGAGAGGTGAATACAACACGACGGGCAATCTTGGCGCGCCGCGCATAAACCGTGTGTTCATAGACCGCCCAGAGACAGGACAGTTCTTGTTCACACAGCCCTACGACTTCTTCATAAAAGCCGTAGACAACTTCCATTTCACCAACACGCTGTCGCCATTTACCAACCTCACCTACAACACCGCTGGCGACCGCACCAACGGCGAAGACCGCGTGACCGCAAAATTCGGCGTCAACGCAGGCAAGAAGTTAGGTGTAGGATTCAACTTCGACTATATCTACGGCCGCGGATACTACCAGAACCAGAGCACGTCACACTTCAACTACACGATGTACGGCTCCTATCTCGGCGACCGCTACCAAGCGCATTTCCTGTTTTCGACCAACCATCAGAAGGTGACAGAGAACGGAGGCATCACCAACGACAACTTCATCACCCACCCGGAGAGCTTCGACGACAACTACACAACGAGCGAAATACCGACGGTACTGGAGCGCAACTGGAACCGCAACGACAACCAACACATCTTCCTCACCCACCGCTACAACGTTGGATTCAACCGCAAGGTGAAGATGAGCGAAGACGAGATAAAGGCAAAGAAGTTTGCCCTGGAGTCGATGCGCGAAAACGAAGCACGAAGAAAACGTGCACAGAGCCTCGACGATGACGACTCTGACAGCGACAGCCGCCTGCGCAACGGCACACGCGGACGCAACAACAACAAGGAGGAAAAGACCTATGCCGGACGTCCCGACAACGCCAAGATAGCTGGCAACGAACCTGCAGCAGACGCGAAAGACAACAGCGGACGCATACAGGTAAACAGCAAGGCGATGGCAGACAGCCTGTCACAGGCAGCCGAAAAGGCCGACACCGCCTGGCTGAAAAACGAATACGTGCCTGTCACAAGCTTCATCCACACCTTGAAGTTTGACAACTACAAGCGCATATACCAAGCCTACGAGACGCCCGACAACTTCTATAAAGACAACTTCACTGCTGGTCCGTTCCGCGGCGATTCCATCTACGACAAGACATCGCACATGCGTGTGCAGAACACATTTGCCATATCGCTGCTCGAAGGGTTCAACAAATGGGCGAAAGCAGGACTGAAAGCGTTTGTCACCTCCGACTTCCGCCACTACGTGCTGCCCGACTCTGCGTCGACAACAGCCACCACCACATACAACGAGCACAACCTCAGCGTCGGCGGACAGCTTGCCAAGACCGAGGGCAACACGCTCCACTACAACGTGTTGGCAGAGACATGGCTCACAGGCGAAGATGCAGGCCAGCTCAAAATAGAAGCCAACGCCGACCTCAACTTCAGACTATTCGGCGACACGGTGACACTGGCGGCAAAGGGATTCTTCAAGCGTCTCAACCCCACGTTCTACCATCGCCACTACCATTCGCGCCACTTCTGGTGGGACAACTCGTCACTTGACAAGATGCTGCACTCACGCATCGAGGGTCTGTTCTCATACAGAAAGACGAACACAACCCTGCGCGTGGCAGTAGATGAGATAGAAAACTACACCTACATGGCTATGGGCTACACCATAGGCAGCGACTTCTCACGCACTGGCAACACCGTGGAGATAAAGCAGGCAGGCTCATCCGTAAGCCTCATCACGCTGTCGCTGTCGCAGAACTTCAAGCTCGGACCGCTGCGATGGGAGAATGTGTTGACCTATCAGAAGTCCACAGACAACGACATTCTGCCCGTACCCGACTTCAACGTGTACTCCAACCTGTACCTGAGATTCAAGATTGCGCGCGTGTTACGCTGCGACTTCGGAGCAGACGGACGTTTTTACACCAAATATTTCGCACCTGACTACAGTCCTGCGCTGGGTCAATACGCTGTGCAGACAGGCGACAACCGCATCAAGACGGGCGGCTATCCGATTATAAACGTGTATGCCAACTTCCACCTCAAGCACACGCGCTTCTTCGCAATGATGAGCCATATCAACGCCGGAAGCGGCAACCGCGAGTATTTCATCACTCCACACTACCCGCTCAACGGCCGCGTGTTCCGCTTCGGACTGAGCTGGAACTTCTTCAACTAAACGTGCAGAAAGTTGATTTATCAATACATATTGCCCGCCTGGGTTTTGACGCTACACATGTCAAGCAGTCAACTCCCAGGCGGGCTTTTTTATTCCGTCGTCAAAAGCGGAGGTTACATACAATTTGCGATGTAACATTTGTCAATGCGAAACAACAAACATGCCAGCAATCAATCCTATCACCGAGAACAGACCGTAGAGCAACATGTTGCGCGCCGTCATACCAAGCACGCGGTTCAGTTCCGCACCCTTGTCGATGCGTACCATAGCGCGATAAGCTGCCACATGGAACGGCAGATAAAGCATCGGCAGCAACCACGGCCACACAGCAGGCCAATAAGAGAACGCCATGTTTATCGCACACGCCGCAATGCCGAGCCACAAGTAGAGGCGACGACCGTTGGCAGCACCAATCTTCACTATGAGAGTGCGCTTGCCTGCGCGCCGATCGTTGTCGATGTCGCGGTAGTTGTTCACTACAAGTAGCGTGTCAATCACGAGTCCGCAAGCCACCGACACACCTATTATAGACACTGGCATAGACAGCAGCGGTGTCGGAGGAGCCGCCAACCAGTAGGTCATACACACTGGCACAAGCCCGAAGAACACGAGAACGAGCACATCGCCCAGTCCCTGATAGGAGAACGAGATGGTGTAAAGGAAGCAGAACACGACGCAAGCCAGTCCCACCATTATCATCTCCCAGCCTCCATACCACACCAGTGGGAAGCCGACAGCACAAGCAGCGGCAGTGGTGAGAAGCAGTCCCTTACGCATAGCGGCAGCCGTTAACCACCCCTGCGAGCACGCCCGCTTCGGACCGAGGCGCCGCTCGTCGTCGGTTCCTTTCATAAAGTCGAAATAGTCGTTGACGAAATTGGCGTCTATCTGCATCACAAGTGCAAACAACAGACACAGCACGGCAGGCGTCCACCTTGCCTCTGAGCCATGATAAGCCACCGCACTCGCCCATCCTATCATCACCGGTACGGCGGCGCCCGTCAGCGTCTTGGGTCTTGCCGCCAAGAACCACGCCTTTAATGAGTTCACTCTCACATTGCTATCGTCCATACTTGTCATTATGATTGGTTTATTTTTCATATCAGTCAGCATTTTCTGAAATACCATTTCGCGATTTCACTACACGCTCGGCATTTACACATACGCACAATAAATAAATGTTATTTGTTCTTGCAAAATTAACCATAATAGATTAATTTTGCAAATAAATCACAACATCATTCCCATGGACGCACGAAATGTAAGTCTCGACATAATGGAGTTTGTAGAACAAAACATACTCCCCAAATACTCCGCATTTGACAAAGCACACAACCTTGCGCACGCCAACAGCGTGATAAGGCGCTCCATTGCCCTCGCACGGACAATAGGAGCCGACATCAACATGGCTTATGTCATTGCCGCATACCACGACCTCGGACTCGAAGGGCCACGCGCCATACACCACATCACAAGCGGAAAGATACTAACTTCCGACGTGAGGCTGCGCAAATGGTTCTCCCCTGAACAGATAAAGATAATGCGCGAGGCAGTGGAAGACCACCGCGCCTCGTCATCACACGCGCCGCGTAGCATCTACGGTAAGATTGTGGCAGAGGCAGACCGCGACATAAACCCTGAGACAGTGTTCCGCCGCACCGTGCAGTTCGGGCTTTCACACTATCCCGAAAAGACCAGAGAGGAACACTGGGAGCGCTTTGTCGACCACATGGGCAACAAGTATTCGCGCCACGGCTACATAAAACTGTGGATACAAAACTCACCCAATCAAGAGGGCCTGAAGCTCATTCGCGACATCATCGGCGACAAGCAGAAGCTGCGCGAAGAGTTTGACAAGTACTACAATATGGAAACATCGCAGCTATAGTCCTGCCCCAAAACACGCAAGACACTGCACACACGACATAACGACATTATCAGAAAAGACATGAATTTAGACCTTAAAGCAAACAAAGAAGAGTTTCTTCAACTTCTTCGTTCTACCGAGAGAGACGGCATTGAAGACGTCATCTCCGACCTCGAACAACTCGGATTCTTTGAAGCGCCAGCCTCTGCTGGTCACCATCTCAACATAGAGGGCGGACTTGTAAAGCACTCCATCAACACGTGCAAGGCAGCTCTTGCCGTATGGGAAGCCATGAAGCCGCTCGAACCGTCGCTCGAATCGGAAGTGAAACGCGACAGCGTGATTATCGCCAGCCTACTCCACGACGTGTGCAAGAGTGACATCTACAAGCGCAGCGTAAAGAAACGCAAGAACGCACTGGGCCAGTGGGAAGACTGCGAAGGCTATAAGGTGACATACAAAGAGTTTCCGATGGGTCACGGTGAGAAGTCAGTCGTGCTACTGCTGTGCAGCGGACTCGACCTCTCCGACGCCGAAATGCTCGCCATCAGATGGCACATGGGAGCATGGGGCATCAACATGAACAGCTACGAAGACCAGCGTTGCTACGACACCGCACGCAACCTCTACCCGCTGGTGAGCATCATACAGACAGCAGACGGCCTGGCAGCAAGCATCATGGAGCGCACTGCCGACGACCTGGAGTAGCAGCAGACGACGTCACGACAGCCACGCCACAAGGCCATAGACAGAAAAAGTGCGCACCATTCCACCGCATTTACCATCCGTCGATGGCCTTGCGGCGAAGTGTTAGAGAATCAAAAAATAAGGCTTGCATTTGGCTTTTTCGGGATAAAGCAGTAACTTTGCAACCGCAAACAGACGATGTGGCGGTGACGTGCAAAGCCTGGTCTGCCTTCTGCAGATGTATTCAGCATAACACTTCCAGTCACATTTTAATAAGAAAGGAGAACCATATTGGGGACGTGCCGATTTGATCGGGATACTCATCAATTTAATTACAGAAACCGAGAACGCTTCTTTTGTCAATGGCGGGCCATATAAACTCGTAAGAGCTAAGCTGAAAAGCCGGTGGATTACAAAGACGGAGAACACTCAAATCCTATATACTCGGAGTTTCATCACATCATCGGGCGTCCCCTTTTTGTTTTTCCTCACCATAATATTTCCGCATTATATTCCGCCGTTTTCCACCTCATCGAGATGGAAGCAGCAAGAAACCATAAAACAACCGTATAGATATATGTTTTCAGGAATTGTTGAAGAGATGGCAACAGTTGTAGCTATCGAAAAGAAACAAGAGAATATAGACTTCACCCTCAGTTGCTCATTTGTAGGCGAACTCGTCATTGACCAGAGCGTGGCACACAACGGCGTATGCCTCACCGTAGTGAAACTCACAGACAACACCTACACCGTGACAGCCATGAAGGAGACCCTCGAGCGCTCAAACCTCGGCCTGCTGAGTGTCGGCGACAAGGTAAACGTGGAGCGTTCGATGATAATGAACGGACGACTCGACGGCCACATCGTGCAGGGTCACGTCGACGGAAAGGCTGTGTGCACCGCCATGAGCGACGCTGGCGGCTCCACCTACTACACGTTCCACTACGATTTCGACCCCGAAATGGCACGCCGCGGCTACTTCACCGTAGACAAAGGCTCCGTAACGGTCAATGGTGTGTCGCTCACCGTGTGCAACCCCACTGCTGACACGTTCAGCGTGGCCATCATTCCCTACACCCACGACAACACCAACTTCTGCGACATAAAGGTAGGTTCGGTAGTAAACATCGAGTTTGACATACTCGGCAAATACATCGCGCGCCTCAACGCGCTATCTAAATAAGACTCATCCCCATGCACAAATACAAGACTTACGTCTTCGACCTCGACGGCACGCTGCTCAGCACACTGACCGATCTTGCCGCAAGCTGCAACTACGCGCTGCGCCATAACGGCATGCCGGAGCGCACGATAGACGAGGTGCGCATGTTCGTGGGCAACGGTGTGAAGAAGCTTATGGAGCGCGCCATACCCGACGGACTTGCCAACCCTCTGTTTGAACAGACCTTCGCTGACTTCCGCCAGCACTACATGCACCACAACCTCGACACCACCGCTCCCTACCCTGGCATCATGGACATGCTGGAGCAGCTCAAGGCAGAAGGCAAAAACATAGCCGTGGTGAGCAACAAGTTCTATGCTGCCACGCGCGAGCTGTGCCGCCATTTCTTCGGCGACCTTGTGCTCGTCGCCATCGGCGAGCGTGAAGACATACGCAAAAAGCCAGCTCCCGACACCGTGATAGAAGCCTTGCGCGAGCTTGGCGCTAATAACGACGGTGCCGTGTATATCGGCGACAGCGACGTAGACATCATGACGGCGCGCAACAGCGGCATGCCCTGCGTCAGCGTGTTGTGGGGATTCCGCGACAAACAGTTCCTGCTTGAGCACGGAGCCACTACTCTTATAGAGACACCGGCAGAGCTTCCATAAGCCCACGGTGCCTTGTTGACAAAATGAAAAAGCCCATTTGAGCTCCTCAATGGGGCGTAGTGGCAACGTCACTACGGCCTAATGAGAGCGCAAATGGGCTTAATTGTAAATTCGCCGAGCCTTTAACACACGTTAAGAGCTGGCATTAGCTTTTGCGGCGAAATCTTAGCAAAATGTCACGAAAAGCCTCGTTTTGCTTTCTTAACTACCTTTCTTCTTTTTAAGACAGACCTGCTGTGCAGCAATACAATGCCGCACCACACTATTCATACCTTATAGCCTCTATCGGGTCGAGCTGTGCTGCCTTCTTTGCCGGATACCATCCGAAGAACACTCCTGTAAAGGTACACACCGCAAAGCTCATGATGATGCTCCACGGCTGTATGTATATAGGCCAGTGAGCCACCAGGTTCACAGCGTATGAGGCACCCACACCGAGCAAGACTCCGATTAGTCCGCCAGTCACACTAAGCAGTATGGCCTCGATAAGGAACTGGTTCAGAATGTCTATACCACGCGCTCCAACGCTCATGCGCAGTCCAATCTCGCGCGTACGCTCCGTCACACTCACATACATTATGTTCATAATGCCGATGCCTCCGACTATGAGCGAGATGCCTGCCACACAGCCAAGCAAGATGGTGAGCATGTCGGTAGTTGAATTCATCATGCTCGCCAGCTCCTCCTGCGACCTTATATTGAAGTCGTCGGAGTCGGCTTCAGTGGTGTCTGTGGCGTCTTTCAACTTGTGTGTACGTCGCAAAATCTTCGTTATCTCGTCCGTGGCTTGGTCTGTCACACCCTCTGTTATGGCAGAACAGGTGATGCCTCCGAGATAGGTCTGGGCGAGTATGCGCTTCATCACAGTAGTGTATGGAGCGAGGGCGAGGTCGTCTTGGTCCATACCCATGGAGTTGTAACCTTTCTTCTTCAGCACACCCACCACGCGGAACGGTATGCTATTAAATCGCACCACACGTCCCACAGGGTCGCTTCCATCGGGGAAGAGGTTGTCAACGATGGTCTGTCCGAGCACGCACACCTTCGCACTTGACTTTATGTCTGCCTCGGTGAACATCTCACCATCGCTGACAGAGAGCTGCCTGATGTCGAGATAATCGAGGTTTACGCCATAGATTGACGACGGAGTGTTGTTGTTTCCATATATCCACTG
>Ga0129313_1001886_pt1 | contig 12121 bp, 10 predicted proteins | sample O1105metagenome_FD_94436 | JGI IMG/M metagenome (GOLD analysis project Ga0129313, IMG submission 94436) | Orangutan group fecal microbial communities from fecal samples from Wisconsin, USA - O1105 metagenome | ecosystem: Host-associated > Mammals > Digestive system > Large intestine > Fecal... | reverse complement strand
GCAAGGCTCCCTATATAAAATCATTCGAGGAGGAACATCAATGAAAACAAGAAGCAAAGCTCTGCTTCTGACACTGTGCGCAGTTGTCCTCGTAGTCGCCACAGTGTTCGGAACCATGGCCTACCTGACCTCTACCGATAAGGTAGAGAACACATTCACGGTTGGCTCCGTGGCGATCACGTTGGATGAGATGGACATCACCAAGACGGATGGCTCACGCACCGACAATAATGCGTATCATCTGATGCCCGGTCATGAGTATGTCAAAGACCCGACCGTGCATGTGAACGCTCAGAGCGAGGACAGCTGGATTTTCGTGAAGGTTGAAAACGGTATCGCTGCCTTTGAAGCAGCCACTTCCACCGAAGAGGGCGGCTACAAGACGATTGCCGATCAGATCGTTGCGAAAGGCTGGACGGCTCTTGATGGCGTTACCGGCGTATATTACAAATCCTATGACAAGAGCACAACCGGCGCAGATCTCGTAGTTTTTGAAAATTTCAAGATGGCCGACAACGCAAACAATGTTGACGGCTGGGGCAACATTTCCGCCGATACCACCAAGGTCACTGTTACCGCCTACGCCGTACAGAAGGACGGCTTTACCACCGCAAGCGCAGCTTGGACTGCGACCTTTGGCAAGTAATTCATTCTGATTCCACCGGAAGCAGGACTTTACCGCCCTGCCTCCCGATGAAATATCCACATGGCAAATATCTGGGGAAAGGAGGAGAAACGACATGGGAAAATATGAAACCCGTAAGAGACGCAGCGTAAGCAGCAGAACCTTCATTATGCTGCTGGCGTTGGTGCTTGTCATCGGCGTTGCCGCTGGCGGCACGGTTGCATGGCTTGTTGCCTCATCTAATAGTGTTGTCAATACATTTACCTATGGCGACATCAACATCGGCTTAGGAGAAACGACTGGCACAGATTACAAAATCGTTCCCGGCGTTGATATTAACAAAGACCCGAAGGTGACGGTCAAAGCCAATTCCGAAGCCTGTTATCTGTTCGTCAAGGTTGAACAGACCGGCAATTTCGTCGATGGGAAGGTAAGCTACTCTATCGCAGATGGCTGGACAGCGCTTGAAGGCGAAAATGGCGTCTATTACCGCGAGGTCGCAGCGACTACCGCTGACATGGACTTCTATGTTCTGAAGAACAATAAGATCACTGTGAGCGACGAGCTGACCAAAGGCGATATTCAGAACCTGTCCGGTGCGAACAAGACGCCGAAGCTGACCTTCACCGCCTACGCGGTGCAGAAGGATGGCATTGCCGATGCTGCCACCGCTTGGGCAAAGACCAGCACAACCTCCGTCACCCCCTAACCGTATGTAACCGGAAACGGCCTACATAAGAACACCAAAATAAGAAAGGAATCTGAAAACAATGAAGAAGAAAATCACAGCGATTTTCCTGTGCGTCGCTCTGGTGGCCATTGCCATCGTTGGCGCATCCCTTGCGTACTTCACCGATACCGACAATGCCAAGAATACATTCACGGTTGGAAACGTGAAGATTGACTTGGTCGAGCAGCAGAAGGGCGAGAATGGCCTGGAAGATTTTGATCAGGACAAGACGCTTGTTCCCGGCAAGAGCAATGACGGCAACGCGGTTTCCAAGATTGCTACGGTGAAGAACACCGGTAAAAATGATGCTTGGGTCTGGGCTGAACTGAGAATTCCCAAGTACCTTGTGAGCAGCGAGTATCCTACCAACGAGAGCAAGAACGCTCTGCACTGGAACAGCTACGGTTGCTTCAACGTTGAGTACAATTCTGGCAATTACTGGAGTCTCGCGACAACCGATGGCATCGTTGATGCAGACCACAAGGTTACCGACCCCAACATGGTCGCAGTTGAAGATGGCCTGTGGTACGACTACCAGTATGTTGGCACCGAGAAGATCGACGACATTGAGTATGTTGTGATCCGCACCAAGATGCAGAATACCCTGCCCGCCGGCAAGACTTCTCTGCCCTTCCTGGCTCAGGTCTATATGGATTGGCGTGTGACCACCAGCGAGGACGGCACCCAGTTTATCCTCCCCGCTGGCGATCCGATTTCCACGGATGCGTCCTGGGAGATCATTGTGAACGCTTATGCCATCCAGACGGAAGGCTTCGAAACCGTTGACGACGCGATCGCTGCTTACGCCACCAACGGCAAGTAATATCCCAAATTCTATGGCTCTGCACCCTTCGGGGTGCAGGCCATACGAGAGTACCCGGAGCGGACTGCCCGGATATTCTCGTATGGTCTTATGAACCAGAAAACTGATGTTTCCCCTTGTGTGGGTATGCAGAAATAGCTTTTGAGAGGAGCAAGGACTATGAAGCGAAAACTTTTGATCCTGTCGGTGCTGGCGATCTGCGTTGCCATCCTTGCCGTCGGGAGCCTTGCGTACTTTACCTCTGAAGGTAAGGCGCACAATGTGATCACCTCCGGCGGCGTGGGAATTGCCGTGCAGGAATGGGCGGATGCGGAAAAGAAAACACCCTTTGAAGACCTGACCGGCGTCATGCCGGATACGACGGTGACGAAGATCGTGGAGATCAAGAACACCGGCGCATCCGCAGCATGGGTGCGGGTAAAAGTCGAAAAAGCCATCAAGCTGACGGGCGACGGAACGCCGGATGTCTCCATGGTGCAGCTGGACGTCAATACCAGCGATTGGACGGACGGCGGCGATGGCTACTACTATTATAATAAAGCATTGCAGCCCGGTGAAGTCACTACGCCGATTTTTACAAGCGTGACATTCAAGGCGGCCATGGGCAACGAGTACCAGAACGCCACGGCTACCGTTGACGTGTTGGCGCAGGCCGTGCAGACCGCCAATAACGGCGAAACGATCACGGAAGCAAAAGGCTGGCCTGCCGACACACAGGGCGAATAAGCAAAGGAGGAACATAGTCTATGAAAAAGAAAGTATTGGCGCTTTTCCTTTGCTGTGCGCTGGTGTTCGGGCTGGTTCCTGCTGCTCTCTCAACAGCATTTTCCTCCAGTTCGGATTTCACCATCTATGGCAGCAACGGTGCGCCTACGGACAGCGTAACGCTGCCGCAGAATGACAAAACCACGCTGACAGCGGTCGCGGAAACAGGATCCGGCCGCTATCAGTGGCAGATCCGCGTTTCGGACAGCGTGTGGGCGAATATCGTCGGTTCTACCGGAACGACGCTGGAGCTCAGCTATGCCATGGTTGCCAACCTGCTCAGCGGCGATACGGTGGATGTCCGTTGCCGCCTGACCAACGGCGTAAATAACATTACATACAGCAACATCGTTGCGGTCACGGTCGCAGCGGAGACGCAGAACGCTGCCGCGAAGAGCGCACCCGCCTTTGGAACCGTGATCTCCGGCGCGGAACCGATTGGTGAGCCGATTATTTCGGGAACCCCGGATGATGCCGCTGCACCCGCCAGCGCACCCACTCCTGCCGCTGACCCTGCGCCTATCGCCGAGGCTGATCCTGCTGTTGAGGGTGAGGTCGGCATTGCCGCGGCTTCCCTGACGGAGGAAGGAACACCCGCCGATGGCGATACCGGAAATGGCGAGGACAACGGCGGAAGCACCAACGAGGAGCCCCCTGCTCCTTCTACCTACAGCATTGTTATTAACTATATTTTTGAAAACGGCAACACAGCTGCGCCCTCGTGGACTGCCACTGTTGCCACAGGTACGACCTACCAGCAGACGATCAAAAGTCCTGTTGTGCTGGGCTATACGCCGGATCAGGAAGCCGTGAGCGTTGACGCTTCCGGGGAAATGACCTATACCGTTACCTACAGCGCCGCTCAGGTCAACTACAAGGTGAAGCACTGGCAGCAGAACGTTTCCAACGATGAATATACGCAGGTGGACACCGAAACCAAAACCGGCTACACCGAGGCTGCGGTTGGTGAAGGACTTGCCAAGACCTATTCCGGCTTCTACTCCCTGCTCTACGATACCACGACAAAGATCGCGGCGGACGGCAGCACGGAAGTGAACGTGTATTATGACCGCTACTACTACCTGATGAGCTTCAATCTGGACGGCGGCTACGGCGTGGAGCCAATCTACGCCCGCTACGGTGCGCCGATCAGCATCGGTACGCCCGAAAAGCCCGGCTATAGCTTCAACGGCTGGGATAAGAATCTCCCCGCCACTATGCCCGCAGAGAATCGCAGCTATACCGCACAGTGGGAGGCAGGAGATGGTGCCAAAGTTACCATCGTTGTCTGGGGTGAGAACGCAGACAACGAGGAGTACAGCTTCTATCATAACAGCGAGATCATTGCAAAGCCCGGAGAAAAGCTGACGCTTGATGACTTGCAGGGAAAGCTCATCTGCGGAAAAGAAGAGCATACGCATTCGAGTGCCTGTGGCATTAACTGTAGTCATGCCCATGACGCGGCCTGCTATGGTGGAATGAAGCAAGAAAATCCAGTTGATGGAAAAACGGGTTCAGCAAACGAGAATATTGCACAGTTTAAGAGTTTAACTGGCGGAGCTCTTCAGAACGGGAAGGTTTACCGTGTAAAGTGCAACGGAGCTACAACGACTACTGGATACGATAAATACTATCTGTATTATAACAATACGTGGTATCTCGTTAGCGCGGAAAACATTTCCGGAAGCGCATTAGCAACAAGCAAAAAAGTGAATGCTCATAGTCATAGCTGGAACTTTGATAACAAAAAAGATCAATTCTGGGTATATAACTCCAAGCTGAGTTGCACCCACACGCATGATGATTCCTGCTATGCCTGCGGCAAAGAACCCCACACCCACACCTCCGCCTGCTACTACAACACCAGCTATATGGAAAATCCGAATCTGTGGAAGCTGGTTCGTTCGGACGAAATTACTGTTGCGGCAGACGGAACCTCTATTATCAACGTCTACTACGACAGAGTGGAGTTTACGCTTCATTTCCGCAAAGCTAACAGCAATTCGGACAATTATGGCACGATCAAGGCAAAATGGGGCGCGAATATCCGCGAACAGTTCAACGCAAAATGCACGCAGGCTGGAACCTCCAACTGGAGTGAGAAGTCGAACGCTGACAGTCCGTGGACATCGTTTCTGGACATTATGCCGGAAAAGGATATGACGTTCTATGCGAACACCGATGGATACGGCACGTCTACAGCTTATTACTACGTAGAAGGTCTGGACGGTAAGGATGAGCTCTACTACACAAACGTCTCCACGGGTAGCGGATATACGGTTACAGTGGAAGAGTTTATCAATATCGATGGTTTCACTTTCAATGCAGATCGCAGCGCAAAGGTTGGAAACGATTTCGATGGTGCAAAATTCTACTACACCCGCAACAGCTATACGCTGAAGTTCTTTAACCGCACGGAAGAACTGACGGATAAGGCAAAGACGGTCAAATACGAAGCGCCGCTGAAGAATTACAACTTTGAACCGGCGTATCCTTCTGACTTGGAACCCAACGCCTATGTCTTTGCCGGCTGGTACACCACGGCGGGATGCTATGAAGGCTCCGAGGCTGATCTCAGCACCATGACCATGCCCGCGTCCGACGTGATTCTCTACGCTAAGTGGACGGCCAAGACCCACACAGTCAAGACTTATCTCACGAAGGACGCAATGGATTCTGGCAATGCCCCTCTGAATACATGGAGCAAAGTTCCGCACGGAACGGCGGTCACGAATCCTCCGGACGAACCGGAAAATGGCAAGTACACCTTTGTCGGCTGGTTCTACATCAGCGATGCCGGTGAGGAAAAGGCATTTGACTTCTCCATGCCGGTCAACCGTGATCTGAACCTCTATGCCAAATGGAGTTCCAACACGCTGATGACCTATACCATCCGCTATCAGCTGGCGGACGGTACGGAGATCGCTACTCCCACCAAGGGCAGCGCACTGGCCGGTACGACCAGAACCTTCGACGCCAAGACCGGTACGCAGCTGTACGATGACTACCAGTCCGGCTACTTTCCCCAGACCTCCAGCCATTCTCTGACCATCGACATCGAGGGTACGGCTGAGAACGGGAAAAATGAATTCATCTTCGTGTATGTTCCCAAGGCAGAGGTCAACTACACCGTCCGCTATCTGGAGAAGGACACGAATACTGTTCTCCATGATGAAAAGCAGGCCGCAACCCGCGACGCCGTGATCACGGAGAAGTTCGTGCAGATCAACGGCTACGCGCCGGATGCCTATCAGAAGCGGCTGGTGCTGAGCGCTGACGAAGAGCAGAATGTCATTACCTTCTGGTATGTGAAGGACAATGATCATGCCCCGGTGCAGATCATCCATTGGACGCAGAACATCGAGGGTGACGGCTATACCGAGTACAGTTCTTCTACTGACCTGAACGGCATCATCGGTACAATGTACACGGAAACGCCGCTGGAACTCAGAGGCTTCCAGTACAATGGAACAAAGAGCAATGCCAGCGGTACGCTGAGCGCCGAAGGCCTTGTGCTGAATCTGTACTATGACCGCATTGAGTACCCCTACGAGTTCCGATTCCTGGAACAGGGCACAGAAAAGAAACTGGCTGAGCCGGCTACCGGCAGCGCACGCTATATGGCGCAGGTAACGCAGGCAGCCAAGACTATCCCCGGCTACAAGCTGGTTTCCGGCATACCGGATAATCAGGACGTCCGAATTGCCATTGAAGACCCGGCAAATGTGGCAAGCAAGAACGTCAAGACCTTCTACTATGTGGAAGATACCGTGAATATCAAGTATGAGATGGTCGGTCCCACCGGCAGCGGTACGCTGGACAACTATCAGGATAACGGTATCGGCGTTCTGACCGGAAAAATCGCGAATACGGAAGATTCTCTGAAGGGTTCTGCCCCCACAGCGGCAGACGGCTTCAAGTTCGTCGGCTGGTTCAAGGATGCCGCCTGCGAAGAGCCAGTCGATGAAACTTGGGTAGTCAATAACAAACTCACCCCGGACAAGACGAAGAACTACGGCACGGATACCAATCCGGCTATGGGCTATGAAGCTGCCACCTATTACGCCAAGTTCGAGTACGATGTGGCTGACCTGACGATTACCAAGCAGGGCTGTGAAAACATCGACGAAAACCAGAGCTTCCTCTTTGATGTGACCGGACCCAACGGCTATTCCACCCGTGTGGTGATCAACGGCAACGGTTCCGTTATCATCAAGGGGCTGAAAATCGGTGAATACACCGTAACAGAAGTCACAAGCTGGAGTTGGCGATATGACGCCAAATCCAGTTCGCAGAGCATCAAACTCCAGCCTGCCCAGACCAACGCTGTGAACTTCGTCAACAGCCGCAGCAACCACAAGTGGCTTGGCGGCGATGCCTACAGCAACAACGTTTTCGGCAGTATCTTTAATCAGTGAGAAAGGGGGCGGCAAGTATGTATCATGGAGCACATGTCAGAAATGACAGACCAAAAAGAAAAGTTCGTTATCGCGTGAATAAAACGCTGTTCGCGCTGTTGGCAATCGTTATGGTGATCGGCGCTGTCGTCGGTACGACCGTCGCCTTTCTGGTGGATAAGACAGGCAATGTCCAGAATACCTTCGAGTACGCCAAGGTTTCCTGCGAGGTCACTGAGACATTCACCGGAACGTCAAAGAGCAACGTCCAGATCACAAACACCGGCACCACGGACGCCTATATCCGCGCCACCTATGTAGTGAACTGGCTGGACAAGGACGGAAACATTGCTGCTTCCGTCCCGGAGGGGTACAGCTACACTCTGACAGAAAATCCTGATGGGAAATGGACAAAGGCATCTGGAGATGGATACTTCTACTATCTGAAGCCGGTCGCGCCCAAAGCCTCCACACCCGGAAGCCTGCTGAATTGCACCGTAACCTATCCGGATAATAACCCGGAGTACACGCTCTCAGTGAAGATTCTGGCAACCGCTATCCAGAGCAATCCGGTTTCGGCTGCGGAGGGCGCATGGGGCATTAGCATCCCAGGTGCCAGTAATTAAGGGGGTGGAGAGAAAATGAAGCGTATAGCAAAAAGATCAATTTCGTTCCTTCTGATGATGCTGCTCGTGATGAGCTTTGCGACCACGGCGTTTGCGGCAGATTCCTCCATCACCTTCAAGGGCTTCTCCTCCGGCTTTGAGTTTCAGCCCGGCAGCGAGTACACGGAAACCGACCTGTTCGATAATTTCAAGAACGTCATGCCCGGCGATACGCTGACGGAAACCATCACGTTCAAGAACGCCGCGACCGACTGCGATTTCGTCACCCTCTATATGCGCGCAGAAGCCCATGACGAAACGGATAATCCCCTGACCTACAGTGAAACCTTCGAAAACACGGACGGCAAGGATCAGGCCAATATCGACGGGCAGCGCGACGAGACCGTCGCTACCATGAGCGATTTCCTCTCCAAGCTCTCCATGAAGGTCTGGAACGGCACGGAGCTGATCTATGAGGCTTCCCCGGATGAGCTGGACGGTCTGAAAACCAATAGGCTGCTCGGCACCTTCCGCACCGGCGAAACAGCCACCTTGAAGGTGGAACTGACCGTTCCTATTGACCTTGGCAACGAATACGCCAACCGCGTGGGCGAAGTGGACTGGATCTTCCATGTGGAAGCCTATCAGGAAAGCCAGCTCACCGTCCGTAAGATTTGGTCGGACGGCAACAGCAATCACCCCAATGACAGCGTGACCGTCAACCTGCTCCGGGACGGCAAGGTGGAAAAATCCGAGGTTCTGAATGCCAAAAACGGCTGGACATACACCTTTGACAAGCTGGTAGAGGGCCATGTCTGGACGGTCGAGGAAGCCCGCGTACCCAGCGGATACACGGTGAGCTACAAGACAGAGGGCAATACCACGATCATCACCAACACCAAGGATACGCCTACTCCGCCTCCTACGCCGCCCACACCTCCCACACCCAGTGAGCCTCTGGATATCACGGTGCGGAAGGTCTGGAGCAACGATGATCTCAAGGAACGTCCCGATTCCGTCACCGTTACGCTCTACAACGGCGATGTGGCGTATGATTCCGTCCGCCTTGGCGCATGGAACAACTGGAGCCATTCATGGAAAGACCTGAATGCATACGGCAACTGGCAGGTCATTGAAACGAATATCCCCAGGGGCTACACACCATATTACAGCGTCAATAACGGCGTTGTGACCATTACCAACAGCCGCACGCTGATCCAGACCGGTCAGCTCAACTGGCCCATCTGGGTGCTTGGCGGCGCGGGACTTGTCCTGATTCTCGGCGGGGCGGTCGTGCTGGGTAAGAAGAAACGGAAAAATGCCTAAGAAAACGGGCATTGCCATGTTAGCAGTGGGAGCAGTGCTGATTCTTGCAGCGCTGCTCCTTCTCCTTTATAACCGCTGCGAGGACACAAAAGCCGGACAGGAAGCCGAGAGCCTGCTGGCAAACGTCGAGGCGGTGATCGACGCACAGGCGACCCGCGAGCCAACGCCAGCCGAGACGGAAATACACGGAACCACGCCCACGCCCTCTGCCACGCCCCTTGACCTGGAAATGCCTGTAGTCGAGCTGGACGGCTATGAGTATGTGGGGTATGTGGAAATCCCTGCGCTGGAATTGAAGCTGCCGGTCATGTCGGAATGGGACTATAACCGCTTGAAGATCGCTCCATGCCGCCAGTTCGGTTCCTCCCGGACGGATGATCTGGTCATTGCCGCCCATAACTACCAGAACCACTTTGGGCGGCTGAAAGACTTGCAGGCCGGCGATACCGTGACCTTTACGGATATGGAGGGCGTAATCAATACCTACTCCATTGAAAAGATCGAGACGCTGAACCCCAGCGAGGTGGACGCCGTACAGAACAGCGGCTATGATCTCGTCCTCTATACCTGCACCAAGGGCGGCAGGACGCGCGTGACCGTGTTCTGCAACCGGATCAAGATAATCTCTCCTTCTCCAGCCCCAACGCAGATGGAAAAGTGAGGGCGAGTATGGCAGGCAATATCAACATGCGCAAACAGAGCGACTGGCGCACGAAAGCAAGCGGCTCCCGAAGAAAGCAGATGGAGCGCTGCGTCCTGTGCTGGCGTTTGACCAACGTTCCGAAAGATACGCCGATCGCCAAGCGAAAATACTACGACATGAATGGCAGGCGATTATAGCGGCAAGAGCCGTGGGACATTCAAGCTGTCCATACTGTACCGGTCGGCGCGTTCTGGCCGGATTTAACGACCTGTCTACGATTTATCCGCAAATCGCTGCCCAATGGGATAATACGCTCAACGGAAATCTGACGCCGGAAATGGTAACGCCGGGCAGTCATAAGCGTATCTGGTGGAAATGCAGTGACGGACACGTCTGGAAAGCAGCAATCTACTCCAGAACCGGGAAAGATAAATGCGGATGCCCGGTCTGCGCCGGAAAAGCAACACGACAAGTCAAATATGAGTAGCATTAGGCCAACCACTTACTCAGGTTTCTCCGGCTTCATTATTCACACCAACTGATACAGTTGAATATTTCAGAAGGACTCTCATTGCGGACTATATGCCCCAATCGAGAGTCCTTTTTCTATTACATTATAAATCCAATATCTCTGCATATGATAGCATCTATAAACCCATACATTCGCACAAACAAGGGCTATATTCAAACGAGAATAGCTGCTGTATGGGCTAAAATATAATATGTGGAGGTGAAGTGATGACAGACAAGGAGTTCTCCCTGAGACTGGCCAAATTGAGAACGCAAAAGGGCGTTTCGGCTCGTGATATGAGCCTTTCAATGGGTCAGAATCCGGGTTATATCAACAATATTGAGACCGGGAAGTCTATGCCGTCGTTAAGCGGCTTCTTCTACATCTGCGATTATCTTGATATAACCGCAAGGGACTTCTTTGACGATGGGAATGAATATCCCGAACAGCTCAGAGCGGTTTTTCAGGATATGCAGAAACTGAGTCCTGAACAGCTACAGAACATTCATGCCATCGTTAAGGGGCTGCTCCGATAGGCACACGCCATTCTGTCACCGATACAGCCAAGAGATCACGAAATCCGCACAGCCATGTTAGCCTTGTTATTTGCTCGGACGGCGCACCTCTGCGCTACCGGCGGTTTGCTGTGCAAGATCAGGCCAGTGCATGAAATTGACAGCATTATCGCAGAGCGGAACAGAACCCTCGCATGGAGGCGTACACCTACGGACAAATAATGACGCAGCACCACCAATGGTGGATGCTGCGGAAAAGGCTGCTTGATTGGAGGATCAGGCAGTTTTTTGATTTGTAGAAAGGAGCGCAGCCATGAACAGTTCAGAGAACAACAATCGCGCAGCGTCCCAAGATTTCCAGACAGCACTTGGATTTCTGGAAGAACGGCTGCGCAGCTTGGAAGATTCAGAAGACATTATCGACGGCCTGCTGCAAGGTGCAGCGGAGTTTTACGGTGCGGCCAGAGCTTCCGTTGTAGAAGCAGACTGGGATTTGAAAATCGGACTGCTTACCTACGAATGGTGTGCGGAAGGCGTAGAGCACCAGAAGAACATGCTCCAGTATCTTGCCGTAGAGAGCTTCCCGCGATGGTGTGAATTTCTGTCGCTGAACCGGCCTGTTGTCATACCGGATATGGAGGCAATCAGGGATACATACCCGGATGAATTTCAATTCTTCCAGCACTACGGTGTGAAATCCGTACTGGCAGCGCCGTTCTCAAAACGCATCAATCAGGGGTATATCGCGGTAGACGACCCGGCACGCTTTCGGGACGATCCGACATTCCTGTTCATCATCTCCTATGCGGTCGTTGTGGAGCTGAATGAGATCAAGCTGAGCCAGTCCATTGCAGCGGCACAGCGGGCGTCAAAGTACAGTGACCACGATGTCTATGTGAACTGCCTGGGTGATTTGGAGATCAGGAACGCGAAAGGCACGCTTACGGAAGAAGATATCTCGTCCGACCTCTGTCTGAACCTCTTTGCCCTTATCATCACGAATATGAAACGGGCATTAAAGATCGAGCGGTTGGCGGAAGCGCTCTGGCCAGGTGATCTGATGGACAATCCGTATCGCTCCGTCAGCAATATTGCCTACCGTCTCCGACGCATTTTGAGCATCATTGATTTGGAGGATTTGGTCGTCGGCCGTCATGGAACGTTTGTCATCAATCCGGAGT
>Ga0129313_1001885_pt1 | contig 12122 bp, 8 predicted proteins | sample O1105metagenome_FD_94436 | JGI IMG/M metagenome (GOLD analysis project Ga0129313, IMG submission 94436) | Orangutan group fecal microbial communities from fecal samples from Wisconsin, USA - O1105 metagenome | ecosystem: Host-associated > Mammals > Digestive system > Large intestine > Fecal... | reverse complement strand
TACAATAGTGTTGACGAAGCTGTGGCGCGTGTAAAGACTGAGTGCAGTGTCGAGGCCACGGTGCCAGACTATATGCGTGTGGCGTGTCGCGAGCAGGCGGTCTACGATGCCATGCTGTCTGAGTACAAGCGCAACTTCGGCGCCTTACTTGCTGGTGGACTGCCGTCGCCCAAGAGCCACCTTGCCGACCGTGTGCGCGGCGATGTCGATGCTGCCGCCGATGCCGGACTGTGTCTGCGTCTGCTCGTCAGAGTCGTCATCCGCTCCTATGTCAAGGGCCTGCGCCTCTCTGCTGACGGTCACCACGAGATGAACCAAGCCACGCTGCTCCGCATCCTTGCTGAGAACATAAACATGCTTGTCCACGACAGTGTAATCACTGGCGATTTTGAAACCATCGACCAGCTGCTGACGCATGTGTGCGGTGGGGAAGAGGCTTTCGCCATTATGTCGGAGGAGATGAATGTGGTGATGAACGATTTGTACGCCGAATAGATTTTTCGTTATAACAAAAGAGTGGGTCAAAACTCCCCTTTGTCTTTGAAAAGCAAAGAGGGTTTTGACCCACTTTCGTGTTTTTGTATTTGTCTTTATGTGTTGTCTGAAGACTCGTGTGTGCTGTTTGAATACTTCTTACATCTTGTCTACAATCTCTTTTGCCTTAGCAAGTGCCACGTTGATGTGCGGACAGATGTTTTCCGAGCCAATGAGGGCGTTGAATCCAGCGTGCTCAAGCACAGCGTGTACCTTCGGGTTTACGCCTGATAACACCACCTGTATGCCCTCGTTCTTGCTTATCGTACACAGGTTGGTGAGGTTGTGTATGCCTGTAGAGTCTACGAACGGCACCTTACGCATGCGTATGACTCTAACCTTCGGACGGTCGCCGAAAGCCGCCATCACCTCTTCAAACTTGTTGCCGGCACCGAAGAAGTAGGGACCGTTTATCTCGTACACCTCCACACCCTTCGGTATGAGCAGATGCTCGTTGTTTTCAAGCTTCAGGTCGGTCTCGTCGTTGGGGTCTATCTCGTCGAGAATGGCTTTTACATCAGTGGTCTCTGCCATACGCTTCATGAACAGCAGACAGGCAATGATGAGTCCCACCTCGATGGCAACGGTAAGGTCGAAGATGATGGTGAGGAAGAATGTGATGAGCAGTACCGACACGTCGCTCTTCGGATTCTTCATCAGCATGAGGCATGATCGCCAGCCGCTCATGCCGTAGCTCACAACGACCAGCACACCTGCCAGACATGCCATGGGGATGTACTGTGCCAGAGGCATGAGGAAAAGGAATATGAGCAGCAGCACGACAGCGTGTATGATGCCTGCCACAGGGGTGCGGCCGCCGTTGTTGATGTTCGTCATGGTTCGCGCGATGGCTCCCGTGGCGGGAATACCGCCAAAGAGCGGTGTGCAGAGGTTGGCGATGCCCTGACCTATAAGTTCGGTGTTGGAGTCGTGGTGGTCGCCTATCACACCGTCGGCGACGGTGGCAGAGAGCAGACTCTCAATGGCGCCGAGTATGGCGATGGTGAGTGCTGGCGGCACAAGACTCTTTATCACGTCCCACGACATGGCAGGGAGTGTCGCCTCAGGCAGTTCTGAATTTATTCTGAAACGGTCGCCGATGGTTTCGATGGAGGTGATGCCACAGTAGTTTTTCAGCAGCAACGCAGCGACGGTCATGACGATAATGGCGATGAGTGAGCCTGGAATCTTCTGGCTGAAGCGCGGCGTGATGGCTATGATGACGATGCTTGCAAGGCCGACGATGGTGGTCCATAGGTCTGCGGTGGAGAAATGCTGGAAATAGGCAATCCATTTCTCGATGAAGTCGGAGGGCACGGTGTCCATGGTTAGGCCAAACAGGTCTTTAATCTGTGTGGTGAATATGGTCACGGCTATACCGCTTGTGAAGCCTACGACAATGGGGTAGGGTATGTACTTGATGATGGTGCCGAGACGGAGCAAGCCAAATAGTATGAGAAACACTCCCGCCATTAGTGTGGCGATAGTCAGTCCGCTCATGCCGAACTTCTGTATGATGCCGTATATGATGATGATGAACGCTCCTGTCGGGCCGCCTATCTGTACCTTGCTGCCGCCGAACACGGATATGATAAATCCCGCAACAATAGCGGTGATGATGCCTTTTTCTGGCGATACGCCCGAGGCAATGCCGAAGGCGATAGCGAGCGGCAGCGCCACGATGCCCACTATTATGCCAGCCATGATGTCAGAGGTGAGAGTTTTCTTGTTGTAGTTTTTCAGACAACTGAAAAACTTTGGCTTGAATGTCAGTGCTTTCATCCTTTTTTTTCTTGTTATTTTGGTAAGTTTTGTTATGCTTACTTTGAATTTAGTGTTATCCTAAAAATACGTTTTCTATAAGTTTTTTATGTGTACCATGCAAAGGTAGGATTTTTATTTATATGGTACAAATATAATGCTGTTTTTAGTTAAATTTGCTTATTTTTCTTTATATAGGTTAAGAAAAAGGGCGAAAAAGGGTGTGACGGTAAGTGATGGAAGCGAGATGTCGGGCGTGAAATAAGCGATGTCGTGGATTGTGTACAAAAAAGCAGCGATGCGTGAAGAAAGCAAAATAGCGGTTTTGCTGACGTTTTGCTACGTTTTTATCGGTTTTGCTTACGCTAATTCTTAACGTATGTTAAAGACACGGCGGCGTTGCCATTAGGCCCCTTTGACGTCGTCATTAGGCCGTAGTGGCGCTGTCATTACGCCCCTTTGGCAATGCCAAATGGGTGCTATCATTTTGTCACTTGGGCTTGTTCGTAAAATTGGTGTGTTTGTTTCGGTTTTTGAGTGTTGCATGTTCTCTTTACCATTAGTGTCTTGTTTGTTGATGGCATAGCGATAAGGGGAGAAGTTCTGTTACATCATGTGCGAAACTTTAATATATAATATAAGGTGGAAAACACTCGGAAACATGGTGGCAAACGACTGATGGCTTTGGCTCTTCTGACGAATGGGTGGTTGATAAAAATAAAGCCCCCAATCGGCTTGGACACGATTGTGGGCTGGTATGGATGGTTTGTGTGGCTTACTTCTTGTCTTTCAGCAGGTCGCGGATTTCTGCCAACAGTTTCTCTTCATTAGAAGGCTCTGGAGCGGGGGCTGGAGCGGGAGCGGCTTTCTGCTCCTCTTCTGCTTTGGTCTTGCGTGCCAGGCGGTTGATGCCCTTTACGAGCAGGAACACGCAGAAGGCTATAATCACAAAGTCGAAGAGGGTCTGGATGAAGCTGCCGTAGTTTATGGTGGCGGGAGCCAGCTTCTCAATGCCCATGTCTACGGAGGGCAGCGTGAACTTCAGGTCAGAGAAGTTGACACCTCCGATAAGCCATCCTATTGGCGGCATGATGATGTCGTCGACGATTGAAGACACGATCTTGCCGAACGCGCCACCGATGATTACACCGACAGCCATATCCACGGCATTGCCTTTGACGGCAAACTCCTTGAACTCATTGATAAATTTACCCATAACGAAAAATTTAAGATATTTAATACTTTATTTGCTCACAAATTTAGAAAATATTTTGTAACTTTGCGGGCGAAAAGAGTAAAAATGTGTCTTGGGGCTGCTGTTTTCTAAAGAAGGGGAATGGCTGCTGATGAAAAGACACGACTTTGAGGTTCAGATTATACAAGTTATAAGGTAAAATTTAACCCTTTAAAATTTATAAACAAAATGATTAAAGTAGGTATTAACGGATTTGGCCGTATCGGTCGTTTCGTATTCCGTTCTACAGTTGAGGCTGAGAACGCTAAGGAAGTACAGGTTGTAGCTATCAACGACCTTTGCCCGGTTGATTACATGGCTTACATGCTGAAGTATGACACCATGCACGGCCAGTTCGACGGCACCATCGAGGCTGACGTTGAGAAGAACGAGCTGATCGTTAACGGTAACCACATCCGCGTAACTGCAGAGCGTGATCCTGAGAACCTGAAGTGGGACGAGGTTGGTGCAGAGTATGTAGTTGAGTCTACAGGTCTGTTCCTCGCTTACGACAAGGCAGAGAAGCACCTGAAGGCTGGTGCAAAGTACGTAGTGCTTTCTGCTCCTTCAAAGGCTGACGCTAACGGCAACCAGGCTGACATGTTCGTATGCGGTGTAAACACTGACAAGTACAACGGCCAGAAGATCGTTTCTAACGCTTCTTGTACAACAAACTGCTTGGCTCCTATCGCTAAGGTTCTGAACGACAACTTCGGTATCGAGACAGGTCTTATGACAACTGTTCACTCTACAACCGCTACTCAGAAGACTGTTGACGGTCCTTCTATGAAGGATTGGCGTGGTGGCCGTGCTGCTGCTGGCAACATTATCCCTTCTTCAACAGGTGCTGCTAAGGCTGTAGGTAAGGTTATCCCCGAGCTGAACGGCAAGTTGACAGGTATCTCTATGCGCGTTCCTACTCTGGACGTTTCTGTAGTTGACCTGACTGTTAACCTGAAGAAGCCTGCTTCTAAGGAGGCTATCTGCGCTGCTATGAAGGCTGCTTCTGAGGGTGAGCTGAAGGGTGTACTGGGTTACACAGAGGACGCTGTGGTTTCTTCTGACTTCCTGGGTTGCGCTCTGACCTCTATCTTCGACGCAAACGCTGGTGTTTACCTCACAGACAACTTCGTAAAGGTTGTTTCTTGGTATGACAATGAGATTGGTTACTCACACAAGGTTGTTGAGCTTATCAAGATCATGAAGAAGCACAACGGCTAATCAATTTGCATAGACAATTTGATTGAAATATGGGCCACACGGATTTCCGTGTGGCCTTTTTTGTTGTCTCTACGGCACGGCATGCCTGCCGGTTTGCAACGAAATTGTGACTGGGACGTGAAAAAACTTTTATGCGGCGGTGTGTTTGGGGTTTTTTAGCTATCTTTGCAGAAGATAGGCTGCACCTTATCAATATTTACCTGTGATATATGAAAGAACAACTGACGATAACAATACTTGGACCTACTGCCTGTGGCAAGACTACGGTGGCAACGGCTTTGGCGGCAGACATCGGCGGCGAAGTGATAAGTGCCGACTCGCGACAGGTCTACCGTGGCATGGATATAGGAACGGGCAAAGACCTCGCCGACTATGTCGTTGACGGACGGCAGGTGCCTTACCATCTTATAGACATTGCGGAGCCAGGAACGAAATACAACCTGTTTGAATATCAGCGCGACTTCCACGAGGCTTATCAGGACATCTCTGCAAGAGGCGTGGTGCCGGTGATATGCGGCGGAACGGGTCTGTACATCGAGGCGGTACTGAAGGGTTACTCGCTGTCTACGGTCCCGCAGAACGAAGAGCTGCGCTCGAGTCTGGAGGGAAAGTCGCTTGACGAGCTGACGGCGATGCTTGTTGAACTCAAGCGTCAGAATGGGTCAAACATGCACAATCGCTCCGACGTGGATTCATGTCAGCGTGCTATACGTGCCATAGAGATTGAACATCACAACCTACACAATCCGATGCCGGAGCGTGAGTTGCCGCCAGTGCCTTCGGTAGTGGTGGGCATAGACATAGACCGCGATGAGCGTCGCGCACGTATTACACGCCGTTTGCGCCAGCGTCTTGACGAGGGAATGGTTGACGAGATAAAGGGGCTTATCGACAGTGGTGTCGCTCCCGACAACCTTGTCTACTATGGTCTGGAATATAAATATGTGACGGAGTATGTCATTGGACGTATTTCTTATGACGAGATGTTCAGACAACTCGAGATTGCGATACATCAGTTTTCCAAAAGGCAGATGACGTGGTTTCGCGGAATGGAGCGTCGCGGCTTCAACATAAACTGGATTGACTACCGCCTGCCTTTGGACGAGAAGGTGAGAGTGATAAGGCAACTCTATAATGACAAGCTAAAAAAGCAGTAATCTTATGATAACAGACAGCCGATGGGGTATAGTGTATTGCCCGAAACACGAACGATTGGGTCGTGGAAAGAAGTGGGAACGTGTGGAGAAATGTCTGCGCGAAAACAACATTGAGTTCGATTTCGTACAAAGCGAGAACAGCGGTAGCGTGGAGCGACTTGTGAAGATGCTCATAAACAATGGTTATCGCACTATCGTAATCGTGGGTGGCGACTCGGCACTCAACGATGCTGTGAACTGCCTTATGCAGGTGGAGAAGGACGTGCGCGACAGGGTGGCGCTCGGTGTCATACCCCATGGTGTGATGAACGACTTCGCTCATTTCTGGGGATTGCGCGAGAACGATGTCGAACAGACCATCGCATGGCTGAAGGAACGTAGGGTCAGGAAGATTGATCTCGGCTGCATCCGTTACACAAACAAGCACGGCGAGGCTTGTCATCGCTATTTCCTCAATTGTGTCAACATCGGTCTGATTGCGGCTATAATGAATCTTAGGAAGCAGACCCACCACTTGCTGGGTTCACGCACCTTGTCGTTTCTGTTCTCGTTTGTGCTGATGATTTTTCAAAGACTTGAATATAAGATGCACCTCAAGATAAATTCGGACACGGTGAAACGAAACGTTATGACGGTCTGTGTGGGAAACGCTCATGGCTATGGACAGACGCCTAACGCGGTGCCTTATAACGGACAGCTTGACGTGTCGGTGGTTTATCATCCGGAGATGATGCAGCTCATTGAGGGGATATATCTGTTTGTGCGTGGCAAGTTCCTCAACCATCACAGCGTACATCCATATCGCACGAAGAAAGTGGAGGTGAAGGAGGCGCATAAGGCTTTGGTTGGGGTTGACGGCAGACTGATAAAGACGCCCGTCGGACCATTCACTATCACGGTGGAGCAGGAGATTGTCAACTTCCTCATACCCGAATGACGCCTGGTCTGACGGCTGCGTGTAGTGTGTGCTGGTGTGTCAGCGTTTTTCTTTCCTAAATAAAGTGTGTGATGAAAAATAATGTTGCCACGGCCGTGGGACGTTTTCTTGTGGTCTTTGCTTTCGTGTTTGCGGTGATGCTGCTCGTAAGCAAGGACTCTTATATGCATGACCTGTCTAATCATTACGATTCGGCATGGTTTTTTATGTGTGGTAAAGCGTGGGTCAACGGACTTGTTCCTTACGTAGACTTTACCGACAGCAAGGGGCCGCTGCTTTGGGCGGTCTATGCGTTGGGATACGTTATTTCACCTTATTCTTATATAGGGGTGTTCTGGCTGTCGTGTCTGGCCTGGACGGTCACGCTGTTGATGGCGTGGCGTAGCGCTGTCGTGTTGTTGGAAAACGAACGTTCGGCGTTTGTGGCGATGACCGCTGTTGCGCTCGCCGGACTGTTGCCGCACGTTCATAACGAGACGCGTTGTGAAGATTTTGCTATGCCTTTTGTTGCTTTCGTGGTATATGCGTTGTGTTGTGCAATGTGGCGACGGGAGTGGAGCAGGACTCTTGGAGTGGGCATCGGCGTAAGTGTCGTTGCCACGGCGTTGATGAAATACAACATCACGGTCATGCTCATGCCGTTTGTTTTGTTGGCATGGGTGACGGCGTGGCGCTGTTGTGGCGAGACCGTGTCGCGTCTGTGTATGCAAGGTGCGGTGGGGGCATTAGCTGTGGCGCTGCCGTTTTTCGTCTGCTTTATGATTGAAGGCAATCTTCTTGCTTTCGTCAACGAATATCTGTTTGTTACTCTTCATACGACGGGCAACACTGGTGTGGTGGACAATACGCTACGTTCGCTCTTGTCACCAGCAGGTGTCTGTGTGGTGGGGGTGTTTGTTGTGTCGGCGTGGGCTATGGTGCGCTTGATTCCCTGCTATAAGAAGGCGGCGTTGGTGTGCAATGTGTTGTTCTTCGCTGTGTGTGCAATAAATTCCCGTTCTTATTATTTCACCATCTATTCTCCGTTTGCTGTGTTTGCAGGTGTTGCGCTTGTCGGTGCTTATAGTGTTTTTTTTACTCGCCGACGCGTAGCTTTGTTGTCTGTGTTGACGGTTGCCGCGCTGCTGGTGGGGTCTAATCTTTACTCGCATGACTTGCGAAACGTTGATAATGGCGACTTCTTTACACAGAATAATGCCATACGGCGTGAGTTCTATGCTATGGAGTGTATGGTGGCGCAGGTGCCAGAGGCGCGCATGGTGTGTATGACAGGTGCCAATGTTGGAGTTTGTTCAGGGGCTTTGCCTGCCTGTAAGTACTGGGCGACGCAGTGGGGTAGCACGTCGGAGATGGACCGTCAGCAGATTGATGCGTGTGTTTCGGGGCGTGCAGACTTTGCTGTTGTGCCGTCAGCTCCGGAGTGTCGGCATATTGTTGACGAAATAAAAAGAGCAGGATGGCATGTTTATGACTTTAGCGATGGGCCGATGTCGTATATTCTTATGAGTCGAAAGCTGCTCGATGTTAGGCATGACGCTTGCCGAATGAGCAATGTTGATGTGCTCTTGAAGCGCAGACCACAGTTCTGTAGGTAGTATAAATGCAGGCAAACCCTGTGTCACTGTAATGTCGTGACACAGGGCTTGCCGTTTCGTATGTATGGACTGTGTGGCGGTTGGCGTCATCCCATCTTTGAGATGTTTGCCAGTTCGGCTTCGTTGAGAATGGTAATCTTGCGTCTATCGATGTCGACAAGCTTCTCCGAAGCAAAGGCGGAGAGGGTGCGTATGGCGTTGCTGGTAGTCATGTTGGAGAAGCATGCGAGGTCTTCACGGCTCATGCTTAGACACACAGCGCCTTTCGTCGACTCTGTACCATATTCGTCTTTGAGCATGAGAAGGGTTTCTGCCAGTCTTCCACGTATGTGCTTTTGGGTGAGGTTCACGATGCGTTCGTCAGACCCACCGAGTATCTTGGCAAGGTGTCTGAGGATAAACATGGCAACGCTTGTGTTCTCGGAGGCTAATGTCTCGACAAAGAGGAGGGGGAGCTGGGCAATGACTGTCGGTTCAAAGGCGATGCTGTTGGTTTTGTAATGCTCATGGGCAAAGAATGCTCGAAAGGCAAAAAACTCTTTCGGCTTCACTATACGCAGTATCTGTCGACGGCTGCCGGCGGTAACTCCGTCTTTGTAGATCTTCGCTTTACCAGAGATTATGTACATCATGGTGGTCGGTGTGCCATGATCGCTGTAGATTAACTCTCCTTTCTTGTATTGCTTAATGGTCAGATTTTTGGATAGGTCGGAGATTTGTTTGTCCGATAAGGGAGCCCACATCTCTGCTATTTCTGCTACAATTTCTGACTTCTTCAGGTTTTTTGTTTGGCTCATTTGCTATCGTTTAGATGTCTTGTGCAGAGCCGTCTTTGGTGTGGCGTGTCTGCAACTGATATTGAAACTCCATTATATTATATATGCAAATATAGCGCTTTTAATTTTGTCGTGAAACTTTTTGACGCTTTTTCTGCCGCTAATATTGCAAAAGTATGAATTTTAAAAAATAAACTTGTTATTATTTTGTGAGTATATAAAAAATTTACTAACTTTGAATTTGTAAGGCGATGCCGGTAGCAGTCCGGTCTCAACCTAAATAAACTTTTTGATAAATTACTTAACGCCTTAAAAATAAACTATGAGTTATCTGCGATTTGAAAAAGCTCTGATGACCAATTTGGAAGAATCGTTGCCAAGAGAGCTGTTGCGCACTAATCGTTCTGGAGCATATTCGTGCTCTACTATTGTTGATTGCAACACTCGTAAATACCACGGTTTGCTCGTCGTGCCTGTGCCAGAATTGGACGATGACAATCACGTGTTGCTGTCGTCACTGGATGTGACAGTTGTGCAGCATGGTGCCGAATTCAACCTTGGACTACACAAATATCAGGGCAACAATTACAGCCCCAAGGGACACAAATATATTAGAGAGTTTGACTGTGACAAGGTCCCGACCACAGTCTACCGCGTTGGTGGAGTGGTACTAAAGAAGGAAGTCGTGTTCCAACATTATGAGGATCGCATTCTTATCCGTTACACTCTCGTTGACGCCCATTCCGCAACAAAACTGCTGTTCCGCCCGTTTCTGGCGTTCCGTAGCGTGAGACAGTTTACTCACGAAAACTCCGTGGCTTCACGAGATTATAAGGAAGTAGAGAACGGTATAAGCACTTGCATGTATGCCGGCTACCCCGATTTGTATATGCAGTTTAGCAAAAAGGCGGACTTTCACTTCACTCCGGACTGGTATCGTGGTGTAGAATATACAAAAGAGCAGGAGCGAGGCTATGCCTCTAACGAAGATCTTTATGTGCCCGGCTATTTTGAGGTGGATATAAAGAAAGGTGAAAGCGTCGTATTCTCAGCTTCAACATCTCCTTGTAAGACTGGTGGCTTGAAGCGTCTGTTCCAGGCAGAGGTTGACGAACGCAGTCCGCGCGACAACTTCTTCCATTGTCTTGTGAACGCAGCACACCAGTTCCATAAGCGCACAAGCAAGGATGAGCGTTACCTGTTGGCTGGCTATCCTTGGTTTAAGTGCCGTGCTCGTGACACGTTTATTGCCCTGCCGGGCCTCACACTATCCATTGAAGAGCAAGACTACTTTGAACTTGTGATGAAAACAGCGGAGCGTGCCTTACGCGAATTTATGGAAGGACGTCCGCTTACAGGAAAGATTGTAGAGATAGAGCAGCCAGATGTCATGCTGTGGGCTATATGGGCGATACAGCAATATGACAAACATGCGGGCAGAGAGAAGTGCTGCAGCATGTATGGTAAGCTACTTAAAGACATTGTTTACTTCATACTTGACGGCAAACATCCTAATCTTGAGGTAAAGGAGAACGGTCTTGTTTACACCGAAGGACGTGACAAGGCAGTTACATGGATGAACTCTACTGTAAACGGAAGCCCCGTTGTTCCGCGTACCGGTTACATTGTGGAGTTCAACGCCTTATGGTATAATGCTCTCAGATATTGCGCATGCGTAGCTGCTGACATGGGCAACCACGTCGCATCTGCCGATATGGAGCGCAGGGCAGACCTGTGCCGCGCCTCTTTTGTGGGCACATTCCTCAACCAATATGGCTATCTTTTCGACTACGTGGGTGGAGAAACCGCCGACTGGAGCGTGCGTCCGAACATGATATTCGCCGTTGCACTCGACTACTCACCGCTTGACCCGGCACAGCAGAAGAGCGTGCTCGACATGTGTACACGTGAGCTTCTCACGCCGAAGGGACTGCGTTCGCTGTCGCCGAACAGCACAGGCTATAATCCGATGTACGTTGGTCCGCAGACACAACGCGACTATGCTTACCACCAGGGCACAGCTTGGCCATGGCTTGGCGGATTCTACATGGAGGCATGTCTGCGTGTTTACAAGCGCACACGTTTGAGTTTCATACAGCGTCAGATGGTAGGATATGAAGATGAGATGGTGAATCACTGCATCGGCACTATCCCTGAACTGTTTGACGGCAATCCGCCGTTCTGCGGACGCGGTGGCATTTCGTTTGCCATCAATGTGGCAGAGGTGCTGCGTACGCTTGAGTTGCTCGAAAAAATCAAATATTAAAACAAAGGAGGACAATAATCATGAAAGTACTTATGTTCGGATGGGAGTATCCTCCTCATGTATATGGTGGACTTGCTACCGCTAACTTTGGCATCTCACAGGGACTTCATGCACAGGGGGACGTAGAGACTGTATTGTGTCTGCCGCGTCCGTTTGGTGACGAAGACCGTAGTGCGTGCCGTATAGTGGCCATGAACTGCGTGCCGATCGCTTGGCGTGACGTCGACCATGACTACGTGAAGAGCCGCATATCTAAGGTCATGGATCCAGACTACTACTATCGTTTGCGTGACCATATCTATGCCGACTTCAACTATATGCACGTCAACGACCTCGGCTGTATGGAGTTTGCAGGTGGCTATCCCTCAAATTTGCACGAAGAGATAAACAACTATTCCATCATAGCAGGCGTCGTAGCCCGCACCGAAGAGTTTGACATCATTCACGCCCATGACTGGTTGACCTATCCAGCAGGCATCAATGCCAAGCACGTCAGCGGCAAACCGCTCTGCATACACGTCCATGCTACCGACTTTGACCGTTCACGTGGCAAGGTAAACCCCACGGTATATGCTATAGAAAAAGACGGTATGGACAATGCCGACTGCATCATGTGCGTGTCGGAGCTGACCCGTCAGACC
>Ga0129313_1001882_pt1 | contig 12131 bp, 7 predicted proteins | sample O1105metagenome_FD_94436 | JGI IMG/M metagenome (GOLD analysis project Ga0129313, IMG submission 94436) | Orangutan group fecal microbial communities from fecal samples from Wisconsin, USA - O1105 metagenome | ecosystem: Host-associated > Mammals > Digestive system > Large intestine > Fecal... | reverse complement strand
GTGCTTTGTCGAGCATGTCGGCACGGTTTGTAGCTGCCAATATGATGACTCCGCTATTGGTTCCGAAGCCGTCCATCTCTATAAGGAGGGCGTTGAGGGTGTTCTCGCGCTCGTCATTGCCGCCCATTGACGGGTTCTTGGCACGCGCACGACCCACCGCATCAATCTCGTCGATGAAGATAATGCATGGTGCTTTCTCTTTGGCTTGGCGGAAAAGGTCGCGCACACGGCTTGCGCCGACGCCCACGAACATCTCCACGAAGTCGCTACCGCTCATTGAAAAGAACGGCACGCCAGCCTCGCCAGCCACAGCTTTGGCCAAAAGGGTCTTGCCGGTGCCCGGAGGTCCTACGAGCAGCACGCCCTTTGGAATCTTTCCACCGAGGTCGGTGTACTTCTGAGGCTGCTTCAGAAACTCCACAATCTCTTCCACTTCTTGCTTGGCTCCTGCCTGCCCTGCCACGTCTTTGAACGTGATGCCGAGGTCGTTAGCCTTTTCATACATCTTGGCTTTGCTCTTTCCCATGCTGAAAATGCCTCCTCCTCCTCCGCTACCGCCCCAGCGGCGCATGAGGAATATCCACAGGAACACCATCAGTACGATGGGGCCGAACTGGAAGAATATGTCGGTGATGAAGCTACCTTTCTTGTTATCGTAGCTGATGTCGGTTATCTTGCCCTGCTGTTGCATGGTGTCGAGGTAGCGGCCGAGCTCGTCAAGCGAGCCGTATTCTACCACAACGTATGGCTTCGGGCCCACCTGGCGCGCGTTTTGGCCGAACACATCGCGTATGTTCTTTGCCTTGACGTACATCTTCAGGGTGTTCTCTTCCTTGCTTACGACCACGTTCTGGGCGTAACCCTTAGTTACATACTGCTTGAACTTGGTGTATGTTGCCGACTGACTGGCCGATGCGTTGCCGCCAAGAGCATCGCCTCCGCCAGTAAAGAAGAGTATTGCCAGACCTATGATGACCATGGTGTAAATCCAGTTCATATTGAACCGGGGCATCTTCGGCTGGTCGTCGTTCTGCTGTGGATTCTTGTTGTCTATCATTTATTGTCGTTGTCGTTAGTCTATTAGCGCGTTGTCGCTTTAATATATAGCTGCCGCCGTCTTTAAAAAGGTGTGTCGCCGCCATCTAATCTGTGTGCCGCCGCCAGCTAATTAGCGCGTTGCCGCTGTGCGGTCAAGCTTTTATTAGTCAATGTCGGGCACCTCTGTCACCTTCGCATCCTGCCAAAGGTTGTCGAGATCGTAGAACTGGCGTACCTCTGGGAGGAAGATATGAACCAGCACATCGGTGTAGTCCATCGCTACCCACTGGCTGTTGCCGAGGCCTACGACGCTTGTTGGCTTCTCCTTCAGGTCTATGCGTGCTGTGTCTCCCACCGATTCGGCGATGGCTTCAACCTGTGATGGTGAGTTGCCCTGGCATATAACGAAGTAACTTGCGATAGTACCGTCAATGCCGCGCAGGTCTATTATGCTTACTCCTTGTCCTTTTTTCTCTTGTATTCCTTTTACTATGGTGCTAACCAGTTTCTCTGTTTGTTCCATTCAGATGTTTTGTTGCTGTGTTAAAATGTTGCTTTTTAAAATATGATTACGTTTCTCTGTTTTGGTGACCATTGCCGCTTTTTATTTTATCTTAATCCAGTTCCCTATATTATATTAATAAGGTGTAGCGCCGAAATGGTCTTGGCGGTATGGGCGCGGTGTACATCTTTCGCCGGCTTATGGCGCATCTGTTATCGGCTTATGGCGCATCTGCTATCGGCTTATGGCTCATCTGCCATTATCGTGGTGCGTTTCGCTCCATCAGACAGTGTGTCAGAAAGAGTCTGTTGCGGTCCGTTACCAATGCAAAGTTACACCTATTTATCTGAAAACATGTAGAAATAGGCATTATTTTGGGATTTTTTTTGAAAAAAGAGAAAAAAACTTTGGGAAAATGTTGGCGGTTCAAAAAAAATGCGTACCTTTGCAATCGCAAACAGGAAATGATTGCTAACAAACAAAAAACAATGGGATATGGTGTAATGGTAACACTACAGATTCTGGTCCTGTCATTCTTGGTTCGAGTCCGAGTATCCCAACAATCGCTTAGGCAACTACATCAGTAGTTGCCTTTTTTTATGCCTTTTTTTCGTGGGTGGGGCCCGCCTGCGCCCCCGATAGAAACAGCGAGGGCCCAGCATGAAGCTGGACCCTCGTCGTGTTTATATTCTTTTTGAAAATTTACTTCACCGGTGCGGTCTCAAGAGTCTTCTTGAGCAGCTCCCAGAACGGTGCTGCGGTAGAGATGCTGCAACGCTCGCTGGTGGTGTGGGGAGAGCAGAGTGTGGGTCCGAACGACACCACGTCGAGGTGCGGATATTTGCCGCGGATGACCGAACACTCCAGCCCTGCGTGGTCTGCCTGCTTTGTTGCTTCCTCTCCGAACAGCTCGAGGTAGTTCTTTTCGAGCAGTTTCAGAATCTCGCTGTCGGTGTTGGGGTCCCATCCGCCGTAGCTACCGCTCATCGTAACCTCCATTCCTGCCATTGAGAAGCAGCTCTCGAGAGTGGTTGCGAGGTAGTCTCTCATGCTGTCGTTAGCCGAGCGTGCCAAAATTTTGAACTCCGCTTTGCCCTCTGCAATGTCAATGATGGCGAGGTTAGACGATGTCTCCACCACTGTCGGGAATGTCGGAATCATGCGCAATACGCCGTCGTGGCATGCGTAGATAGCGTCGATCAGGTTGTCTTGTATTTCCTCCGGCACCTCTGTTGCGGGTGTCTCTACGCTCTCTGTGAAGAATCCTATGCCACTCTCTATGGCTTTGTAGTCGTTTCCGAACGTCTCTTTGAAGTCGGCAACGAGCTGTTTGAACTCCTCAACGTTCTCTTTCGGCAGTGTGAGCACTGTCTCACACTCAAACGGTATGGCGTTGCGCATGGTGCCGCCGTGCCATGTGGCAAGACGTGCCTCGCATGTAGCGACTGCCTCGCGTACGAAGCGCACCATCAGTTTGTTTGCGTTTGCGCGACCTTCGTGAATCTCCAGTCCTGAGTGTCCGCCGCGCAGACCGTTCAGCACCACCTTCATTGCCACGTCGTCGGCGTCGGTCTCCACCTCCTTATATTCGAGTTTTGCAGACACGTCCACACCTCCGGCGCTTCCGATGACAAACTTTCCCCATGTCTCAGAGTCGAGGTTGAGCAGAATGTCGCCAAAGAGTTCGCCCTCGGGCAGAGCATTTGCGCCCACCATGTGAGTCTCTTCGTCGGCAGTGATGAGAGCCTCTATGGGTCCGTGTACCAGAGTTTTGTCCTCCATCACAGCCATGATGGTAGCCACACCCAGTCCGTTGTCAGCACCGAGTGTTGTGCCTTTTGCCTTCACCCAGTCGCCGTCGATATATGTCTCGATAGGGTCGGTCTCGAAGTTGTGCTTGCTCTCTTTCGACTTCTGCGGCACCATGTCCATGTGAGCCTGTAGTATTATGCCCTTACGGTTCTCCATTCCGGGAGTCGCCGGTTTGCGCATGACAATGTTTCCGCCACTGTCTTTCATCGCTTCTACGCCAGCCTGTGCTGCAAAGTCGAGCAGGAACTGCTGTATTTTCTCCAGATGTCCAGACGGACGCGGTACTTGTGTGAGTGCGTCGAAGTTTCTCCAGATGCACTCTGGCTTCAGATTTTTGATTTCGCTCATTGTCTTTAATGTTTTATAATGTAATATTTTTCGTTTTCTTTGTAAACGACAGCGCCAACCATGCATACACGCCGAGTGCCACGACAAGCAGAGTCTGCACCGAGTGTACTATAAGCACGAAGTACAGCGCGTCGTCAGACCCCACGCCGTAGAGTATGAGCATGGTCTTCACTGCAAAGTGCCACGGTCCTGCTCCGTTAGGTGTGGGCACCAGCACGGCGATGCTTCCCACCACGAATGTGACGAGTGCGCACGACATGCCAAGCCCTGCTGTGGACTTGAAGCAGAAGAACGTGAGATAGTAGTGTAGGAAATAGCTTGCCCAGATGGCGAGTGTGAACACCACAAACAGCGGCTTGTTCTTCACACCGCGCAGCGAAGTGACGCCTTGCAGCAGTCCGCCGACCGTAGCTTTCACCTTATTATATATAGAGAGTCGGCGCAACAGAAACCACCCCATGCCTATGGCTGCCACGCCACACACCGCTGTCACGACATAGCCTGTGGTGGAAAAGCCGTGTAGTATGGCGTCGAGGCTTGTGCCAGTGCGTAAAAAGAACACGTCAAACACCGGAAACTGCCATAGAAATGTAGCCAGCGCTACGACGGCGACAAGCAGCGAGTCGATGGCGCGTTCGGTGACAACAGTGCCGAGCGCCTTTGGAAAGGACACGCCGTCGTAGCGTCGCAGCACGCCGCAGCGTGCAAACTCGCCGATGCGTGGCACCACGAGGCTGAGTGCGTAGGACAAGAATATGGAGCACACGGCTGTGTGGTTGCGTGGGCGTTCGCCCACCGGTTCGAGCGTCATGCGCCACCTCCAGCCACGGAACATCTGTGCCAGTATGCCGAATGGGAACGACAGCAGCATCCATGTCCAGTCCATGTCGTGTTCGAGCACGTTTGTAATGTCGCTGATGTTGAATCCGCGATACATCCAAAAGAGAATCAGTCCGCCGAGAATCAGCGAGAATGCAACCTTCAATATGTCGTTTGTAGCTTTTTTAATGTCCATAGACTTCTTTGCCTACTGCTTTAATGGAATGGGGCTTTTGCATTGCAAATTTAATAAAAACTATTCAAATATCGCCCCTTATGCCGTCATTTTAAAGCCCTTGTGCCGCCAAATTAAAAAATATAGATGCTCCGTAGGGGCGCTATCGGGTCGCCAGCGTGTTACAGACGGGTTGCAAAAGTTTTTCAAACCGCCACTTATTTTGATGTCAGTCAATAAAGAATGGGGTAAAAACGTGTTTTATGGTAAATTGTTTGCGCACACAGCGGATTAATCGTAACTTTGCATTGTCTAAAAGAGAAAGATTTATTTAGGATAACAAATTTAAAAGAAAGGAAAAACATTATGTTAACATTAGTAGTTCTTGCCATTGTAGCAGCGACTGTTGCACAGGCAATTAAGTTGGGACACAGAATTGACTTACAGAAGTAAGCAATCTGCACCCCATTCTCATTAGAGAAGGAAAATCAGGTAAAATTTTTAAATAAACAAGATGGCGAGGCGCTGAATGGTGCTTCGCCTTTTTTTGTTTGTGACGTAAAGACAGCCCGACGGACCAGCGCCCCGTGTCCGTCGATTTTGTGAGTGCTGCCGTTTGACAAAATGATAGTGCCATTTTGGGCTTGTCAAAGGGGCCTAATGAGCTTGCCACTACGGCCCTTTGACCGTGTCATTTGGGCCTAATGGGAAAATCATCGTATGTTTAACAGATGTTAAGAATTGACGTAAGCCCGAATGGCGGAATCCGTAGCAAAGTGTCAGCAAAAAGCCCTATTTGCTTAATTTTTGTCTTGCGAAAATTGCTCGAAATAGGGCGTTTCCCTCGCCTGAGCCGTAGCTTGTTTAGAAAAAGGCTGTTATTAAAAACAGCACTATAAGCGTAGTGGTTGCTCCTATGGCTGGCTACAAGTATGACGGACTGCGTATCGACAACCGCTTCAAACCCAATTTGAAAAGCTTCAAGGTGCAGAAGTACACTGTAGTAGAGGTCGGCTTCTCTCCCACAGCTGCTGGCATCGACAACGTGACAGCTGCTGAGCTGGGCGCAGAGGTGAAGGGTGGCAACGGCGTCATAACTGTAAGTGCTTCTGCAGCTGCTAAGGTTGCGGTCTATACCGTCAACGGCAATCTTGTAGACAGCGCCGACATCGATGGCAACCACACGTTTGCTGCACAGGCTGGTGCTTACATCGTGAAGCTCACTGCTGATAGCAAAACCGCTACTGTGAAGGTGGTAGTGAAGTAACGAACGCCGCAAGACGCGCGCGTATATAATAATAGGTGTCCTCAGTGGGGCACGACGATATCGGGAAGCCGACAGACTGCAGGGTCTGTCGGCTTCCTTTCTTTTTATATAGTGCTTCTGTGGGGGATATCCATTAGGCTGTAGTGACAAGCCCGAAAGGGCACTATCGTTTTGTCAACTCTGCCTTATGACAAAAGCGGTTGTTATGGGGTGCCTTTTGAAGCGGCAGCGCTGTCGGTGCTGTGGGTGCTTACTGGGCTTGTCATCATTGGCTTTCGCTTGTCTGTTTTGGTTCTGATAAAAAATACAAATACATGTGCGGGCTGTTTGGAAATGTGGCGGAAAAGCCGTAATTTTGCCGATAGTTACTGCCTATGTGGTGCCAGTGGATGGCATTTGCAGGCGATCTAACCTTTACATACATGCCGTTTCGTGTCGCGAAGGGTGCGACAAACGGAGAAAACGACAACAATCTATGATTAAGAAAAGCAAGAAATTTTTGGCTCTTGTCATGGCGGCTGCCATGATGTCCGCAGTAGAAGCCACGGCACAGACAGCCGTGACGCAGAACCTGTTGCCCATGCCGCGCAGCATAAACCTCGGAAAAGGGGTGTTCGCGACAGCTCACGGGGTGACGATAGACAACGCCGTGGGAGCGGAGACGGAGAGTGTGTTCACGCCGGAGTGGGCGCGTCATGCCTCCGTGCATGGTGAGAAGAGTCGTGTGTTGAGATATAGCCGTCTCGAGGGTGCTGCCTCGCCGGAGGCGTACAGGCTGCATGTGGTGCGCGACACGATGGAGATTAGTGCCGCTGGGCGCGACGGCTTTATGCGCGCTTGGCAGACTGTGGCACAGCTGTCGACGTCGAAGGGTGTGCCGTGTGTCGATATTGCTGACGAGCCTGCGTACAAGTGGCGCGGTCTGATGCTCGATGTGGTGCGCCATTTCTTCCCGATAGATTTCATAAAACGCCAGATTGACGTCATGGCGCAGTATAAATTTAACCGCCTGCATCTGCATCTCACCGACGCGGAGGGCTGGCGTATGGAGATAAAACGCTATCCGCGCCTCATCGACAGCGTGGCTTACCGCCCCATCGAGAAGTGGCGCACATGGTATGACACGGGTCAACCGTACTGCTCCAAAGACTATCCCGACGCTTACGGCGGATTCTACACGCAGGAGCAGCTGCGCGACCTCGTGGCGTATGCAGCAGAGCGTGGCATAACGATTGTGCCTGAGATAGAGATGCCCGGACACTCGGGTGCTGTGTTGACAGCCTATCCTGAGCTGTCGTGTACGCACGAGAAGCATAAGCAGAGCGACTTCTGCGCTGGCAGCATAGCTACATACGACTTCCTCGAAAATGTGTTGAAGGAGGTAATGGAGGTGTTCCCTTCACATTATATACATGTCGGTGGCGACGAGGCTGGCAAGAAGTCGTGGCCCAGTTGTCCGTTGTGCCAGAGCAAGATGCGCGAACTTGGCACCAATAGCGTGGAGGATTTGCAGGCTTATCTCATCACACGCATGGGACAATTCCTTAATCAGCACGGGCGCCAGCTTGTGGGATGGGATGAGGTGATAGCTGGAGATTTGTCTAAAAACACCACCGTGATGGTGTGGCGTGGCACCAACCGCGCGCACGAGGCTATAAAGCATGGCTACGATGTGGTGCTCTCGCCAGGCGCATACTGCTATCTTGACCACTACCAGGACGCCCCGGCGCAGCAGCGTCCGGCAATAGGCGGCTATCTGCCGTTAGAGAAAGTCTACAGCTATATACCCGGTGAAGATCTGCCCGCGGCAGAGCGCAAGCTCATAACGGGTGTTCAAGGCAACCTCTGGACGGAGCATGTGGAGACCACGGAGCACGTGGAGGAGATGCTGTGGCCGCGTGCGCTCGCACTCGTGGAGATTGGCTGGAACGGCACGGAGACGAAAAACTACGGCGAGTTCAAACGTCGTGCTCTGGTGCAGACAGACCGTCTGCGCGACGTGGAGGGTATGCATCCCTTCGATCTGAGACGTGAGGTGGGGCAGAGACCGGAGGCGTTGCGCCCTGTGAAGAGCAAGGCGGTAGGCGCAAAGGTGACTTACAACAAGGCGTATAACAAGTCTTATCCTGCTGGCGGAGAGTCGGCGCTCGTCGACGGAAAGCGTGGCGGATGGACCTATAACGACGGTCGCTGGCAGGCTTTCAGTGGCAAGCCTGCTATGGATGTGACCATCGACCTCGGCAAACAGACGCGTGTAAGCGATGTGGAGATAGGATTTATGCAGATGAGCCGTCCTGGTGTCAACCTTCCTTCTAACGTAAAGGTGATGCTGAGTGGTGACGGAGATAACTTCGACGAGGTCTATAGCCAAGACGAACTGCAGGAGAAGACGGAGCGTCCGCTGTACCGTGCACACAAGTGGAAGGGTCATAAGAAGGCGCGTTATGTGCGTGTCGTGGCGGCAGGCTCGACCTTCGGTGGCTACGTCATGTGCGACGAGATTGTGGTGAGATAGTATTGGCAAACCGTGCTCCTGCCTTTCGCGCCGTGTTGCAATTGCATTAAAAATTGCATGGCGTGCAGAAAAAAGCGGGAGCATGGCTTGTCGTATCGCAATAATTTAGTAATTTTGCACCACAAAACGAAATAACATTCATTTATTAATCAAATTATGGACGACTATCACGCGGAAAATGTAACTTTCGTAGGATAGAGCCGCTTTTACGATAAAGCAAGGCTCCATCCTATACATCGTCATGGAGATTTGCTTTATGAGAACATACTGGAACACCAACTCTACACTCAAGACCATCAGCGAATGGCAGCCCAATTGCTGGATTCAGGTTACTTGCCCCACAGAAGAAGACCAGGAATATCTGGAAAACAAGTTCAACATTCCCGATTACTTTCTCTCCGACATCAGCGATACGGACGAACGGGCCCGTTATGAGTATGATGATGGCTGGATGCTCATTATCTTACGTATTCCCTATGTGAAGGAGATACGCTCTCGTACGCCGTACACCACGGTGCCGCTCGGTATTATTCATAAGCGCGACGTGACCATCACTGTGTGCTATTACGAGACCAACATGATGATAGACTTCGTTAGTTATCACCAGAAGCGGGGCGAGGGATTCACCGACTACGTAGACATGATTTTCAGACTGTTTCTTTCTTCGGCGGTGTGGTACCTGAAACGCCTGAAGCAAATCAACACTCTTATCGAGAAAGCAAAGCACAATCTCGACCACGGAGTGAACAATGAGTCGCTGATAGGACTGAGTCGGTTGCAGGATTCGCTCACATACTTCGTCACATCCATACGTGGCAACGAGACCCTGCTTGCCAAACTGAAGTTTAAACTGCAGGTCGACGAGTTGGATGCCGACCTCATCGAAGACGTAAACATCGAGATGTCGCAGGCGAGGGAGACCACGAACATCTATGCAGACATTCTCGAATCGACGATGGACACGTACTCGAGCATCATCAACAACAACATGAACACGGTGATGCGAACACTTACTTCCGTGTCTATCATCATGATGTTTCCGACGCTTATATCCTCTATCTTCGGCATGAACCTTATCAACGGCATGGAAGAAAGTCCCTATGGATTTGCTATTGCCATGGTGTTGTCGGTGTTTGTGTCAGGCATTTCGTGGGTCATATTGAAACGCAAGCGTCTGATTTAGGCGCGATGGAATGGAGGAAAGAAACTTAATCTGCCGTGGAGAAAAGTTATCTCTACGGCGGAAATAAATGCAAAGGGCAACGGAAAGAAGTAAAAAAAACGATTTTTTGTTAGGCATTTACATTTTTTTTATTTAAGTTTGCAAATTATAAACAACGATTTTTAAGAAGCTGCAGGGCAACGGTTGGAAACCATTGTTTACCGGTCGCCGATGCAGCGTGATAGATTACCTTGTCATAAACTAAAACAGTTAAATGATGGACTCTCAAGAAAACACCCTGAATCAGGGTACATTGGAAAGCGAGAAGAACGTGGAGCAATCTGCCGTTCAAGTTGAAAACGCAGGCGTGGAGGAAACAGTGGCACAGCCCGTCGATGCTCCAGAGCAGGCAGGAGAACAGGCAGAAGAGGCAGTACCGGCAAAGGCGTACAAGACAAAGGCAGACGTTATAGCGCGTCTGAAGGAGATTGTAGCTGCCGACGAAAACCCAAACAAAGACGAGATTGACCACCTCAAGACTTCGTTCTACAAGTTACACATCGCCGAGCGCGAGGCAAGACTCAAAGAATACATCGACGGCGGCGGCGATCCAGAGGCTTACCAGATTGTGCCTGACGAAGAAGAGGAAGTGTTCAAGGCAGAGATGGGCGTCATACGCGAGAAGCGTGCCAAGCTGTTTCAGCAGCAGGAAGAGGAGAAACAGGCCAACCTGCAGAAGAAGCTCGACATCATTGAGAAGATAAAAGCTATGGTCACATCACCCGATGAGGCCAATAAGTCATATAACGAATTTAAGGAATTGCAGCAGCAGTGGAAAGACATCAAGGCTGTACCGGCTGAAAAAGCCAGCGAGCTTTGGCGCAACTACCAGCTCTATGTGGAGCAGTTCTACGACCTGTTGAAGCTTAACAGCGAGGCGCGCGAATACGATTTCAAGAAAAATCTGGAGCTGAAGACCGCCCTTTGTGAGTCTGCTGAGAAGCTGGCAGACGAGCCCGACGTCATCAGCGCGTTCCATCAGCTGCAAGAACTGCACCAGCAGTACCGCGAGATAGGTCCCGTTGCAAAGGAGCTGCGTGAGCAGATTTGGGCACGATTTAAGGCTGCTTCTGCCGTGGTGAACAAGCGCCACCAGCAGCATTTCGAGCAGTTGCGTGCTCGTGAGGAGGAGAATCTCGCTAAGAAGACCGCTCTCTGCGAGCGTGTTGAGGCCATCGCTAAGGAAGAAAACAAGGGCGCTGGCGACTGGGAGAAGCACACTAAGGAGATAATAGATATTCAGAACGAGTGGAAAACCATAGGTTTCGCACCGCAGAAGATGAATGTCAAGATATTCGAGCGCTTCCGTGCCACCTGCGACGACTTCTTCGGACGCAAGGCAGAGTACTTCAAGGAGATGAAGGAGGTGCTGGCTACTAATGCCGACAAGAAGCGCGCGCTCGTAGAAAAGGCCAAAGCGTTGCAGGACAGCACGGATTGGAAGTCTACTGGTGACAAGCTCATAGCACTGCAAAAGGAGTGGAAGACTATCGGCATGGTGCAGAAACGTCTCGGCGACCAGCTGTGGAAGGAGTTCCTCGGAGCCTGCAACAAGTTCTTTGAGGCACGCAACGCCGCCAACGCTGGCGCACACAGCGAAGAGCGTGAGAATCTCGCGAAGAAGAAATCGGTGATAGAGCGCCTCAAGGCTGTGCTCGAAGCCGCCGCCGATGATGCCCAGCAGCAGGTGCAGGCACTCGTAGAGGAGTACAACTCTGTTGGTCATGTGCCTTATAAGGACAAGGACAGCGTGTATGACGAGTACCATGAGGTGCTTGACAAGATATACAAGCAGCTCAACATTTCGGCTTCACGCCGTCGTCTGAGCAACTTTAAGAACAACCTGAAGAACGTGGCAAAGCGTGGCGAAGACGCTCTCGACAACGAGCGCATGCGTCTTGTGCGTCGCTTCGAACAGCTCAGACAGGATGTGCAGACATACGAAAACAACCTCGGATTCCTCAATGCGAGCAGCAAGAAGGGCAATAGCCTGGTTGAGGAGATGAACCGCAAGGTGCAGAAACTGCGCGACGACATGGAGCTTGTGAAGCAGAAAATCAAGGCCATCGACGCAGAAGACACTGACGAATAAGGCTTTAGCAGACTGTCTGCCGCATGTGTTTGCCGATAAGGCGCGGCATCTTTAAGCATGCGAAACTTTAATAAATAAAAAAAGGAGAAGACTCTACAATATCGAGAGTCTTCTCCTTTTTTGTTTTATGTACAGTGTCTATGTCTTGTTGCTCGGCGTGTATTTCTGCTAAAGTCAGACTTCGTGCAGACGAAGAGACGGCAGCTTGAAGCTGTGGAGTGTGGCTCCTGATTTTGCCGTTGGGGTGAGTTTACAAAATGACATGGGCTTTTCGGGCTTGCCACTACGGCCTAATGGGCTTGTCAAAGGGCCGTAGTGACGACGCCAAAGGGCCGTAGTGG
>Ga0129313_1001881_pt1 | contig 12131 bp, 9 predicted proteins | sample O1105metagenome_FD_94436 | JGI IMG/M metagenome (GOLD analysis project Ga0129313, IMG submission 94436) | Orangutan group fecal microbial communities from fecal samples from Wisconsin, USA - O1105 metagenome | ecosystem: Host-associated > Mammals > Digestive system > Large intestine > Fecal... | reverse complement strand
CAGCCTATCGGCGCCAAAGAAATACCCACATCCAAGGCAATTTACCAGTAAATGTGGGCATTAAGAGTCTTCTTCATATTTAATTTCCGGAAAAATTGTACCCGTCGTCCGGTATTTTTTCGGTTTGTGACATGTCCAGTAGAATTGACACATCCCGCAGATTTGGCACATCAGCAGAATAGGCACCGGCCTAGCTGCACGGTGTATGGCACTGGCCTAGCCGCACGGTGTATGGCACTGGCCTAGCCGCACGGCGTATGGCACTGGCCTAGCCGCACGGCGTATGGTACTGGACTAGCTGTCATAAGTCTTATCGTTCGCCCTCTATAGGCTTATGTAATCCAAATACTATATACATCACTGCGGCTAATGCGTTCATGGTAGCATAAAGAGCATAGACACCTGTGCTACCAAAATGTTCCATGGCAACTCCGCCAAAAAAGTTTGCGACAATTACACCGCCGTTGGTACATATCGCATAATATGCTGACATGGCGATTCCTATGAGCCTAGGATTGACAGCTCGAGAAGTATACTTGACGTACTCTACGAGAATGAGCCCATTGACGATTCCCTGGCTAAAGAAAGTTGCAAGTAGTAAGTAATGTGATGGTCCTGTTGCGTACCAGCCAAATCTTAGTGTGCTAAGCAAAATTGCTACGAGGAGCAATCGTTCCTGCCCTATTTTCCGTGAAAGCCATGGAACGAATGGCATAACTACTGCTTCACTTCCTGCCATAAACAAAAAGATAGTGCCTATTCCAGCTAGGCTTCCGCCTCCGTCACGATACAGGAATCCAAAGTAGGTATTATGTGAAAGCGTGCTTCCAAGTACAAAGGCTCCGCATATTAATAGCTGTACCGCCTTCTTTTCCTTTAGCAAGTGTCCGTAGTGGATTTTTTCATCATCAACAGGATCCTTTACATGGTTATTGGTTTTGTTCAGGTGGACTGTCATAATGAGAAGTCCGCCAACCAAATACGAGAGGGCATAGATGTAGAATATATTTTGCAGGCCGAAGTGCTCACCTATGCGACCACTGATGAAGACTGAAATGGAGTAGCCTATGGCACCCCACAGTCTGATACTTGCGTATTCTTCACCCTCGCGCAGGACTACGGCGTCGTTCATTCCACATATTGGTCCTTGGAAAAAGAACAGCACCGCATATATTGTTGCAAAAATTAAGAATCCACTTACCAGGGAGTTCAGCACGGCAAGAAGTGCGGCCAGCAAGGATAGTGCTAGTATTACCTTTCGACCATCTTTTGCGTTTGAAAAGACTTTTCCCCAGCAGGTTGAGCCTAAGGCTGCCATAGCTGTTCCTAGAGCGGTTATAGTCCCGATTCTTGTTCCGGAAAAACCTAGACCGCTAAGGTACTGTCCAAGTAAGGGGCCTAATGCTCCGGCTGCTGCATAGGTGAAGAGATAGATGGTTTTTAGTTTGTTTCTGTTGTTAAATATTTCATTCATAGTTTTAATCAATTATCTCATACATTCCGGCTGCATCTTCTTTTCTGCAAGACTCTGTAAGCTGAAGAACCTTTGCTGTAATGGAGCTGTTTCCGAATTCAATATGGATTTCATCTCCTACTTTAACTTCTGCACCTGCTTTGACAATTTTGCCGTTTACGGATACTCTTTCCTGATCGCAGGCGTCTTTTGCAACGGTTCTTCTCTTAATTAATCTGGAGTTTTTCAAAAATTTATCTATTCTCATTCTCTATTTCCTTTCATCTTTATATTTCTTACACGTATTAACCTGGCGTAGCACATTTCTGCTCTGAAGGTCGTCTGCGTGATTTCAAATCGTTTCACAGGCAGGCCTATACGCAGTTCACGCATCCTCTTCGCGCTAGGCATTCATAGAGTCTTGCCAGCGCCTTATTGGCTTTATTGGTTTTATTCGCATTACTTGAAAAAAAGGACAACCCTCAGTAATCTGTAGGTTGTCCGGATTTTTCTATAAATCTGAATTATTTATTTACAGCGTCCTTAAGAGCCTTACCTGCCTTGAATACAGGAGCCTTTGAAGCTGCGATCATAATTGTTTCTTCAGGCTTTCTAGGGTTTCTTCCCTGTCTTTCTTTTCTTTCTCTAGTTTCGAAAGTACCGAATCCGATAAGCTGAACCTTGTCACCCTTAACTAAAGTTTCTTCGATGCTAGCAAGAACTGCGTTAAGAGCTACTTCTGCGTCCTTTTTAGTAAAATTTGTTTTTTCTGCTACTGCAGCAACTAATTCTGCTTTATTCATTTATAATTCCTCCTTAATACGTGTCAACTTCGCCTTTGTATTGTCGCATTTTTCAACGGTTTTGTCAATAGCTTTTTACCTTTTGACAAATTTAACCATTATGCGTTTCACCTTATTTCCACCAGGTATATTTTCTAGCTCATCTAGAGTGATGGCTTTGAAAACAAATATCAGTGCTACATACACAACTGCCCCCACGCAGATTGCTAATAATGTAGACAGACTGTTACCTATTAAGGAAACAAGAAGCCTATGAGCTCCGTATGCGCATACTCCCATTATGAGAGACGCAATCAAAGGTCTAACATATGTTATGTCGTAGTTGATCTTAGTACCTGTGTGTTTTTTTATTTCGACATTGTTAAGTAGTAGGGATACTACAAAGGCAAAGATTGTGCCTACTGCCGCTCCCTTAATATTTACACTTTTAATGCCTACCAAAATAAATGTTATTACTATCTTTCCGATACATCCAATAAATAGGTTAACTACTGGTCTGGTCTGTTTTCCAATAGCCTGTAGTATACCTGTGGATGTCTGGTCAATTGCAAGGAATACAACACTTATAGCCATAATCATAAGTGTCGGTACAGCTGCAATGGCGCTTTCCTTCTGTGCCGGATAAAGCATTACCAAAATAGGTTCTGCTAATGCGAATAGACCCACTGCACATGGGCAAGCCATAATCATAGTTGTACGGTATCCCAGCTGAATGTTTTCGTGAATAGACTTCTTATCTTTCATCTGGAAAGCAGCAGCAACAGCCGGAACCAAGCTTACTGCAACGGCCTGGGTGAACACCTGCGGGAATGCAATTAATGAATTACAAAACCCACTAAGCTGGCCGTACATGCTTTTTGCTTCATCATATGTCCATCCTGTAGACTGAAGTCTACCCATAATTATACTTGTATCGATTACTGACATCATCGGAAGGATTTCACTACCGATGATAATAGGCACAGCAATTACAACTATCTTCTTTAGGATTTCAGAAGTAGTTTCGGTGTTTTGATCATGAATTCTGTTTTTTTCATGGATTACCTTACGATTCAGAAGATAAATCAAAGCTATGGTCAGGAGTCCTGCCAAGGAACCTGCTGATGCACCAAAAGATGCACCTGCAGCGGCTTTGATAAGGCTTGTCTTCATAAATGAATACGCCAGCACCAATCCGAAAACAACACGGATAAGTTGCTCCAGCATCTGGGAAACTGCCGTAGGATTCATGTTTTGACGTCCCTGGAAATATCCCCTGAAGGATGACATTACCGGAACAAAGAGTAATGCCGGTGCAATTGCTTTCACAGCTAATGCTGCCTCTGGATTCTGAAGCAGGTTGCTTATCCAGTCGCCGCCGAAGAAGCAGATGGCGAATGAAATCATGCCGATGCCGAACATCAGGGCTGTTGCCACCTTAAAAACCTTATGTGCGTTCAGATATTCCCCTAAAGCAATTCTTTCGGAAACCATTCTGGAAATAGCCACTGGAATTCCCGCTGTAGCAAGAACTAGAAGTGCCGAATATATGGTGTAGGCAACGCCATAGTAGGACATGCCCACATCACCAATCCAGTTAGTTAATGGGATTCTGAAAAGGGCTCCCATGAACTTAATAATAACGCCGGCTATACCGAGAATCGCTGCACCTTTAATAAATTTACTGCCTTTATTAGTTTCAGCCATTTTCCAACCTTTCTGCAGCCCTCTACAGCTGCTTCAGAATTCCAGCAGTTGCGGCTTCAGTTTCATAGATTGTTTTTTCAATATCGATTGTTGTATATTCGCCATTTCTGTATAGAATTCTGCCATCTACAATTGTCATTGCAATATCACCGCTATCCCCTGCATAAACCAGGTTGTTCGCCATATTATGTACAGGATGCATGTTCGGTACGTCTGTGCGAAGCACGATCATGTCGGCTTTGTTGCCAACTTCCAAGGTTCCGCAGTTTGCACGGCCCTGGGCTTTTGCACCGTTTACAGTTGCCATCATCAAAGCCTCCTGAGGTGTAACAACTGTAGGATCGCTTGTTTTTACCTTTGCGAGTGCAGCCATAGTCTTCATTTCCTCAAAGAAATTCAGGCTGTTGTTACTTGCAACGCTGTCTGTACCGATTGCAACGTTTATGTTTTTCTTTAGCATTGCCGGAACATTGCAAATTCCGCTGGCAAGCTTAAGATTACTCATTGGATTAGTAGCTACGGACACACCTTTCTCAACAAAGATTTCTAAATCTTTTGGCTCGCACCATACACAATGTGCTGCTAGTGCAGGTCCGTCGAATAAACCGCAGTCGTTTAAGAACTGAGCTGGTGTCTTTCCATGTCTCTTTATACATTCTTTGTGTTCGAATTCTGTTTCTGAACAGTGTACATGCATAATAGCGCCTGCTTCCTTTGTAAGTTCTGCAAGGCGTGTAGCGGTTTCAACGTTATTTGTATATTCTGCATGCAAGCTTGTATCTATTAAGATTCTGCCGTTTTCCATTCCGTGAAACTGCAGTGATTCCTTTGCTTCTCCAATTGAAGGAAGTTCATCGTAAGGAATTCCCATTGGGTTTGCTATGGATCTTGAAATATTAGCTTTCATTCCGCTGTCTGCTACGGCTTTTACCATATCCGGAATGAAGTAGTACATATCTGATGATGAAACTATTCCGTATTTGACGGATTCTGCCATGCAAAGCATAGTTCCCCAGTACACAGCATTGCCATCTAGCTTATCTTCAAATGGGAAAATCTTTGTTCCTAGCCAATCCTGAAGTGCCAGATTTTCACCATAGCCTCTCATAAGTGCCATTGGTGAATGGGCGTGTGCATTGTAGAAACCAGGCATTAGAAGGCGATTTTTTCCGTCGATTTCTTCGCCGAAATCTCCTTTTGGTTTTTCTTTGCCAATATATGAAATAGTATCTCCCTTTACTCCAACATACATGTCATTAACGACTTCGTAATTCTCATTTAAAAGAGCAATTTCATTAAAAAGCATTTTCTTTTCCTCGTTCTTTCTGTATCTCTTATCTTTACAACCTCGTGATTATACCATACTGTTTTCTTAAATTTCAACTGTTTTAGGGAAAAACCATGTTTACTTTACCTTTACTTCACGGTTTCCTGTACATTTTCTTTCTTGTTTTCTTTAAGTATTTCCAGTAGTTTTATGCAGTCGTCAAGCTTGTTCATAGGCTTGGTGCTAAGCTTTATAAACGGCTCTTTACCACCGTGAACAAAAGCTCGAAGTCCGAAGGCTTCGTTGACGCTCATAAGTGCGTATGCACTCAGTGGGTTTTGTTCACCGAATTGTACGATAACTTTTTCACCCTGTTCGTAAACCCTTGCCACTGATAAATCCTCTGCCAGGCTGCGAATTCGGGAGATTTTCACCAGGTTCATTGTCTCTCGTGGCACGTCGCCGAAACGGTCAACCATTTCGTCGTAGAGCTCGTCGGCGTCCTCTTCAGTCTGGACTGTGGCGATTTTTTTGTACATCTGGAGCTTGAGGGTCTCGTTTTCGATGTACCAGTTTGGAATGTTGGCAGTGACCATAAGTTCGACTGCGATTTCTTCCTCTCTGTCCTTGACAATTTCGCCTTTCAGACCTCGGATAGCGTCATCCACCAGCTTGCAGTAAAGTTCGTAACCGATGTTCATCATGTGCCCGCTTTGCTGGCTTCCCAGCAGATTTCCTGCGCCTCGAATTTCCAGATCTCGCATGGCAACTTTGAAGCCGGCGCCAAATTCCGTGAACTCCTTGATGGCTTTTAGTCTCTTTTCAGCCACCTCGGTCAAAACCTTATCTTTCTGGTACATCAGGTACGCATAGGCGATTCTGTTGGAACGGCCCACTCTTCCGCGGAGCTGATAAAGTTGGGAAAGGCCAAATCTGTCCGCATCTATTATTACCATAGTATTTGCGTTGGAAATGTCGATGCCTGACTCGATAATTGTCGTAGCCACAAGAACATTGTTTTCCCCGTTTATGAAGCTTAGCATAACGTCCTCCAGCATGTGCTCGTTCATCTGCCCATGCCCCACAGCCACTCTGGCCTCAGGCACCATATCCCTTATTTTTTCTGCAATTTTATTGATTCCGCGAACTCTGTTATAAACAACATAAACCTGCCCGCCTCGGTCAAGCTCGCGAGTTATGATTTCTTTAAGTGTCTCGTCATCCTGTTCAAGGACATAGGTCTGCACCGGATATCTCTCTTCCGGCGGTTCTTCAATGACGCTCATGTCCTTAATACCAGTCAGCGACATATTCAGGGTTCTCGGTATCGGTGTTGCTGACAACGTCAAAACGTCCACGTTCTCTTTTATCTGTTTGATTTTTTCCTTATGTGCTACGCCAAATCGCTGTTCCTCGTCTATTACTAAAAGTCCCAAGTCCTTATATTTTATGTCGCTTGACAGCAGCCTATGGGTTCCAATTATTAAATCTATTTCCCCTTGGCTCACCTTTTCTATAATTTCCTTTTGCTGTTTATCGGAACGGAATCGTGAAAGCATTTCTACTTTAAACGGAAAATGTTCAAACCTTTCCTTTAAAGTATAATAATGCTGGTTTGCCAAAATAGTTGTAGGCACAAGAAACGCCGCCTGTTTTCCATCGGCAAGGCATTTAAAGATAGCCCTTGCCGCAACTTCCGTTTTACCAAAACCAACATCGCCACAAAGGAGCCTATCCATGGCCACAGGCCTTTCCATATCCTCTTTGATTTCTTCTACGGAGCGCAGCTGATCTGATGTTTCCTCATATGGGAATGAATCCTCAAATTCCTGCTGCCAAACTGTATCCTTGCAGAAAGCGTAGCCTTTCTGCATCTTTCTTTTAGCATATAAATCTAAAAGCTCTGATGCCATTTCCGCAATAGCAGCCTTGGCCTTGGCTTTTGTAACCTTCCATTCTCCGCTAGAAAGCTTATTTATTTTCGGAGTAACGCCGTCGCTGCCTATGTACTTTTGAACCATATCCATCTGCTCAACCGGTACATAAAGCATGTCGTTACCTGCGTATTTAATTTTTATGTAATCTTTTTTATCTCCTTGAACAGTAAGCTGTTCAATCCCAAGGAATCGTCCAATTCCGTGGTTTTCATGAACTACATAGTCCCCTGCCTTCATATCCGAGAAGGTCTGGATTTTGGATTTGTTACTCTTCTTTGATTTTTTCTTGCGGCTGACGGTTTTGCCTGCGCCTGCAAAAATGTCGTTGTCGCTTATGTAACAAAGCTTTTCTTCTGGAAAATCCATGCCGGCGGAGAGACTACCCTCTGCAAATTCGACTTTTCCGAGAAGGCCGATTCGCTCGACGAAATCCTTAATGTTTTCAATTCGCTCTTTGCTAGAAAGCGCCATTACGATGCGATAGTTTTTCTTGACGTAATTCTTAAGCTCCGATTCCAGAACGTCCATGCGCCCGTTAAAAGCCACCATCTGACGGCTATTTACATTGTGGACCTTGTTGTACTCTGAAATTCCCTTTATAGCCTTAGGGAAAGGTGTCAAAAGATATACATCGTCTTTTTCATAAATCTTGACAAAATCCTCTTTTCCTGTAATAAGAACGCTATCCTTTGGAATTACTTGCCCTCTTTCAAGCATTACATTGAAATCGTCTCTGATTTCTGCGCTTCTTGTATCGAGAAATTCATAGATTCGGTCAGGGTCATCTACAAATACGTTGCCCTTTTCCATATAATCCCAAAGATATTCAGTCTCATAGTAAAAATATTGCAAATAATTTTCCAGCATCTGCAGATTTGCAACGTTGGTGATGTACTCGCAAAGCTCGTTTCTTCGCTTGGTCAGATTGTCTGCCGCCTCAGCTTTTTCTGGTTTTTTCTCCAGTTTCTTTATCTGCGCAGTGTACTCCTTGTGCAAGCGTTTTGCCGCGTCCTCGAACATGGACTTGTCCGCCAAAATCTGTTCTGCCGGAAATATTTCCACGAATTTCAACGCTTCCACTGATCTTTGCGTATCTATGTCAAAACTTCTAATATCGTCTATTTCTCTATCAAAGAATTCTATACGATATGGATTATCAGCATCTGGAGTAAAAATATCCAAAATGCCTCCACGGATGGAAAATTCACCTTTTCCATTTACCACATCCATTCTCTCGTATCCCAGTTTTACAAGGGTCTCCTTAGTTTCGTCAAGGTCCCTCTCCGTGCCCCTGTCTAATCTAATTGACAGTTCTTCAAAATTTTTGTGAGGTGAAATCTTTTTTATTGCAGCAGAAACAGGCGCTACAACTACGCAATCGGCATTAGTTCGCAGTGCCTTCAAAATTTTCAGTCTTTCTATTAGCTGGTCATGATTTTTTGCAGCGTATCTAAGAAAAATGTGATCTTCAGCTGGAAGAATAAATATTTCCTTATCAGTAAAAAAAGAAAGATCCGAAGCAAGTTTGCCGGCACGATTTGCCGTTGCAGTTACAATCAAGCTCTGTCCTTTCTCTTTTACAAGCTGAGAAATCACATAAGCGCTTCGGCTTTCAGATACACCTGAAATATTAGTGATTCCCTGTCTACTCATCTTCTTTTTCTTTCTTCTTTGGTTTTTTCTTAGTGTTATATCTGTTCATAGCTGTATCTATGTCTGCATCTAACATGCATTCAATAGCACTTACAGCATTTGTAACGGCTTCTTCTAGAAGAGGCACTTCTTCTTTTCTGAATCCTCCAGTAACAAAATCTGCCGCATCGGCATTTTTCTTGTTTCCGATTCCCAGTCTGACTCTTGGGAATCTATCTGACTTAAGCTGATATACAACTGACTTCATTCCGTTATGAGAGCCAGCGCTTCCAAATTTTCTAATACGAAGTCCTCCCACATCTACGTCCATATCGTCATATATCACTATTAAGTTTTCCGGTTCCAGCTTATAGAAATTCATAACTTCGCGCAAGGACTCACCACTAAGATTCATATAAGTCTGCGGCTTAACCAGCAAAACTTTTTGGCCGGCGATTCTACCCTCGCCGACCAAAGCCTTAAATTTTATTTTATCTACTTTAATGTTATGCTTTTCTGCAAGCTGGTCTATAGTAATAAATCCCATATTATGTCTAGTATTCTCATACTTTTTCCCAGGATTTCCTAGTCCAGCGATTACGTACATAATTAAACCTCAAATAAACCACTGATTGATTCATGCTTATGAATCCTAGCCATTGCATCTGCAAAGATCTGTCCAACTGACAAGAATGTCATCTTATCGATGATTTTTTCTTCAGGCATCTGGATTGTGTTAAGAAGTACAAGTTCTTCAATTGCTGAAGCTTCAAGTCTCTCAATTGCAGGACCAGATAGTACTGCGTGAGTTGCTCCAGCGTATACAGCCTTTGCACCCATATCCTTGATTGCATTTGCAGCGTTACAGATTGTTCCTGCAGTGTCAATCATATCGTCAAGGATGATGCAATTCTTGCCTTCAATATTACCGATAATATTCATGATTTCGCACTTGTTTGGTTCAGGTCTTCTCTTGTCAACAATAGCAATTGGACAGTTAAGAATTTCTGCTAGATTTCTTGCTCTTGTTACGCTTCCATGGTCTGGGGAAACGATGCAAAGATCATCTAAGTTCTTATCTAAGAAGTATTTAGCAATGATAGGCATGCCTACAAGGTGATCAACTGGGATATCGAAGTATCCCTGAATCTGGTTAGCATGTAGATCCATTGTGATAACTCTGTCAGCTCCTGCTGCCTGAAGAAGGTCAGCTACCAGTTTGGCTGTGATTGGGTCTCTTGCTTTTGCCTTTCTGTCCTGTCTTGCATAACCATAGTACGGCATTACAACGTTAATCCTACTTGCAGATGCTCTCTTCATAGAGTCAATCATAATTAGGATTTCCATGAGATTGTCGTTTACAGGATCACTAGTTGACTGGACAATAAATACGTCACAACCTCTTACTGTTTCCCAAAGGCTTACAGAAATTTCACCGTCACTGAATTTCTTAACAGTTGCCTTTCCCAGCGGCTTGTCAAGAATTGTTGCGATTTCCTCTGCAAGCTTCGGATTTGAGTTTCCTGCAAAAATCTTGTAGTCTGCAAACATGTTGCTCATTTTTTACTTACCTCTTCTTTCTTTTTTCATAGCTTTAGATTATTATTTGGGTTTAATTTATGTATTTCTTTTATTCCGCTAATACCATTTCGCCTACCTTATAAATATCACCGGCTCCCATGGTAATTACCAGATCATTTGGCTTTGCCTCAGCTTTAACGAATTCGGCAATTTCTTCAAGTGTGTCAAAGTAATGCACTTCTTTCTCTGGATGTCTCTTTCTGACTTCCTCAGCTAGAGCCTTAGAAGATACCTTGTAGATATCTTTTTCTCTTGCCGCGTAAATCTTTGCAAGCACCAGTACGTCAGCATCCTTAAAGGCGTCTGCAAAATCGTCAAACAATGCAAGTGTTCTTGTATATGTATGCGGTTGGAATAAGCACCACAGTCTATTGCTGTTAATATTTGTCGCTGCAGATAATGTAGCTTTAATTTCTGTCGGATGGTGTGCATAATCGTCTACGATTTTCACACCATTAGCTGTAGTTCCTATGACATCAAAACGTCTCTGGGTTCCTGTAAAGTTTTCCAAAGTGCTAATAATTACGTCAGTGTCTATACCCAACTGATGACAGCACGCAAAAGCAGCTACAGCGTTCAAAATGTTGTGTTCTCCTGGCATGTGCAACTTCACATGTCCTAGAACCTGTCCACCATAGCTTAGCTCGAAACCAGGCATCCCGTTATCATCAAAATCCACCTTATCTATAAAATAGTCGCATTTTTCATTATATCCATATGTAATTGTACCCTTTACATCCTTTATAACCTTAGCTACAAAAGGATTTGCATCATAGGCGATAATCTTTCCACCTTCAGGAATCAATTTAGTAAATCTATCGAAAGAATCTACTATGTGGTCGATGTCCTTAAAGTAATCCAAGTGATCTGAGTCAATATTCAGAATTACCTCAATTTTTGGTCTTAACTGCAAGAAGCTGTCTCTGTATTCACAAGCTTCCGTAACGAAGTACTTGCTGTGTCCAACCTTGACATTGCCTCCGATTTCTTCAAGGTTTCCACCCACCAAAATAGTAGGCTCAAGAGCTGCATGCTCAAGAATCAGCGAAACCATAGAAGTGGTTGTCGTCTTTCCATGGGTACCGCTTATAGCAATACTATTTTCAAAATCGTCCATAAGAACACCTAGAATCTCCGCTCTGCTTGCCAACGGAATATTCTTTTCTCTTGCTCTTATAACCTCAGGATTTTCTTCTGCAATTGCTGCGGAATACACAATAAGGTCTGCGTCCTCTACATTTTCCTTTGCATGACCTATGTAAATTTTAATACCATCTTTTGCCAGTCTGTCTGTAATCTCTGACTGCTTCATATCGGAACCAGACACATTGTAGCCTCTAGAAAGTAGTATTTCAGCAATTGCTGATACTCCAACGCCACCTATTCCGATGCAGTGTATATTTTTATATTCAGTAAGATTTATCATCTTAACGCCTCCATATCTCAGTTAGTCTAAAGTATACCATAATTTGGACCAAAATGCTCTATATTTATCAAAAAAAATCTTTATTAGACTTCATAAATTATTATAAAGTTTTCTCAAAAAACAATTTGTGTTTTCTTCACAAAATATTCACAAAAAAATGTGCATCTCCCCATATTTTTCTCTGTCAAGGGATTCTGAAAATGTCCCGAAAATTTTTAAACATTAGCACCGGTTTCCCGGTGCCTTTCTTTATGCTGTCCAATCTGTTTCACGTCCTACCATTGCGTGAACATATCTTATGAAATTGTCTTTCTTCCATGGATGTGACATATCAGGAATATATCGT
>Ga0129313_1001880_pt1 | contig 12139 bp, 9 predicted proteins | sample O1105metagenome_FD_94436 | JGI IMG/M metagenome (GOLD analysis project Ga0129313, IMG submission 94436) | Orangutan group fecal microbial communities from fecal samples from Wisconsin, USA - O1105 metagenome | ecosystem: Host-associated > Mammals > Digestive system > Large intestine > Fecal... | reverse complement strand
AATCGGATACAGGTTCCGGTGTCAGGGTGGATACGGATTCCGCTGATGGTTCCGGTGACATTGCCGCCTCATTCTCTTTCCGAATGGCATCTGTCAGCTTGTCCTCCGTTACTATAGTTCCCACCTGAGCCGTTCCGTTCGATACCTCCATTGCGTCAGGAAGCCGTTGTTCAGTCATTTCATCTATCATTTGCCTGGCTGCCACCTGTAGTTCTTCAAATTTTTCTCCGCCGTTCATTGCTGCGATTCCAGCTATGCACAGCAGTACAAAGACCGCAGCCGCAGTCATTTTCATCTGCCTCAGACGTGTCTCCGCTGTCCGTCCGCTGTATCTGCTGCCGCGAAAGTCAGAGCCGGCATATCCGCTTCGTTCTTCCGCTCTGCTTCTGCGCTCCTCCTGCCTGCGTTTTACAACTTCATATTTTTCCTGATTTAACTCCTCCGGTTTTGCCTCCTCCTGTCTTTCGGACAGCATAAAATGAAGCATACTGTCATTTTTTTCATAAAACTGGGCATATCCTTCTATGTATCTGCACACTCCCTGTTCATAGACATGAAAGCCCTCCACCATCTCACCGTTCAGCAGCCGATACCCCAGAAACTCATATTCACCGAAATACTTTTTCCTTGTCTTTTCTGCCTCCTGAAGTACTGCCTGGGACAAGTGCCTGGTCTCTCTCTGCAAAAAATTCAGTTTACCCGCCCCATAAAGAAACAGATAAGTGATTCCTGCCTCCTCCTTTCGCACGCCGTACAGCGCAACTGCCAATTCCTTGTCAAGAGCATGTCCGTTCAACTGTTTTATATAGGAAATGACGTAATCCTCCACATAAATCTTGCAGCTGCGATTTGTTTCACCAATCTGTGTAACATTTTTCGGTAAATCCATAAAAAAACACCTCCTATGCCGATACTGTAAATAATAGCATCGGCACAGAGAGGTATTTTATCGTTCTTTGTCATGCGAACCGCAAAAACATTCGACAAGTTTCTTAACCGTCAACAGTGTTCAAATTTATATACGGTCTCTGAATTGTACTCCTTCCCCTCTCCGAAAATGCAGGAAGGGAACTCAGGCTTGTTTACGGAATCGGGAAAATACTGGGTTTCCAGACACATTCCCATGCGGGCTTCATAGGTTACGCCGTCCTTACCGTTTTGTTGCTCAATAAAATTGCCCGCATAAAATTGAACTCCGGGCAAGGTGGTGTATGCCTTCATCACTCTGCCGCTCTCCGGAGCCTTCACTGTGGCAAAATGTCGAAGTTCACCATCATCTTTCCAGTCATCAATCACCCAGTTGTGGTCATAGCCACCGGCAAACTCCAACTGTTCAAAGGTCGCACCAATGTCTCTGCCCACCTTCTTCGCCGTTGTAAAATCCATGGGTGTACCGGTTACCGGAACAATTTCACCTGTGGGAATGGAGCCGGAATCCGCAGGAGTATACCGGGATGCTCCGAGCCAAAGTTCGTGGCCTTCAATCTTCCCACTGTCATGACCGTTCAGGTTAAAATAGGTATGGTTGGTCAGGTTCAGAATTGTTCTTTTGTCGCTGGTTCCGTGATACAGAAGATGAAGACTGTTGTCCTCCCCCAGGCGATAGGTCACTGATATACTCTTGTTGCCGGGGAATCCCATATTTCCATCCTTGTCAGACAGCTCAAAAATAACTCCATCTTCCGTTATAGTGCTCACCCAAACCTGTTTATGGTATCCTGCATCCTTATGGCTGTGCAGATTATTCACTCCATCGTTTACATCCAGCTGATAGGTCACACCATCAATGGTATACTTCGCATTTCCGATACGGTTTGCACTGGGACCGATAACTACCCCAAAAAAGCTGGGATTCCGAAGATAATCCTCCGCCCTGTCGAAGCCCAACACCACATCCGCTTCCTTTCCATCCCTATCCGGCACCACAAGCTTTACCAGCGCCGCACCAAGGTTGCTCACCGTTACTTTCATTCCGTTACTGTTGGAAATCGTGTACAGCTTCGCTTCTCCTTTACCGGGAAGCCGCGTCCACACTTTTGTTTCAATCTCGATTGCCATACTTTTTTCCTCCTATAGCTCCACACGTCCTTCAAGCGCACGGAGCAGTGTCACTTCATCGATATATTCCAAGTCTCCTCCCACCGGAACACCGCTGGCAATTCTCGTTACCTTGATTCCCGTAGGCTTAATCATCTTGCTGATATACATGGCCGTGGTCTCGCCCTCCAGACTTGAATTGGTGGCAATAATGACTTCCTCCACATCTCCCTGTAACCGTTCCACCAGTTCCTTCAGCTTGATATCTCCGGGACCGATTCCCAGCATGGGAGAGATGGCACCGTGCAACACATGGTACACGCCCTCGTATCGTCCTGTTTTTTCGTAAGCAGTCAAATCTCTTGTATTCTCCACCACCATAATCATTTTATGGTTTCGGTTTTTGTTGGCACATACAGGACAGATATCCTTATCTGTCAGCGTATAACATTCCTTGCAGTACCGCACATTTGCCTTTGCTTCCACAATGGTATTTGCCAGTCTGTTCACCTTATCCTGAGGCATATTAATCAGATGAAACGCCAGCCTCTGAGCGGACTTGTTTCCTATTCCGGGAAGCGCTGCAAGCTCCTCTATTAACTTATTGATATGTCCGCTGTATAACTCCATCAGAAGGGCAATCCTCCCAGGCCCCCGGTCATTTTGCCCATCAATTCCGCACTTGCTGCATCTGCCTGGCGCATTGCTTCATTGACCGCTGCCATCACCGCATCCTGCAGAGTCTCAATATCCTCAGGATCCACGATTTCCTCGGACAAAACAATCCGCAGCACCTCTTTCTTGCCGTTCACCGCAACTTCTACCGCTCCGCCTCCGGTTTTTGCCACAAACTCCTTGGTCTCCAGTTCCTTCTGTCCTTCCTCCATCTGACGCTGCATTCTCTGAGCCTGCTTCATCAGATTGCTCATGTTTCCGGGCATTCCGCCTCCGGGAAATCCACCTCTTTTTGCCATTTTAACACCATACCTTTCCTGTACCCTTACGCTTTCATACATAATTCGTGCACTGTGCCTTTAGCACATTGCTCCGGTACAAATTTGTCTGCAATTAGTTTTCATCTTCCTCTTCTTCCTCAATGTCCATCCGGACTATCTGTGAGAGGTCCACATAGTTTTGTTCAAATTCCTGCTGTCCTCGGACAGTCTGAATATTGACTTCAATTTCTTTTCCTGCAAAATCTGACAGCAGCGCCTCCAATTGTTGCTTATTCTCGGGATGCTGGGCAAAATAGTCCGACGGAATTCCGTCTTCCAGAATCACCATCAGCTTGTTGTCACCACCAAGGCTTAATTTGGCAGACTTCAAATATATTCTCATGGGATTTTCCGCGCTCCCCACGATTGTAGGCCACTTCGCCACAATCTGTTTCACATCCTCCGGGATTGCCTTGGGTAACTCCGGTTTCGGCTTTGGGGTATTTCCTATGCCTCCCGGCTGCGAGCCCCCCGGAGCAGCTCCCTCTGCCGCTGCAAATACCACTCCGTTCTCCAGCTTTTCCTCCACCTGGCGAATGCGATCCAGCACAGCATCCTCATCTGTCTCCATCTCCGGCTTGCAGAGCTTAATCAACGCAATTTCCACCAGAATCCGTTTCTGGGACGCATATCGTATCTGACCCGACAGCTCCGAAAAAATTCTGATATACCGCACAATCTGCTCCATATCTACCCGGGATGCCTCTTCCTTCAGCCGCTTCAGGTTATCCGTGGACATGTCAATCACATCTTCCAGATTGTCCGATGCCTGCACCAGCATAAGGTTTCGCAGATACCAGGTAAAATCCGTGACAAACTGGGTCAATTCGCGCCCCTGCATCACAATTTCTTCCAACAGTTTCACGCATCCCAGCACATCCCTGTCAAGAATGTTTCGAAGCAGACGGCTGAACACCTCGGTGTCCACTGCTCCCAGCACGTCCAGCACCTTATCGTAGGTCAGTTCCTTGCCCAGGTGAAATGCGATGCACTGGTCCAGAAGGCTCAATGCATCTCTCATGGAACCATCCGCTGTCTTGGCAATATAGCGAAGTGCTTTTTCCTCCACCTGCACCTGTTCGGTATCAATCAGCTCCTGCATTCTCGCCGTTATGGTATCAATGGAAATTCTCTTGAAATCATATCTCTGGCAACGGGATAAAATAGTAATAGGCAGCTTATGTACCTCTGTTGTTGCCAGAATAAAAATGACATAGGAAGGCGGCTCTTCCAGTGTCTTCAGTAAGGCATTGAAGGCTCCTATGGAGAGCATATGCACCTCGTCTATGATGTAAACCTTATAATTTCCCTCTGCAGGGGAGTAGGATACCTCCTCCACAATCTCACGGATATTATCCACGCCATTGTTGGAAGCCGCATCAATTTCTATGACATTCATGCTTGCCCCCGCCGCAATTGCTTTACAGATGCGGCATTCTCCGCATGGGCCGTCCTCCGTCGGATTTTCACAGTTCACCGTGCGGGCAAAAATCTTTGCGACTGTGGTCTTGCCGGTGCCGCGGGTTCCCGTAAACAGATATGCATGACCGATGCGCCCTGCTTTTAACTGATTTTTCAGCGTAGTTACGATATGATCCTGACCTTTCACATCTGCGAAAGAATCAGGACGAAATTTCCGGTATAACGCCGTATATGACATATTTTTGCTTCCTCACTTACCGCTTACGCCTTAGTCGCCAAAGCAGATTCCCAGCAGTTTTGCTTCCTGTACGATGGTTGCATCAGGCTCTACCGTTTTCAGCTTGCCTGCAACATCCTCAAGTGGTACGCGTACAATTTCACGGTTTTTATAGCCCACCATGAAGCCGTACTGTCCGTCCAGAATCAGCTTGCCGGCTTCTGCACCCAGACGGCTGGCAAATACACGGTCATAAGGGCAGGGACTTCCGCCTCTCTGCATATGTCCCGGAACAGTGACGCGCACTTCTCTCCCCGTCTTCTCCTGAATGGCTGCAGCCACCTCATAGGAAACAGAAGGGTGTGTTTTCTTCTCCAATTTCTTCTTATAATCCTTCTTGGAGAGAGCTGCATCCTCTTTGGAGATAGCTCCTTCCGCTACCGCAATAATGGTAAAGCGGCAGCCCTTTTTGTCTCTCTCCTCTATCTTTTCAATCACCTTGTCAATATCATAAGGTATCTCGGGAATCAAGATGATGTCCGCTCCTCCTGCCATACCGGCATTCAGAGTCAGCCAGCCCACTTTGTGTCCCATGACCTCTACAATGAAAACCCTGCCGTGGGAAGCTGCTGTGGTATGGATACAGTCGATTGCATCAGTGGCAATATCCACCGCGCTCTGAAAGCCGAAGGTCATATCGGTGCCCCAAAGGTCGTTGTCGATAGTCTTGGGAAGGGTAACTATATTCAAACCCTCTTCTCTCAGCAGATTTGCCGTCTTATGTGTTCCGTTTCCTCCCAGAATCACCAGACAGTCCAGCTGAAGCTTATAATAATTCTGCTTCATGGCCTCCACCTTATTTAAGCCGTTCTCATCAGGATCCTGTATAGTCTTAAAAGGGGTTCTAGAAGTTCCCAGAATCGTGCCACCCTTTGTCAGGATACCGGAAAAGTCCTTGCCGGTCAGCATCTGAAACTTCCCGTAAATCAGTCCCTTGTAGCCGTCCAGGAATCCATAAATTTCCACCTCTTCTTTGCTGGTGTCCAACGTCTTCACAACGCCTCTCATAGCTGCATTCAACGCCTGACAATCTCCGCCGCTGGTCAACATACCGATTCTCTTCATGTACTTTTCCTCCTGATGACTTTTCCGTATTTATTATTGCCGTTTTTCCCAAACACTATATATAGAAGTTTACCCTTTCCGGGACAAATTTGCAACTGTAACAGAGGTGTTATAAAAAATTTCTTCATAGTCTTGCAAAAATCAATGTCATAATATAAAATAGAAAGACAGTTGTAAAACCAACATGGAGATGTACCCAAGTGGTTGAAGGGTCCGGATTCGAAATCCGGTAGGTCGGTTCTGCCGGCGCATGGGTTCAAATCCCATCATCTCCGCTATAGGTATGTGGCATCCTCGGATGCCACTTTTTAATGAAAAAATATTTATAAAAAAGCCGCCGTCCGGACATTGTCGGACAGCGGCTCTATTCATTTTACATATCCATACCGGATTCAGGCAATTTGCTTACTTCCAAGCATCATACTGCTTCTGGAACTCAGCAAGTACATCCTGATATCCTGCCTCGTCAAGTGCTGCCTGATAAGCTGCGATAGTAGAATCTACATCCGCAACAGCAACACCGCCGTTCTCCAGGACGAAACCATACTGCTCAAATACAGTCTGGCATGCAGCATACTTGTCAGCAACAGGGGTCTTGTCGAAACGGAAACCGGCTGCGCAGGAGGTGTTAGCACCGCCGTTGAAGTCCTTGTACAGGTCTGCCTTGTTGTCAGGCTCATTGTACAGAGGAGTTACAACTGTAGCGGATGCGGACTCCCACATGGAGTGGTTATACTTTCCGTTGTCAGTCTGTTCAACCTTACCGTTTGCATCATAGTTAAAGTCTTCGCCTTCAATACCGAAGGTATACAGGTCAGCGAGCTTGCTGTCTGTGTAAAGCAGGCCCATGAAATCAATACAAGCCTTTGCCTGCTCTTCGGTGCTGTTCGCGGTAATGCAGTAGCAGGAGCCCAGAGCAGAAGTGGAATGAGCCCATCTGTCGGTAGCGGGAACCATTGTAACATCCTGATTGTAACGGCTGTTTGCCTCAGCATTTACAGGGATATCGGTCCACCATGAAACAGCCCAATCCTGAGTCTGTGTGGTTGTATCGGTAGTGGTCTTTGTTACATCATCCTCAGAGATGTAGCCTGCCTCTGCCCACTTAGCCATCAGAGTACAGAACTCTTTATACTCGTCAGTCAGGACAGTATCTACAACCTTGTTGGTGTTTCTGTCAACAGCAACCCAGTTTGATGTAGCGTCTGCGGTAAAGAAGTCAAAGCTGTTGATATAGTATCTGTAGAACATAGCTGTCTTCTGGGTCAGATAAGGATACTTCAATCCTTCGCTCTTAGCATCAGCCAGCATGGGCTCAATGTCTGCCAGAGACTTCACGGAAGAGAGATCCCATCCGTACTTGTCAACCAGATCCTGACGGAACATGATGTCGTAGCCTTCCACATTATCCTTGTAAACAGGAATAAAGTAGTTCTTTCCGTTGTACTTGGTTGCTTCCCACTGTCCTGCATCCATGGACTCATAGAGAGGGGTGCCGGGCAGAAGGTCTGTGATGTCATACACTGCATTCTGGGGTACCAGATCGTTGGTTCCGATGGTGCTCTCCCAGGAAGCGGTCCACAGCAGGTTGATTTCCTTATTTGCCAGGGATGTGTTTGCTTTGTCGGTGTACTCACCGGAGCCGATGTCGGTCAGATTAATCTTTACATTAATCTTGTCAGCGATGTACGCATTGATTGCATCTTCTACCTTCTTCACCTGCGCGGAATCAGGAGTTGCAAGGTTAAAGGTTGCTCTGGTAACATTGATAACTACCTTGCCGTCATCAGTTTTAGGCGTTGCCCCACCTGAGCTTGCTGCGTTGCCGCATCCGGTCATCAGGCCTGCAGCCATGGATGCAACCAACAATGTTGATAAAATTTTCTTCTTCATTTGGTTAAACCTCCCATAATTTTTATATTCTCAAGGGTGATGCACCATTGCATCTGCCCGGAATATCATTTGTCAGCCTTTTACAGAGCCTACAGTCAGACCCTTAATAAAGTATTTCTGAAAGAACGGATAAACCACCATAATCGGTCCGATAACCACGATAACGGTTGCCATAGTAGCGGAATACTGCGGAATCGTTCCTCCCATAGCCGCTCTTGCGGATGCAGGAACGTTAGCGTTATTCAACAGGAATTCGATACTCTTCTGAATATTTACCAGGAGCAACTGTAAGGGTTTCTTGCTGTCACTCTTAATATAAAGCAGCGCATTCTGCCAATCGTTCCAATAGGTTGTTGCCATCATAAATCCCACCGCAGCCATAGAAGGCTTCAAAAGCGGAAGCGTAATCTGGAAGAAGGTGCGGTACTCTCCGGCTCCGTCAATCTTTGCCGCCTCCATCAACTCTGCCGGTATACTGTTTGCTATGTAAGTTCTCAGAATAATCACATTCATAGTCGTCACGCAGAGGGGCAGAATCAACAGAAGAAGACTATCCTTCAAATTGTAATAAGTAGTAAAAATAATATAGCAGGACAGCTGTCCGCCGCTAAACAGCATCGGTATCAGTAAATAAATGGAAAAGAATTTGGACAATCTGAAATCCGGGCGGCTGATAGCATAAGCAAACATGGACATAATCAGCAATCCAACCAGTGTCCCGACTACGGTGATAAAAATGGTCACACCATAGGATACAATAAGCTGTTTTCCGTATCTCAATACGGAATTGATACCATCCAGTGACCACTTCTCCGGGAAATAGCTGAAACCGTTCTGCGTAATCGCTTTCTCATCTGTAAACGCCGCAATAAACACCAGTAAAATCGGCAGTGCGCAAAACAGAGTGTACAGCAGTAGGAAAAATCCCAGTATGTATTGACCCACGCCCTTGCGCTGTCTTCTGGAGGGAGCCAAATCTGCATTCTTCATTTTCTTCTTTCCGCTCATTTTTGGTCTCCTCCCTTAGAACAGTGAATTTTCGGGTGAAATCTTCCTCACCAGCCCGTTTGCAAACAACATCATCAGCAGACCGACTACCGACTGGAAGAGCGTTGTTGCCGACACAAATCCATAATTGGAATTCTTGAAAATAGCATGCAGTACGTAGGAATCGATAACCTGTGTGGTATCATACAGTGTTCCGCTGTCTCGTGTAACCTGATAGAACAAACCGGTATCGGATCTCATAATATTGCCCACGGAAAGCAGCAGCATAACCGTAATCATGGGAATCAGGGCCGGCAGTGTAATGTGCCAAATCTGTTTCCATTTGTTGGCGCCGTCTATCTCTGCCGCTTCGTAAAGTTCTGTATCAACACCGGCCAGCACGGACATGTAAAGCACCGAACCGTAACCTACGCTGTTCCACATCTTTACAATGGTCAAAATAATGGGCCAGAGCGAAGCTGTTATATAGAATTTCGTGTTCATTCCAAATGTATTGTTCAAGATACCGGTATCGGTACTGATGAACGCGTATACAATAAACTGCACCGCTGCATAGGAAATGAAAATCGGAATAATCATAATGGTCTGCATAACCTTTGCGCATCTTTTAAAGACAAACTGGTCGATGGCAATTGCCAGCACAACGTTCAGGAAAGTTCCCACTGCAGTAAAAATCACATAATACATCAGAGTGTTCAACGTCATGTTGACGAATATATCTTTGGAAGCCAGAAGGAATTTAAAGTTTTGTATACCGTTCCATGGGCTGCCCCAGATACCCTTGCTGTAGTCGAAGGACTTAAATGCCATCACCAATCCACTCATGGGAATATAGGCGAAGAACAGCAGTACCAAAAATGCCGGCAGTGCCATGACTACATGTGCTCTGTGTTTCCATGTGTTCCGAAAAAACTCTTTCATACTTTCCTCCATTTCGACGCCGCAGCTACTCAACAAGAAGCGCTGCAATCTATTTGCTCTGCCGCATTTCAATCCGCAGTCTAGGAAATCGACGCCACTGACCTTCCTTCCAGAACCGTGCCCGGGATGACAATCTGTTCCACTATGGTTGATTTAGGTCTTTCTATCAGGCTGATTAACTGTCTCGCTGCCACACATCCGATTTGTTCCGCATCCTGTCTGACCGTGGTCAACTGCGGCTCCAGATGTCTGGCCGCCGGAATTCCGTCATATCCCGCCACCGAAATATCCTCCGGAATTCTCAAGCCCCTTTCCCTTATGGCATTGATACCGCCAAACGCGGCAAAGTCATCGGGAAAGATAATACAGGTGGGAGGATCCGGCAAATCCAGAAGCTGATTTGTGACAGTATACGTGGTTGCCGTGTCACGGTATGCCGCTTCCCTTATATATTCATCAGGTACTTCAAGCCCCAACATTTCCGCAGTTCTGTAAAAGCTGGAGACGCGGTTTTTGGTAACCGCCGAATCTGCGCCATGGATGTATGCTATCTTCCTGTGACCTTTATGGTAAATCAGTTCCAGCAAATCCCTGATTCCGGTCACATTGTCGGACAGCACTGCTATCCGGTTATTGAAGATGTGGTCGATGGTAACCACCGGTATATCACTCTGAACAAGTTCGACAACCTCAGGGTCGCCAAAATCGATACATGCAAGTATCACTCCGTCAAAGCCTCTGTATCGGCTGTGTTCCAGATAGGTCATTCTGTCTTCCCGGTCTCTGTAGCAGTTGATAAACGTAATGTCATAACCGCTTCTTTCTGCCGTTCTCTTAAAGCTGTCCAGGACGGCGGCAAAATGGTCATGCGTCAATCCATTGGTGGCTTCATCCACAAAGAGGACACCTATTCCGTGAGTCCTGTTTGTCTTCAGCGCCCTGGCTGAAAGATTCGGAGAGTAGCCCATTTCTTTCGCCACTTTCTTAATATGTGCCCTTGTCTCCTCTCCAATGTCCGTGTGGTTATTCAGAGCTTTACTGACCGTAGCCACCGAAACTCCGCACGCCTTGGAAATATCCTTCAACGATGCCATTTTTTCACTCCGTCATTTGTTACTTAATCGTTTTCGTAGCTTTACTATACAACATATTTTACAGAATTGCAATAATTACTTTTATTTTCTTGTGTGATTTGTATACTTTCACTATTTCTACGTCAGTGTTTTTGTACATAAATTTAGTTACTTTCTTTTCTTCTTCTATTATATATGTGTTGTCATACAGAAACGTTTTCGGGCTGCGTTTTACTATATATAAGCATCAATTCTCATTTTACAGCTTGTCCTGCAACAATATTCTCCTTTATTTTTCAATATTTCTATTGCATTCCTTGATATTCTTATATATAATTTGTGTGAAAGCGCATTTACCTTAATCGTTTTCGAAACATTTTCAATTTTTTCATGAAAAGGAACTGTAAACACTATCACAAGTGAGGAGAACTGCTATGAAATTTGGTTTTTTTGATGATTCCAATCAGGAATACGTAATCACCACCCCAAAAACTCCCCTCCCCTGGATTAATTACCTGGGGTGTAACGAGTTCTTCAGTCTGATTTCCAACACCTGCGGCGGCTATACTTTTTATAAAGATGCAAAGCTGCTGCGCATGACCCGTTACCGCTACAACGATGTCCCCGGCGATGTAAACGGAAAATACTTTTACATAAAAGACGGTGATACCGTCTGGAACCCCGGCTGGCAGCCCACAAAAACTGAGTTGGACAGCTATGAATGCCGTCACGGCATCGGCTACAGCCGCTTTACCTCCTCAAAGAATCAGGTAAAGGCGTCTGTTCTTTCCTTTGTTCCCATGAACGACAACTGTGAGATCCAGAAGCTGACACTGACAAATGAAACCTCAGTCGAAAAATCCCTTTCCGTATTTTCATATGTGGAATGGTGTCTTTGGAATGCGGACGATGATATGAAGAACTTCCAGAGGAACTTAAGCATCGGTGAGGTAGAGGTGGCTGGCTCCACCATCTTCCACAAGACCGAGTACAGAGAGCGCCGCAACCATTATGCCATTTATTCCGTAAATGCGCCTGTCGCCGGCTTCGATACCATCCGCGACGAGTTTCTGGGCGCATACAGAGGTGCCGACAAGCCCCTGGCGGTGGAGAACGGCGCATGCACCAACTCCATGGCAAGCGGCTGGTCTCCCATCGCGTCCCACCAGCTGAACGTAACTCTTGCCCCCGGCGAAAGTAAAACATTCATCTTTGTTCTTGGCTACATTGAAAATGCCGAGGACGACAAGTGGGAATCCTATGGCATCATCAACAAGGCCAAGGCATGGGATATGTTAAAGAAATACGAATCCGAAGAAGGTGTGGATAAGGCTTTTGCAGAACTTCAGGCCTACTGGAAGCAGCTTCTTGCAAAGTATAATGTGGAATCCGGTGACGAAAAGGTAAATCGCATGGTAAATACCTGGAATCAGTATCAGTGTATGGTT
>Ga0129313_1001870_pt1 | contig 12180 bp, 10 predicted proteins | sample O1105metagenome_FD_94436 | JGI IMG/M metagenome (GOLD analysis project Ga0129313, IMG submission 94436) | Orangutan group fecal microbial communities from fecal samples from Wisconsin, USA - O1105 metagenome | ecosystem: Host-associated > Mammals > Digestive system > Large intestine > Fecal... | reverse complement strand
GTTGCCCATGTTGTAGCGGGCATCGCCCATATAAGTAAAGTTGATGCCTTTCAGCTTGCCGAAATGCTCGCGAATGGTCAAAAAGTCTGCCAGGATCTGGGTGGGGTGGAACTCGTTGGTCAAGCCGTTCCACACGCGCACGCCGGAATACTCGGCCAGCTGCTCCACGATCTCCTGCTCATAGCCGCGGTACTCGATGCCGTCAAACATACGGCCCAGCACGCGTGCGGTATCGGCAATGCTCTCTTTTTTGCCGATCTGGCTGCCGCTGGGGTCAAGATAGGTGGTTTGCATTCCCAGATCGTGCGCGGCCACTTCAAATGCGCAGCGGGTGCGGGTGCTGGTTTTTTCAAAAATCAGCGCAATGTTTTTGCCCCGCAGGGTATCGTGGGGAATGCCGGCCTTCTTTTTTGCCTTGAGATCCGCTGCAAGATCCAGCATTGCCTCGATCTCCTCGGGGGTAAAATCCAGCAGCTTTAAGAAATTTCTTCCCTTCAGGTTCATTTGAAATCCTCCAGCTTTTCCTCGCAGTACTTGCAGCGATACACCCGTTTTTCTCTGTCACGCAGCACAAAGATCTGCTTTAAGCCGCGCTCTTCGCTGGTGATGCAGCGGGGATTGTGGCAGGTAGCCACCCCCACCACCTCCTGCGGCAGCGAAAGATGCTTTTTTTCCACCAGCTTGCCGTCTTTTACCACAGCCACGGTGATGTTGTGATCCAAAAATCCCAAAAGATCCAGATTGAGCGGGATCAGGCCTTCTACCTTGATGATATCCTTTTTGCCGTATTTGCTGCTGTTGGCGTGGGTGATGATGGCCACCTGCCCCTCCACCTTGTCAAGCTGCAGCATATCGTAAACCAAGCGCCATTTGCCGCTGGCGATATGATCGATCACATAACCTGCTTCGATTCCACTGATGTTGATCATACTTCGGGCACCTCCAAACCAAGCAAGAACATGATAAGCGCCATACGGATATACACGCCGTACTGCGCCTGCTTAAAGTACATTGCGCGCGGGTCGTTATCCACTTCCAGGCTGATCTCGTTTACGCGGGGCAGCGGATGCAGCACGATCATATTCTGGGGGGCCAGCTTCATTTTTTCGCCGTCCAGAATATAGCGGTCACGCAGGCGCAGGTAATCTTCTTCGTTGAAAAAGCGCTCGCGCTGCACACGGGTCATATACAAAATGTCCAATTCCGGCATAACCTCTTCCAGATTGTCCACTTCTTTATACGGAACATGGTTCTTTTCCAGCACATCCTCACGCACAAAATCCGGCAGGCGCAGCTCTTCGGGGCTTACGCACACAAATTTTACGCCCGGATAGCGCACCAGTGCGGTGATCAGGCTGTGTACGGTGCGGCCAAATTTCAAGTCGCCGCAAAGGCCGATGGTCAAATGATCCAAGCGGCCCTTTTCGCGGGCAATGGTGAGCAGGTCGGTGAGGGTTTGGGTGGGGTGCTGATGGCCGCCGTCACCTGCATTGATGATGGGCACCGGCGAAAACTGGCTGGCGACCATGGGTGCGCCCTCTTTGTTATGGCGCATGGCAATAATGGTGGAATAGCAGCCCACCACACGCACCGTATCGGCTACAGTTTCGCCCTTGGAGGCGCTGGAGTTGCTGGCGCCGGAAAAGCCGATCACCGTGCCGCCCAAGTTGAGCATGGCGCTTTCAAAGCTTAAACGGGTGCGTGTGCTGGGCTCGTAAAACAGCGTGGCCAGGCGCTCGCCGTCTGCCACATGACGGAATGCTTTCGGATTCTTTTCGATTTTCTTTGCCACATCGATCAGGCCGTCGATCTCTTCTACCGACAGATCCAAGGGGCTTAGCAAATGTCGCATTTTATACCTCCCAAATTGCCCAAGAAGCCGTTTTTGGCGGCATTGCTCTATCCCTGCCGCAAAAATGCTTCCAAGTTCCATGCTTTACGCCAAAAGTGCTTTTTGGCTGCACTTTTAATCGTATATTCCTATTGTACTCCTATGCATGGCATTTGCCAACCCGGCAGGCAACATTTTTACAAAAATCAGAAAAAAGGCCGCCATACCCAAAGCGGCATGGCAGCCTTTGCAAACAAAGCACACCCCTGCGCCCCTGCCCGTCTGGCTGGGGGCTTTTGCGGATATGCCCAAAGTTTTATTCGTTGTTCTGCACGGTTTCTTTCAGGGTTTCCAGATTTTCCTTTAGGGTTTCTTTCAGTTCGCTTGCCGTGGGCACAGAGCCCTCCGCCCCGGCAACCAGATATTTATAAATCTGCAGCTTGTTATCCTCATACAGGCCCAGCTGCTGGTAAAGCTCGCGGTAGTAATTGAACAGCTCCAGCTTGGTTTTTACCATAGAGATGGGCTTGATCTGTGTGTGGCAGATGCTTTGCGGATTCTGCACATAGTTGTACACCGGCTCGGCCAGCGAATAAAAGCGCTGGGCATACTCGATAAAGGAAAGGTTGAACAGAAAATCCTCGCTCCAGGCAAGCTCTTCGCTGCACTGCAGATCGTGCTGGCGCACAATATCGGCGCGGTAGAGCTTGTTCCACATCACGCCGTAGTAAAAGCTGGCGGGCTCTTTCATAAGGCCCTCGGCAAACTGCTGCTTGGTCAAAAATCCCTCGGGCAAAAAGCCGTAGGTGGTCACCGTGTCGGGCAGAAGCGGGGCTTCGGGCGCAAGGCCGGGATCATTTTTGCGATTTGCCAGCTTATCCAGCAGCTTTTCCGCTTTTTCGCTGGGCGGGTCGATGCGGTTGTAGTGCGCGATCACCATATCCGCATTGTACTGCACGGCCTTTTCCACCATCAGGCGGGTGGCATCGGGCTGCAGGTAATCATCGCTGTCTGCAAACTGCAAATATTCGCCCTGCGCCAGCTTCAGGCCCAGATTGCGTGTGGCCGACACACCGCTGTTCTTTTTATCCACCAGCACAATGCGCGGCTCTACATCGGCAAACATCTGGCAGATGGGCAAGCTTACATCGTTGCTGCCGTCGTTGAGCAAAATAATTTTGATATTCTGATAGGTTTGTTTGCGTATGCTTTCGATGCAGCGGGCGATATGCGCCTGTGCGTTATACACCGGCACAATGATGCTGACAAGCGGTTCACGGTTCAAAAGCATGCCCTCCTTGATTGTTGTATGGAGTATCTGTTGGCTGCGTTTCCGGCAGTAAGGGTATTATACCATGAGGCAAAGCGAAATGATATACAGTGTCTGCAAAAGCAGGCCGCCGCGCTCCGGCCCAAAGCCGCCGCCAAGGCAATGTGCGGCGTACAGCCGATGGTGCTATTATACCCGTTTTTCCGGGAAACTTGCAAGCAAAAAGCGCCGCCTCCCAGTGGAAGCGGCGCAGATTTTATGCTTGGGAAGAATTACAGCTCAGCAAAGTACTTAATGGTACGAACCATCTGGCTGGTGTAGCTGTTCTCGTTGTCATACCAGGAAACCACCACGACCAGGCTGGTGCCGTTGTCCAGGTTGATCACATCGGTCTGGGTTGCATCAAACAGCGAGCCATAGGTCATGCCGATGATATCGGAGGAAACGATCTCCTCGGTGTTGTAGCCAAAGCTCTCGTTGGCAGCAGCCTTCATAGCGGCATTGATGCCCTCAACAGTAGCCTCACCCTTGACAACAGCGGTCAGAATGGTGGTGGAGCCGGTGGGGCAGGGAACGCGCTGTGCAGCGCCCTTCAGCTTGCCCTTCAGCTCGGGGATCACCAGGCCGATAGCCTTGGCAGCGCCGGTGCTGTTGGGAACAATGTTCTCTGCGGCGGCACGGCTGCGGCGCTTGTCGCCCTTGCGCTGGGGGCCGTCCAGAGTCATCTGGTCGCCGGTGTAGCTGTGAATGGTCTGCATTTCACCAGCCTGAATGGGCATATAGTCATTCAGGGCCTTGGTCATGGGTGCCAGGCAGTTGGTGGTGCAGGAAGCTGCAGAAATGATCTTGTCATCAGCAGTCAGGGTGTTGTGGTTCACATTGTACACGATGGTGGGCAGGTCGTTGCCGGCAGGAGCGCTGATAACAACTTTCTTTGCACCGGCATTGATGTGAGCCTGTGCCTTTTCCTTGCTGGTGTAGAAGCCGGAGCACTCCAGCACTACATCCACGCCGATCTCGCCCCAGGGGCAGTTGTTGGCATCGGGGAAAGCATAGATCTTGATCTCCTGGCCGTCCACAATAATGGAATCCTCAGTGGCTTCCACCGTGTGCTTGTTCTCGCCGATCTTGCCCAGGAAAGAGCCCTGAGTGGTATCGTACTTGAGCAGGTGTGCCAGCATTGCAGGGCTGGTCAGGTCGTTGATGGCCACAACATCATAGCCCTCGGCCTCGAACATCTGGCGGAAAGCCAGGCGGCCAATACGGCCAAAACCATTGATTGCTACTTTAACAGACATAATTTGCCTCCCAAATCATAAAATCATAAATTTTTATTTCTTCGGCTTTTATTATTGTAGCTCATTCTGCCCGGAACTGCAAGTGCATTTTCCCTAATTTGTTAAAAAATTATCGTTTACTTTCTATTCCCAAAAATTTCCCCGCAGTTTTATGAGTATCCGCAAATTATACGGGCAGAACTATGATTATATCGGTAATATCCATGGCGATGCCCCCGGCCCTTTGCCGGGGTGCGGCATGGCTTTGATTTTTCTGCACAGAAAGGGGCTGATTTTGCTGGATCAAACCCAACTGGCCGAGCAGCTGGCCGCCTGCGCGGTGCGCGGTGTGCCGCCCACGGCACGGCTGCGGCGGCTTTTGCGCCGGATGTGGCGGCAGTCGCTTTTCTGCGCCCCCGCACCCGGTGTGTGCTGCGATATTTCGCACTGTGCGGCACAGCTATGCCTGCTTTTGGGCCAGCTATGCCCCCAGCCGGGCCAATGCACGGCCTTCACCGGGCCCGGTGCCGGGCTGTGCGCCACAGCGGCGCCGGGCGAGCTGGGCTGCTTTCTTTTATGGTTAGCGGGCAGGCTGATGCCGCCTACGCCCGGGCCGGGGCTGCAGCTGCGCACATACGAAGCAGGCCGCTTTGCGGGCATTGCCGTCTTTTCGCCCTGCCCTGCAGCAAAAAAGCCGCCCCGCAGCCTTTGCCGCAGCGCAAGGCGCTGGGCAGCTGACCGGGGCGGCCAAATGCTTTTTATACTATCCCGCAGCGGGCTGTGCGCCGTGCTGCTGCTGCCAAAGGGGCCCGCTGCCGCTCTTCGGCCGCCGCGCTATGCACTGTGGGCCTATGACCAATGCTCTCCGCCGTTTTCACTGCTGCCGCTGCGCTTGATTCTGCCGGACTGAGCGCAGGGCCATGCAAAGCCCCAGCAGGCCGATCACAGCCAGCGCAAGGCCCTGCAAAAACTCCTCTGCCGTTTGGCCGGCAGCGGGCACCAAAAGCGACGCCGCGCCCTGGCAGCTGCACAGCAGAAATGCAGCCAGCCCAGCGGCACACAGTTTGCGGGCGCTGACGCTGCCCGGCAGATACACCTGCCGCAAGCACACGGTGGCAAACAGAAGCGCTGCCAAGGCCGAAAGCAAGTGCAGCGTGTTGCCCACACGCACAATGCTGCTTTGGTGAAGCATAAACCGCATGGGAACCAGCAGATACAGCGATGCACACGCCCCAATGCCCCACAGCGCGCTGTGCGCCGGGGCTTCGGCATGGCCGCCCTTGCGCCACACGGCCAATCGGATCAGATAAACCGCTGTGCCCAGCTGCAAAAGCGCATGAACGGTGTGTATGGACAAAGCAAAGCCGTGCCGATACAGCTGCGCAGCCGATGCCCCGGCCAGACAAACCGCCGTCAGCACCATAAGCGCCCACGGGCTGCCCCCCTGCGGGGACTGTTTTTTTCGGGGAATGGCGCACACCGCCGGGGCCATGGCAAGCAGGGCTGCCGCCGCCGCCGCATAGCGCAGCCAGCAGCTGCCCTGTGAAAAGCCGGTGGAAAGATCGGTAAACAGCAAACGATCGGCCGCATAGGCGATGCCCAGCAGTATATACAAAACGGCCAACGGCCAAACGGAAACTTTTTTCATAGCAAGATCCCTTCTGCATGGCATATCGAAAGCTCTGCGTGCATAGATATTACAGCAAGGGGTACAAGCCCACGGCTTTGCAGCACGCTGAAAAGCGATACTTTTCATTTTACATATTTTTTCTGCAAATGCAAGTCGAATATTGTCTTGTACCGGCAAGGAGAGTTTATGAAGCAAGTGGTGCTGTATGCTTTGTTTCTGTTGCTGCTGGTGGGGCTTTTGCCGCTGATATGCCTTTTGCCGCAGGCAAGCGCCGCCGCTGCCGAGGCTTTTTCCGGGCCTGTTTTGCCCGCAGCCGAGTCCATGCCCGGCGCGCCGTCCGAGGCGGTATCTTCCGAAGCGCTGCCCTCCCCTGCCCCGGATGCCGCGCCCGCCGAGGGAACGATTTTGCTGCAGGACAGTGACACCGGCGCACTTTTGACCCCCGCCGTGCAGGAATATCTGGTGGGGGCAGCGGCCAGCGAAATGCCCGCCACATGGCCCGAGCAGGCCCTTTTGGCGCAGATGGTTGCCAGCCACAGCTTTGTGCTGTATCAGAAAGAGCACTGTGAAGACCCCGCTGCCGGGTGGATCGGCGTTGCGCCTGCGCGTATGCAGGGCTATCTTACGCCCGAGGTGCGCGCGGCACGCTGGGGAGAGCACGCGCAGGAATTTGAAGAAAAGCTGCAGGCCCTGGCCGCACAGGTTTCCCATGCGCTGGTGCTTTACGAGGGCCGCCCGGCAGCGGCCTGCTACCATGCCATCAGCCGGGGCCGCACCGAAGCCAGCCAGAATGTGTGGGAGCAGGCCCTGCCCTATCTGCAGGGAGTGGACAGCCCGTTGGACAAAAACGCCGAGGGCTTTGCCCAAAGTGTGGAGTTCACCCCGCAGCAGATGGCCGATGCCCTTTCGGCCCAGCTGGGCATTACGCCCGGCGGTGATGCCGGCGGCTGGTTCGGCGAAACCCAATGGTATGACACCGGCTATGTGCGCAGCATTGAAATATGCGGCCAAAGCGTGGCAGGGGTAAAGCTGCGGCAGGCGCTGGGGCTGCGCAGCAACTGTTTTTCGGTCAGTCTGTCGGGCGGGAATTTTTTTATTTCCACACACGGCTACGGCCACGGCGTGGGGCTCAGCCAGTGGGGTGCGCGCCTGATGGCCGAGCAGGGCGCGGGCTGGCAGGAGATTCTGGCCCATTATTTTCCGGAAACCACCATTGGGGAAGCTCTTTGAGGCAGCCCCAGATGCAAAAAAATATTTTTTGCTGTGCGTGTGCTGTGTTATAATAAAACTGTTCTGCACCGCCGGTTGAAGGAGAGCTCCGGCCATGATTTTTTCAGGTGCAGCGCAAATTAAGGAAAAGAGGGTATTATTTGTATGCAGCAAGCTTTTAAACACTGGCAGATCGCACCCGACACCTATGCCATTCAGTGCCCGGGCTACCTGCCCGGCCCCGGCCGCCTGCCGGGCTGGGGCTATGTGATCTGCTATCTGATCGTGGGCCGGGAAAAAGCCATTTTGCTTGACACCGGTTATGGCAATGCCGATTTGAAGGCCGAGGTGGAAAGCCTGACCGACAAACCGGTGCTGTGCCTGAATTCTCATGTTCACCCCGACCATTCGGGCGGAAACCAGCAGTTCGGCACCGTGTATATTCTGGAGGGAGAGCGTGAAACCATCGCCCCCATGTATTTTCCGCAGCCGCCCGAGCGCGAGCGCTGCGACATGGTAAAAGCCCTGCCGGATTATCGCTTTGCCTTTTTGCAGGAGGGCTCTGTGCTGGATCTGGGCGGGCGCAGCGTTGAGGTGCTGCGGCTGGAAGGCCACACCCCCGGCAGCATGGTGCTGATCGACAGCCAGACCCGGTTTTTATTCAGCGGCGATGCCATTTTAAAGCGCGTGCTTCTGATGGCCGGGCAGCCGCTGAGCCAATACCGCGCCGCACTGGAGCGCACCAAAGCACACGGCGGCTTTGTGGATATTTACGGCGCGCACTGGTATGAGCCGCTGGGTGCCGATTACATTGACAAGGTGCTGGCCCTGATCGATGATTTTTCTCCCGATCGCTGTGAATCGGCCCCTTGGATGGAGGCCAACAACATGATGATGTTCTGCCATGGCAATGCTTTTGAAGAAAAAGACTTTGCTGCCATTGGCTTTGGCGAAAAGGATATGGCGCTTATGCTGCGCTGAGGCTTATGCAAAAAGCTGCTGCACGAAAATTCGTGCAGCAGCTTTTTTATCTGTTCAGTTCTTGGTGTTGTAGCCGTCGGGGTTGTTTTTCTGCCAGTTCCAGCTGTCACGGCACATTTCATCAATGCCGTACTGTGCTTCCCAGCCAAGCTCTTTTTTGGCCTTAGCGGGGTCGGCCCAGCACTCGGCAATGTCGCCGGGGCGGCGCGGGTCGATCTGATAGGGCAGCTCCTTGCCGCAGGCCTTGCTGAATGCCTTGATCACATCCAGCACGCTGTAGCCGTGGCCGGTGCCCAGGTTGCAGATGAACAGGCCGCAGCCGGTCTGCAGTTTTTTGATGGCAGCCACATGGCCGCGGGCCAGATCGACTACATGGATATAATCGCGCACACCGGTGCCGTCGGGCGTGGGATAATCGTTGCCGTACACATGCACCACGGGCAGCTTGCCCACGGCCACCTTGGCAATGTAGGGGCACAGGTTGTTGGGAATGCCGTTGGGGTCCTCACCAATCAGGCCGGATTCATGCGCACCGATGGGGTTGAAGTAACGCAGAAGGGCCACATTCAGCGTGGGATCGGCCTTGCACACATCTTCCAGAATGCGCTCGGTAAAAGCCTTGGTGGTGCCGTAGGGGTTGGTGGTGCCGCCCACGGGAAAATCCTCACGGATGGGCACACTGGCAGGATCGCCATACACCGTTGCGCTGGAGGAGAACACAAAGTTTTTGCAGTTATAACGGCGCATCACATCCAGAATGTTCAGGGTGCAGTTGAGGTTGTTGGAATAATATTCAATGGGCTTGGAAACGCTTTCGCCCACAGCCTTATAGGCCGCAAACTGAATCACCGAATCAATATCGGGGTTTTCGGCAAAGATCTTTTCCACCTGTGCCTTATCCGTCATGTCGGCTTCCACAAAACGGAAGTCCTTGCCTGCGATCTGCTTTACACGGCGCACAGCCTCGGGGCAGGAATTGTAAAAGTTATCCGCCACCACAATGTCATACCCGGCTGCCAGCAGCTCAATGCAGGTGTGGCTGCCAATATAGCCGGCACCGCCGCTTACCAAAATTGCCATAATGCACACTCCCATCTAAAATTTGTATAATCGTTGCAGAAAAGCTATTATGCTTTTTGTTTTCTGACCATATACTAACACTTAAACCGTATTCAGTAAATGGAAAATTAAACCATAAGGCTCACCATTTGTGCCTTTTGAAACTTTACAGATTCATTATACACCCATTTGGCATTTCTGAAAAGGGCGTTTAGAGTTGGCATTTGCCGCCGGATTGGGGTATAATCTAAAAAACATCTTTCATTAAAGGAGAACGCTTTTATGCTGTATGATCGACTGGACAATCTGGAGCAATACACCGGCTTGTTTGAAAATCTGGATACCTGCATTGAATGGATCATGGAAAACGGGCTGGACGATCTGCCCATGGGCCGCACTGAAATTCAGGGTGAGGATATTTATGTGAATGTGATGGAATGCCCCGCCGCCGAGGATTCCGCCGTGGATTTTGAGACCCACAGCAAATATATGGACCTGCAGATCGTTTTGGACGGCAGCCAGCTGTTTCAGGTAGCGCTGGAGGATGTGGAAGAAACCGAGGCCTACAACGAAGAAAAAGACTATGCGCTGTACAAGGGCACCCCCAGCTGCGCCGGTGTGCTTGACCCTGAGCGTTTTGCCGTGTTTATGGTGGAGGAAGCGCACAAAAGCAACATTCGCACGGCAGACTGCGAGGGCAGCATCAAGGCCGTGTTTAAAATTGCACGGTAAGCATTTGCCGCCCACATAAAAAGCAACCGGCGAAGGCAGTTTTGGCTGCCTTCGCCGGTTTTTGTGTGTCGGGCACGGCAGGCTTATCCGGCACGCAGCATTTTTTGGGAAAGCCGCTTCAGCCGCTGCAGCAGCCCCGTTTTTTTTCGGATCGGCTCGGCAGGAATATGCGGAGATTCCCGAATGAAATCATCCTGCGAGTCAAAGGCAGCCGCGCTGTGCTTGCGGCAATACGTGCCGTCGGCCAGCATGAGCGATGCCTTTGCCGTATCGCGAAGCTGGGAATCCAGGATCCATCTAAGCTGGGCGCGCAGCTGAACATCCCGCACCGGGCAGGCGATCTCTACCCGGCGGTTGAGGTTTCTTGTCATCAGATCGGCCAAGGAAATAAACATTTCGGCGCTTTCCCCGCGGCCAAACAGGTAAATGCGGGCATGCTCCAAAAAGCGGCCCACCACATTGGTTACATGAATGTTTTCCGTTTCTCCGGGAACGCCCGGCAAAATGCAGCAGATGCCGCGAATGATCAGCTGCACCTCCACCCCGGCGCGCGAAGCCTCGGCCAGCTTGTCGATCACCTCGCGCTCGGTGACCGAGTTTGCCTTGATGCAGATATAGCCGTTTTTCCCCTGCTCGATCTGGCGGTCGATATGATGCAGCAGCATCGTTTTGATGCCGAACGGCGACACGCACAGCTGCTTGTATTCACCGTCCAGCTTGTTGACCAGCATATTGCGGAAAAACGCTGCTGCATCCTCACCGATCGCATGATCGGCCGTCATAAAGCTAAGGTCGGTATACATGGCGTTGGTTTTTTCGTTGTAGTTGCCGGTGCCGACCTGTGTGATATACCCGGTTTTGTTGTGGCTGCGCAGCGTGATCAGGCAAATTTTGCTGTGGCATTTAAAGCCCTCGGTGCCATAGATTACCTGACAGCCCGATTCCTCCAGCATTTTTGACCATGTCAAATTGTTTTCCTCATCAAAACGGGCGCGAAGCTCCATAAGCACCAGCACTTCCTTGCCGTTTTCCGCCGCGCGGCAAAGCGCCTGCGCAATGCGTGAGGAGGAAGCCAGCCGGTAGATCGTGATTTTGATGGAAAGCACCTTCGGGTTTTCTGCGGCTTCGTTCAGCAGCCGCAAAAAAGGCTCTACCGAATCGTAGGGATAAAACAGCAGGCGGTCTTTCTGCTGAATCTGCTGGATCATGGGCTGGCCGGGATACAGATCCTCTGCCCAGCGGGGGCGGTAGGGCGTATACAGCAGCCGGGCTGAAATTTCTTTGGGCAATTCCCCCGCCAGGCGAAACACATACCGCATATTCAGCGGGCAGCGATCCACAAAGATCTGGCGGTTTTCCACCCGGATCACCGAGGACAGCAGCTTTTGAAACTCCTGCGATACCGGTGCGCTGAGTTCCAGCCGAACCACAGCCAGATGGTCGCGCTGCTTCAGCAGCTTTTGCATCTGGCGGCGAAAATCCTCTTCGCTGTCCTCAAATTTTTCATCGTCAAAGCTGATATCCGCGTTGCGCGTTACCGCCAGAATACAGCTTTCCTTCACATTGTAGGCATCAAACAGAGTTGGCAGCCAGCGCAGCAGAATGTTTTCGGTGCGCACAAAGCGCTTTTGCCCCGAAAGCATCAGATAGGGCGGCGCATTGTCCGGCACCGGCACAATGCCCAGCGCCCTGCGGCCCTTTTTGTTTTCCAGCAAAGCCGCCGCGTAAAGCCGCTTATTCACCAAATGCGGCACCGGATGGTTGGGCCCAATGAGAATGGGCGAAAGCACCGGCAGCAGATCGGTTTTGAAAAAACGGTTCACCTGCTTGAGCTCGTCGGCCTCCAGTGCCTCCGGCAGGGCATCCTGTATGCCGCTTTGGGCAAGCTGCTCCATCACCGCTGTGCAGATCTGCTCTTTCATGGCAAGCAGGCCCGGCACCGCACGGTAAATATGGTGCAGCTGCTCCGCCGGGGTCTGGCCGGTTTTGTTGTCCGTTTCATCGGGTGTCATGCGGGCAAGATCGAACAAGCTGCCCACGCGCACCATGAAAAATTCATCCAGATTGCTGGAAAAAATCGAAACAAACTTGAGCCGCTCCAAGGCCGGCACCGTGGGATCGGCCGATTCCTCCAGCACGCGCTGGTTAAAGCGCAGCCAGCTTAGTTCTCTGTTTTGGGTGTAACGATATT
>Ga0129313_1001869_pt1 | contig 12192 bp, 15 predicted proteins | sample O1105metagenome_FD_94436 | JGI IMG/M metagenome (GOLD analysis project Ga0129313, IMG submission 94436) | Orangutan group fecal microbial communities from fecal samples from Wisconsin, USA - O1105 metagenome | ecosystem: Host-associated > Mammals > Digestive system > Large intestine > Fecal... | reverse complement strand
CGGCTGATTAAATGGATTTACTCCAAGAATATATCCGCTGACACCGCATGCGAACTCGTACATATAGAATAACTGTCCAAGTGACTTCTCGTCCTGCGCCGGAATTGTCACTTTCAGATTCGGAACCTGTCCGTCTGTATGTGCAAGAATCGTACCATTCATAGCACTCTTATTTACAAAATCCATTGTCTTGCCTGCAAGATAGTTCAGTCCGTCCAGATCCACCGGCTCCTCACCGATTGTGATCTGCTCTGTCGGCTCCTCCACTTCCATAACAGTCTCGAACATAATTCTGCTTCCATCCTGAATGAACTGTCCCATAGAGTGAAGATCTGTTGTAAGGTCTACAGATGCAGGGAAGATTCCTTTCTTATCCTTGCCTTCACTCTCTCCGAAGAGCTGTTTCCACCACTCAGATACATAATGCAGGCTTGGCTCATAATTTGCCATGATCTCAACCGCTTTTCCCTTACGGAGCAGAATGTTACGTGTTGCTGCATAGAGCATTGCGTCATTTTCCTCAAATGGATTCTCAAGTGCGAATTTTCTTCCTTCTGCTGCACCTTCCATCAGCTTGTCAATATCAGCTCCGCTGACTGCGATTGGAAGAAGTCCAACAGCTGTCAGTACAGAGAAACGTCCTCCAACATCGTCCGGTACTACGAACTCTTCGTATCCTTCCTCATCAGCAAGTCCTTTCAGAGCTCCACGAGCTTTGTCTGTTGTTGCATAGATTCTCTTAGCAGCCTCAGCTTTGCCATACTTCTTCTCCAGCATCTCCTTGAAAATACGGAATGCGATTGCAGGCTCTGTTGTTGTTCCGGATTTGGAAATGATATTAACTGAGAAATCTCTGTCTCCAATCACTTCGATCAGGTGTTTCAGATATGTACTGCTGATGCTGTTACCGGCAAAATAAATCTCCGGAGCTTTGCGGATCTCTTTTGATACTACATTATAAAAGCTGTGTCCAAGAAATTCAATTGCTGCTCTTGCGCCAAGATAAGATCCTCCGATACCGATTACTACTAGCACCTCTGAATCTGACTGGATCTTTGCAGCGGCTTTCTTGATTCTCTCGAACTCCTCTTTATCATAATCAACCGGAAGATCGATCCAGCCAAGGAAATCATTTCCTGCTCCCTCCCTTCCCAGGAGTTCAGCTTTTGCAGCCTCGGTAATCTTCTTCATAGATTCCATCTCATGTGCGCTGATAAACGCATCTGCCTTTGAATAATCAAATGTTACTTTACTTCCCATTGGACTCGTCCTCCTTATGCTACCCTTTACGTTCTAGTTCTTGTCTCGAAGAAATCTGTATAATTTTCTTCTTATAAATGTGACAGCTCACAGACAGTCCTTGTTTCACAAAACTAACTTTGAGCCGTTATCTATATTTTAACAAATCAGTCTCTTATTATCAAGCCATAAACTCCTCCAGGATTTCTCGGATACGCTGATTTCTGTTTGCCTCGTCCTGCGCCTTTGTCTCTTCCGATTCTATTGTTTTTTCTATTTTTTCTGTTTTACCTGGTTTTTGCGATATAGCTGTCTTTTTGACTTTCCGGTCATCTTCCACCTGCAGCGGTTCTGTCTTATACATCGCCCAAAGCAGACTATCCATAGATCCAGGAAATTCCTGCTTTGGTTCCTGCTTCTTCTGATTCACAGATTCACCTGACAAGTTATCACCCTCTGCCCTTCCTGCATTTTCTGGCATTCTGGTATTCTTCACAATTCCTGTATTTTCTGGCATTCTGGTATTCTCACCCATTCTCGCTTCTTCTGGCATTCTGGTATCTTCACCCATTCTCACTTCTTCTGGCATTCTGGTATTCTTCGTCATTCCTGCATTTTCTTGTGTTCTGGCACTCTCCGCTATTCTCGCTTCTTCTGATCTTGCCTCTTCTGCCAAAACTTCTTTCTTGTATGTTTTTTCATAGCGATGCTGATAAATATTTTCCAAGTAATCTACCATATAATTTCGTACTGCCTCCAACCGGTACTCCTCATCCGTCAGCATATGTACCAAGAATACGATTAACGCCAGCGCCACGCCGGTTCCGCCAATCATAGCTGTCTGCTCTGTCGCCCCTTTGATTCGATAACTTATGATTGCACCGACTCCGCCAAGAATCAGACAAAGTCCGGCACCCGCCATCTGTAACCGCCGCCATGCATGGAGCCTGACTCCACCAACCCGGTATTCATAGAGATACTTGTCCACAAATACGCCTACGTTTTCCACCTTTTCACTGATCATACAGGTGTGCTCGAATTTCGCCCGCACAAGCCGCATCAACGGATGATTACTCTTCCCCATACTTTCCGCTGCTGCCACCAGCTTCCTAAGTGTTCTTCCAACGACCACCTTTGACACAACTCCGGCAAATGCACTCATTCCCATCAGTACATAGATCACATGTCTGTCCAACATTAATTCTAACATGATAAAAGCCCTCCTTTTGGCACCAATTATAATGGATTTTCCAAAAGAAGGGCGAAAAACCGTTCCCCATAAAGCGACATCTGCACACCGCAGATTATGGTATTTTTTCTTATATTTTATCGAATCATTTATTCTCTGGTTTTAAATCATCGGGAGCAATTCCTTTACAAGCGCCACGCTGTGGGCAATTGCCTGTTTTTCAAACTCTGGATAGTCCATCGTTGCACTGTTGTCAGCTTTGTCAGAAATTGCTCGAATGATGACATACGAAACTTTGTTAAGGTAAGCGGCGTGCGCAATTCCGGCTCCCTCCATCTCTGTGCAAAGAGCCTGAAAATTCTCCACGATACGTGCTTTCACTTCTCCGGAAGAAATGAACTGATCTCCACTTGCGACCCTTCCTGTAAATGTATGGATCTGCGGATTTGCTTTTTCATTTGCCTTCACTGCAAGCTCTACCAGATGCGGATCTGCCGGGAATGTGCGCGTATCCATTCTTGGCACCTGGCCGATTGCATCTCCAAATATGGTTGCGTCCATATCATGATGCACCGCATCTGTAGAAATCACCATATCACCAATGTCAATTCTTGCATCCAGGGATCCTGCAATACCTGTATTGATCAGCGTATCTACGCCAAATTTATCCACCAGGATCTGCGCGCAGATTGCCGCATTAACTTTACCGATTCCACTTCTTACGACAACCGCGTCCTTCCCACAAAGAGTTCCTTTATAAAATGTCATGGAAGCAAACTCTGTCACTTTAGCATCTGCCATCTCACTTTTCAAAGCTGCAACTTCCTCTTCCATTGCTCCAATAATACCTATCATCCGATTTTCCTCCTGCTATGCATTTTTACTGTGCGCTTCCCGCACATTTCCTTTATCCGACTGCCTTTTTCGCTATCATTACAAACATTTCCTGTTATCCTGTACATTATCCCCTACCCCATGCACAAATGTCAAGTACCGCTCTATTATACCTGTGTATTCCTCTTTGTATTCCTCTATGTACTCTTTTTCATACATATTATGATGTAACCGGATTGCTCCATTGCTATGCAGTTCCCGCAATCCTCGAACACCTCAAGCTTCCATAAAATGGCTTGTTCACATCATATTATTGGAAATCTTAATTTTTCTTTACAAGTAGATTCTTCTCTGTTAGAATGGCTTCTGATATTCATATATCTGGTATAACACATAGGAGGGTATTTAACATGGATTATAAAACACACGGTGTCTGTTCCAGCATGATTCACATAGAGCTGGACGGCGATAAAATTAAAGATGTAGATTTTGTAGGTGGATGCAACGGTAATCTTCAGGGAATCTCAAGCCTTGTAAAAGGAATGAAAGTGGAAGATGCCATCGAAAGACTTTCCGGAATCAAATGCGGTTCCAAAGCAACTTCCTGCCCGGATCAGCTTGCCAAAGCACTCCGCGAAGCAATCGCTCAGTAAATTGATTCAATTGCAAAGTAAGTCACATGGAAAAGGACACGCAGCTTTTAATAGCTTGCGTGTCCTAAAACTAAACTTACTTCTCATGATTGTTATAATATTTTTTCTTTTAAATTTTCTTTGAACTGTCTCCAGTTCCTTCGCCCTCCCAAAGCCCCGCGAACCAACGTAAGGGCCATGAAATATGTAGATTGCTATGGAAGAGCGTCTAATTGTTTCAATATTCAGTTGTTATTAAATTTCTAAAGTATTATGATCCAACCTACTAACTTTACCCGAAATTTGTTTTTAATTTGTTTTTCCCATCATTATAATGGCCTTGCCCACTAATCTGATTGTAATTATAAATTTGTTAAATTCTTTTTTCTTTTCTACAAAATCTTACTTATGGTTCCTCAATGTAAACTCCATCTGTGAAACTGCTTCCCATATCATTACCAGCAGAATGAATACATCGAACACGATAATAGTAATCGCCTTCTACATCTAAATATTTTTTAGATGAAACTCGGTCTGTATTTTCATTGAATTTCTGCCATGTATCATAAAAAGACCACTCCGTATCTTCTTCTTTTGCACGTTCAATGATAACACCTATTCCTATTCTCGGGACTTCACGTTCCGCAAGCGTTGTGCCTCCAGCGTAAATCTCTCCAGGACCCATCCGAACAATTTTAGAATATCCAGTTAGAAGATCTTCGCCTCTGGCAGTTTTTTGCTTATAGCCAATGGATTCTGCATCTTTTGTAAGTTGGGATCCGTCGATCACCTTCACACTTGATGCCGCCTGAGTATCCGTCGATACACCAAAGCTTAATCCCAAAGCCATAGCAAATACGCAGCATATGGACATACATCGCTTCATTTATCTACCTCCCATCTCTCTCTATTTAGGGTTCCCTATATAATAGACACATGAGACGAGAAAAACTGACGCATTTTTTACAAAAAATACAAATTTTTTAAAATATTTTCCATTTCTTCTTTGGTTAACTCTCCTGATAATCTATAGTGCAACTTCTGATATTCAAACTCAGCCACATATCTATTTCTTTCTGTTTCTGGCGTTTCATAACAAGTCACTTCAATATCAATATTATTTACTTTATAATAACAATGTTCCACCTTCTTATCCTCATTATCATACCCCCATGATACTTGACCATAAGCAGAGCTAACAAAGTACTCTATTTTTTTTCCCTTATATTGGTAATCTAATTCAGCTACTTGAATATCTTTATCTAATTCCATTTTTTTAAATTTCATTCCATCAGGCATCCATGTAATTCTTACTGAACCACATCCAAACTCATCCGTTATTTTCTCATACGCCTTCTCTTCGTCTTCTTCCTCAATAATCTTATTCTTATCGCTGGAATTGACTTTGGACACTTGTCTGTCACCTACGGAGCTTTTTACAAACTGCAGCATTCTCTCTGGTCCGCCAAAGCTGGTCATTCCAACTGCCATTACGAGGATCAGCACTGCTGCCAACGCTACAATTCTACGAATATTGCGTTTCTTCCGGCGCATTGTATAGATTTTCTTCTCCTCGCTCTGATTCTTCAACATCTCTCGTCCAAGACGAAGTGCTTCCTGGTCTTCTTCTGAGAGTCCCGTATACGCATCCATTCGCTTCATATCTTCAGAACGCATTTCACGATCACGGATTTTTTGATCCAGTGCATTTTTCATGCGGATCTTCAGCTCATCTGGAATCTCTTCATTATCGTTAAGTCCGACTTCTTCTTCAATCTGTTTCGCTTCTCTATTCAATTGATCTTTTAGGATTTCTTTCAACTGATCTCTCTTTTCACTCATAATCTACCTCTTAACGAAATCTATCCTCTCTTTCTCTTGACCAAATCTCTCGGGAACGTATAATATAATTATATGCCAAAGTTGAAAATCTTTCCCTGTTTCGTACAGTATATACGAAGCAGAATAATCCGTACGGCATTCTTATTGTAACATATATTATCGAAAGGAGCTTTTTATGAAACGTATTATCTTAACCGGCGGCGGTACTGCCGGTCATGTTACACCTAACATTGCCCTGTTACCACGTCTTAAAGAATTACAATACGACATCCACTATATCGGCTCATATAACGGAATTGAGAAGGAACTTATCTCTCAATTCGGTATACCATATCATGGCATCTCAACCGGTAAACTCAGACGTTATTTCAGCGTCCAGAACTTCACAGATCCATTCCGCGTTATCAAGGGAATGGGTGAAGCACGTAAACTGATTAAGATTCTGGAGCCTGATGTTATATTTTCCAAAGGAGGTTTTGTCTCTGTACCAGTAGTCCTTGCCGGTAAGGGACAACATGTACCAGTCATTATCCACGAATCTGATATGACTCCGGGTCTTGCCAACAAGATTTCCATTCCTTCTGCAACGAAGGTCTGCTGCAACTTCCCGGAGACATTATCTTCTCTCCCGGCAGGCAAGGCTGTTCTCACCGGATCTCCGATCCGTCAGGAACTTTTAAGCGGAGATAAGTACCGCGCCAGAGAATTCCTTCACTTTACTTCCGACAAACCGGTCATTCTGGTTGTCGGCGGAAGCCTCGGTGCCGTTGCCGTGAACAATGCCATCCGTGCGATTCTCCCGGAGCTTCTGAAAGACTTCCAGGTCATTCACTTATGTGGTCGCGGCAAGCTCGATCCTTCTTTGAACGGAACAGAAGGCTACGCACAGTTCGAATATATCAAAGAAGAGCTGCGTGACCTCTTCGCACTGACCGACATTGTAATCTCCAGAGCCGGAGCCAATGCTATCTGCGAGCTTCTCGCCCTGCACAAACCAAATCTTCTGATTCCACTGTCTGCCAATGCAAGCCGTGGTGATCAGATTCTCAACGCCCGTTCTTTCGAGCGTCAGGGATTCAGTATGGTGCTTGAAGAAGAGGAACTTACGAACGAAACACTTCTCACCGCAGTTCATGATCTCTATGATAACCGCGAGAAATACATCGATGCAATGAAGCATTCTTCCCAGCAGGATTCTATCGATACCATCATTGATCTGATTGAATCGGTAACTGCTTAGATACTTACAAAACTATCTGATTCTGTCGCAGATATCTGATAGAAGAAAACAGGTGTCATATTCGGCACCTGTTTTTTATTTGTCATCCAGTTGGTGAAACTGTTCTTCGTAGTACTTCTTAATCCATTGCTTTGCCCTGTATAATGTACTATGCAGCGTATCCAGAGGTATCCCCATTTTCTCTGCAGCTTCTTTTTGTGGTTTATCCAAAGTATATGAAACGGTAACTGCCTCATACCACCTTGAATTTTTCTCATATAAATCTGCAAAGATCGTATCTTTTAGGTCGCAACATTCTTTCTGACGAAGCACTTCTATGAGTTGAGCATCCAGTCCTTCTGGCGAATATGGCACCTCCTGCTCCGGAACCTCTTCCATCGGCGTCTCCCACTTGCTGTCTCTTAGATAGTTCTTTGCCATATTCTTTGCGGTAGTGATCAGCCACGCATGCACGGACTCCATACATATATCTCCCAGGTTGTCGTATAATTTTAGGAAAACTTCCTGCACAATCTCTTCTGCCACATAGTGATCTTCGACGTAGTACAATGCCGTTCGGTACACTTTACTTACATTTTCTTTGTAAAGCCTGTCGATTTCAGCTTTCTTTACATCTTCAGAATCCACCATTTAATTTCCATCACTTTCAAGTTTATAATTTAGACAGAATATCCTGCTTATCCTCTTCGGTAAGCTCGCCCATCTTCCAGCCAAGTCCAACTTCATCACCTTTATAACGCGGAATCATATGTAAATGGAAATGGAATACAGTCTGCCCTGCTGCTTCGTTATTATTCTGCACGATATTGTACCCGTCACAGTGTAAGATGCCTGTAAGCTTTGTGATCATTTTCTTAGCCAGCACCATAACTTTTGCAGCCTTATCATCGTCCAACTCATACAAATTGGCATAGTGTTCTTTTGGAATAATCAGTGCATGTCCTTTCGAAGCCGGGCTGGCGTCCAAAATCACGCGGAAATCTTCATCTTCATACAAGGTTGCTGTAGGAATTTCTCCATTTGCCAGTTTACAAAAAATGCAGTTATCATCTTTCATTTTCATGTCCTTCTTTCCTTTAAAAAGTCATTTTAAAAATTGTTGATTATTTTATCCGCCAATGCTACACTATGAAAAAATAAATTCATAAAGGGCGGTAATCATTATGTTCACAGAATCTGATTATGAAAAATTACACCAGATCATGGCAGAAAGTCCTGAGAAAGAAGAGCTTCTTACCAGACTTCTTCACTCCCACCGTATGGATATCAGTACCATCAGCCATGAAATTCGCAACCCGCTGACTCTTATATACAGTACCTTACAGATGATCGAAGCATCCAATCCGGAAGTTCTGAATATCCGGCACTGGTCAGACTTACATAGCGACATCGAATATATGAAACAACTACTGGAAGAGCTATCAGCATACAACAACGGTCAACGTCTGTCACCTTCTTCGACAGATTTCGACAGCTTCCTCAAGAATATTTCCTTATCCTTTGCTTCCTCCATCATTGAAACCGATATTGAATTTATCTCCCGGATAGAACCGGAACTTCCTGTTATGCCTGCAGATTCCATCAAACTTCGGGAAGTTCTTCTGAATCTTCTTGGAAATGCGCGCGATGCAGTACTGATTCAACAATCTACATGCTCTAATCATCTTGATTCTGCCTGTAATTGTGAAAGTAACAGATCTTTGAATCCCGGAAAAGCACTTACCTATTCCCCGCAAATTCACTTTCGCGCATGGAAAGAGCATTCAAATCTGATTATTTCCGTCTCCGATAACGGCTGTGGTATTGCACCAGAACATCTATCTTCAGTCTTCGAACCATTTGTCACGTACAAATCGTCCGGAACAGGCTTAGGCCTGCCACTTTCCCGCCGAATTATCGAAGCACATGGTGGAACACTGACTGTCCACTCAGAACCAGATTTGCCGGACTGCCAGCTAAAAACTACATTCACCCTTACAATTCCAATCCCTTAAAACATTTTTTAATACTGTTTCGGCTTATGTTTCCAATATGTAAGTACCGCCAGTAAAAATCCGGATACCAGCCCGCCAATGTGGGCTGCGTTATCCACCCCTTGTGCGGTGAATCCATAATAGAGACTTAAGCCTGCCATCAGAACAAGTCCTCTTGTTGAAATCTCTCCGACTCGTCCATGATTACGGATTGCAACATAAAGAAGTGCTCCCACAATTCCAAAGATTGCTCCGGAAGCACCCGCTGATACCGCATAGCTTCCCTGACTCACATCAAACCATGCCGATACGAGATTTCCCATCAGTCCGCTTCCAAGATAAATGAGCAGAAAACGGATTTTTCCAATCTCTGGTTCCAGGCTGTAACCGATGACCAGCAGCATCACCATATTGTTCATCAGATGACTGAATCCAAAATGTAAAAATATACTGATGATCAGTGTATAATATCGTTCTCCGTTCATGAGATATGGAACATACATTGCTCCGTGTTCCATCATAAATGCGGAATCCTCAGTCATACCCATAAAAGACAGTCCGAGGAAGATCAGAACATTCGCTGCTGCGATTGCAATTGTACAAATTGGTAATTTCTTGTAATTTCTCATAGGAAAATTCTCTCATTAATTTTCTGTAATGTCAACGTTATTCTGCAAGATTTTACTCATCAAACTCTACGATCAGATAGTATCCTCTGTCCGTATGTTGTATTTCTTTGATCACGCCCTGTCTTGCATGAATACGCTCGGATGTCTTGTAAATTCCAGACATTGCAACTGCTGGTTCCACTACATAAGTAAACAGGTTCGTATTCGGACTTCTCTCTGTTACTTCCACCTGCTGGCCTTCTTCCACCAGCCCTTGTCTTTCCATTTTAAATCGTTCCTGTCTCACGACAAACCGCCTCCTGTCTCTGATATTCCAGCCGGGATTTTTTCCGGCATCATTCCTGTCAGTACAGTATAACACTAGAGATCTTCTTCTTCAATATACAGCCCGTCCCAGTCTCCCCACTTTGGTTTTCTGCGTCTGTGAAGAAAACGCTTCATCGGTGTCCACAGGTTTTCTGTCTCACGAAGTATCGTACTTCCCATTTCCTGGCTTGCGATCCAGTCATGTTCTGTCCGGTCAAAATATGTGCTTCCTTCCTTTTCTTCCTCTGTTCCCAAATCTGTATTTTTATCCTCTGCCAAAACATTTTCTTCCTCTTCTTTTACACACTCCTTTATAATCTGTTCCAGACTGTAATTTTCTTTCATAGTCTCTTTATGCAAAAGGAACACGATCTGGACACATTCTTTATCCTGATAATCTGCACATTTCACCAGATATTCGCTCAGATGGTGAAATCCTTCCCACAGACTTTTTTCTTTCGGTGGATAATAACAAAAATAATACTTTTCTTCTGTGTAAAAAATATACTCCGGATCCATCAGAATACAATTCACATTGAGAAGATACCTTACTACTTCTTTCACGACACGCAAAATAGATTTTAGCAATATTTTTATTTCTTCTCCACTCATCGTATGCTTTTCATAGAGCGCTTTCATGGACACTTTTCCACTCACATCATAATCATAACAGCTTTTGTCATCCATTCCCCGTCCATGCATTTCCAGCAGTCCTTCCACCTGATTTTCTTCCAGCATTTTATTTTGATAGTCCTCTGTATAAGGGACTGACTCTTCTATCGTAATCTTACGTTCCATTGACGAACTCCTTTATTTTCTTAATATCCCGAAGCTTTTTCTCCGGTTCTGTAATTGCCGCACGTTTTTCCACACTGACTTTCATCTTCCTCCATGTTCCCTGTGCACGGACACAGACTTCATCGCCTTCCACCATAACCTGTCCCTGGATTGTAGATAATAAGATACACTTTCCATTCACGCGACTTTGAAAAAGTGTTTCCAGTTCCGCCACATCTGTCCCGCTTCTATCTCCAGATCCAGTCTGTGAATCCGGTTTTTCTCTCGCCTTATTGCTGCCGACTACCGCTGTCTCATAAGCTGCTCCCGCAATTATATTCTTGTCATGGTAATAAAAAAATGCATAGATACTGCTCATGACCAGAAGCATAATGATTGGCGTTAAAAAAGACATCTCTACTGTATAACCTCTCACGCTGCACCTCTCTGCTCTGCCAGCATCAGAATATATCCAAGAGTCAAAAATGGGAAAAATGGCATTGTCTTCACTCGTCCGCGAAATGCCAATATCACCGAACAGACTCCACTTGTAAAAAATGCTGCTGCCAGCACTCCCACAACTTTCCAAAACCCCAGATATCCTCCAAGAATCATAATTGCCACGCTGTCCCCATAACCGATTGCTTCTTCTGTCACTTTACTGACAAGAAGGAACAGCACTCCCACTCCGATTCCTGCACAGATTCCAACAAGATTCTCTACATTCGTCTGTTCCATCTTTTCCAGGAACACTCTGATCTGATAAAAATCCACTATTTTCCAGAAGACTGTCAATATTCCCCACAACGTCAGAACTTTTCTGGAAACTTTTTTATTTCTAATATCTGACACAGACAGCCCGATTAGAATTAACAGCACAACTATATCTACCATTCTATTTATATTTCCCACATCTTGTACCTCTTCTCATTCTACTTATCATTCCTGGCATTCTACTTTCCACCACATTTTGAGCATGCGCGCTTTCCCGGTACTTCAGAAATTCTCGCTGTATATACGGTACGCTTTAATCCGCTGCATGTCAGTGAATTATGATACCGGTCACCCTGATCCGTAATATACACACTTCCACCCATACCGCTGCCATGAACACATTTCTCACAGGCATGATACTTTCCGCCACTTTCATTGCGAAGGCTATTAAGTTCCGATGACGCCGCCGCATGGATCGACAGGTCCAGATGCGTACAATGTGGATTTTTGTGATAGACAACTCCTGTATCCGTTACATATACAATCTGATCATCTTCTTCACCAAACCCTCCTGCCTCATAGCCGGTCCATGCCTTGATCCTCATAGTTTCCTTATAAGAAATCGGCGCTATAGAAAAGCCCGGAACCGGAATCCGCACCTGATAAGATGCCTGAATTTCTCCAATTCCCGTAAACGGCGACAGATAAGATTGATTGCAGTCGATTCCTGAGCTGCCACCTTCTACAATGCTTCTCTCTAACCGTTCTGCTCCAATAGAATTTACAACATCACGTTCCAGATTTGACGGAATCACTG
>Ga0129313_1001868_pt1 | contig 12193 bp, 11 predicted proteins | sample O1105metagenome_FD_94436 | JGI IMG/M metagenome (GOLD analysis project Ga0129313, IMG submission 94436) | Orangutan group fecal microbial communities from fecal samples from Wisconsin, USA - O1105 metagenome | ecosystem: Host-associated > Mammals > Digestive system > Large intestine > Fecal... | reverse complement strand
TTGGTTTCCACTGCTTTTTATTTAGGAAAAGAAAAACTGCGTCACAGCCTTGGCAGGCCATCGCGCAGCGATTTTGTTCAATTTGAATTTATGAGGAAGTTCTCTTCCAAAATATCTTGCATCTAATTCCTTTGCCAGTGTATAAGTATCAATGCAGCCACTTGGACAGATAGCTGCGCCCTGACAGGCTGTGATCGTACGGACTCTCGGTCCACAGACACCTGTTCCGACTCCTCCTTTTGCAAGCTCTTCTTTTACTTCATTGATATCTTCTACTTTTATAAATGGAATCTCAATTCCCTGCCTGGAAGTCATATGAACATATCCATGTCCATACTTTTCAGCCACCTCTGCAACTGTCTTTATATTTTCAGCAGTCAGATTTCCTCCCACAACTGCAAGTCTTAAGGAAAAACAACCTTTCTGCTTTTGTCTCATAAATCCACCTTTTTTTAATGCAGCATAATCAACCTTTTCTGCCATTTTCATTCTCCTCCTGTACCTTGTTCCTGATTAGTCTCTGATTTTTGAAAATGCCTGTCCAAAATCATCTTTAAGATCTTCAATATCTTCAATTCCCACACTGACTCTTATAAGATCCTCATATACACCTGCATCTTCCTTTTCCTTGTCTGTACTGTGCAGACTGATCGTCGATGCCGGGTGAAGTACAAGCGTCTTTGTATCTCCTATGTTGGAAATGATATACGGGATTGTAAGACTATCAATAAATTTAAATGCCTTTTCTTTACTTCCTACGCGAAGTGTAAGAATTGCGCCATATCCATGTTCAAACTGTTCTTTTGCAACATGATGCCAGGAACTACTTTCCAGTCCCGGATAATTTACTATTATATCAGAATAATTCTCTGCAATCCAGTGTGCAAGTTCCAGTGCATTTTGGCACTCACGTTCCATTCTAAGTCCAAGTGTTTCAATGCCGATCAGATTCAGATAGCCATTGACAGGAGAAAGGCATGCCCCTGTATTTCTAAAAATCCCATTCCGAAGTTTTGCTACAAAAGCCATGGGTCCATACTTCACATAATCAGACATTCCCGGATATTTTTTCTTGTCCCATTTAAATTTTCCGCCATCTGTCAAAATCCCGCTGATTGCATTGCTGCTTCCATTCATATATTTTGATGAGGAATTGACTACAATGTCGGCACCATGCTTTAATACCCGGATCAGATATGGTGTAGCTGTCGTATTGTCTACAACAAGTGGGACTCCGTGATTATGCGCAATTTCGGACATTTTTTCAATATCTGTAACTGTAAGCCCGGGATTAGCAATTGTCTCCGCAAAAATCAGTTTCGTATGTTCTCCTATTGCTGCTTCTATCTGCTCCCAGTTATTTGTCTCAACATATTTTGTCGTAATTCCAAAAGTCTCCAGATCACGGAACAGATCAATACTCCCTCCGTAAAGTCCGGCACTTGATACAATCTCATCACCACTTTGCAAAATATTTAAAAATGCATTCGTAAGCGCTGCCATACCGGAGGCACATGCGACCGAAGCAATTCCACCTTCCAGCTTTGTAATTCTGTTCTCAAATGCTGTGACTGTCGGGTTTGCAACTCTTGTGTAACAAAATCCCGGTGCTTTATTTTCAAATATTTTTTCCAGATTTCCAGACGTTTCCTGTTCAAATGCACTGACTTGATAAATGGGTGGCAATGTTGCACCATGAATCTCCTTTGTTGTCCCGGCATGTAATAAACTTGTATTAAATCTCATTCTATTATTTCCTGTTCTTTATTTTAATTTTTTATCCAGCCATATCCAAAATTTATACATAACACCGCCCCATATCAGAAACAGTGCTATATGAAACCACATTGGAAACTGTGTATGAAAATGGCTTCCATTTACATATTTTCCAAACTGCGGAATATCGGCATAATAGTATGCCCCTGCCCCGAAGTCCAATCCATTCACCAGTCCAAGCCCATTTCCCATAATATAGATAACGACTGCTGCAAGTGCAGCATAAAAAACTATTTGAAATATAAATTTTGCGGTATGTCTGATCATTGCAATTCCTTCTTTCTATACAAGATGTGGCAGTGGGAAGAATTTTCCTGATAATAAAATATATACTGCTGCAAATGTAAGTACTATATTAAACAGCTGCCCTACAACATAGAGAACCAATGGCTTTCCTCCCTGGAACTGTTCTTTAATCTCTTTAAAATTCGTATCCAGACCAATGCTTACAAATGCAAGTACAAAAGCCCAGTTCTTATACTGATCCAATACAGTATTAATCTGTGAAACTGTCTCTGCCCCTGCCAATGGCACAAAGATGAATGATGCAGCTAAGGATGCGGCAAAAAATCCAAGAATGAACTTCGGAAGTCTATACCAGATTTCTGCTGCAGTCACATGATTTTCTGCTGCTTTACCACTTGCATCTGCTTCCACACGAGTGGTAAAAAATACTGCTACTGCAAATGCAATAAATCCAATCAGAATATTCTGAATTGATTTAACAAGGACTGCTGATGTCTGTGCAGTTGCCCCAAGTGCTGTACCTGCTATAGTAACTGCTCCTGTAGAATCAACTGTTCCTCCAATCAGGGCACCTCCCATTAATTCACTCATTCCTGTTGCTTTAATAATAATTGGCTCGAATACCATCATGATTACTGTAAAAATAATAGAAATTGAAACAGCAAGTGAAAGATCTGTCTTCTTTGCTTTTGAAGCTGCTCCTGTTGCGATTGCAGCTGATGTACCACATACAGATGTTGCCGTTGCAACTGTAATAACCAATGGCTTATTATCCATTTTTAAAACTCTTGTTCCGAAGAACCACATAAAAATAATAACGATCGGTGTGACAATCCAGGCAATTCCAAGTCCATATAATCCAAAATTAACAATGTTGCTAAAAAGTACCGAAAATCCCATAACAACCAGTCCTGCTTTTATATAATACTCTGTCTGTACGGCAGGTTTTAACCATTTTGGGACCCCTACTGTATTCGATACAACAAGGCCTACGATCAATGCCCAAAAAGCCCATTCCAGATATCTGTTTAAGGTAAATTGTGCGCTGATAAATCTTACAAATACAGATAAAATAAATAATCCGATATATGCCGGAACATATTGATTCACTGATTCTCCTCTAAGCTTTACACCAACAGTAAACAAAATACCCAGTACAAGAAATGTTCTAACCAGTGCAGCCCAGAAGCTTATTTTTGAAAGCTGGTCAAACACACTGATTCCATTTCCCCATGTATCAAATTTTGCTGCGGAAAAATCAAATCCTCCTGTCAGAACCGAAACCACACTGACTGCAATTAAAATAAATCCAATCCATACCGCAAGCCAGTCTTCTTTCTTCCATAAATCTGATAGCTTTGTTTTTCCTTCTGATACAAATATTTCATTATGTATAGTTTTCTTTACATTCTGATTCATTGTTATACTACTCATATCTTCTCTCCTTTATATCTTAACTTTCCTATCGGTTAAGTAGGATATTATCAAAAGATGATACTTTCGTCAACACTTTAAATTATACGGATAGATAATGGATAGTTATAGCTTTTATTTATAAAGCCAAACTATCCAATCACAGACCATTCCCAGATTCGTAATTATACAATATTGAAAATTATACAAACGCCCCACGGTAATTTCCGTGGGGCGTATTAGTGCTTATTTATGTGTTTATTTTGCTGTCTGTGCGTCAATAAATGAAAAATTCATTCTTTTTAATACCTGGATCAGCACTTTTCCGATTGCAAGCACCAGTACTGCTGCAGCAATTGCTTCCGGAATACCAGATGCTGTAACAGTTCCCATAACAAGTCCCCATACAGCGCTTATTGCTACATCCTTTGCCTGTGCATACTGCTGTGCAAATAACAGATAAATACTTCCCATAACTGTGATCGTATTCACCATAGATCCGGCGAATCCAACGATTGGAAGTGCAATGATCTGATTCACTTTCAGTTTGTTAAAGAGAATCCATAACCATCCGGCTGCGATTCCAATCAACATACGGCATCCTACAGAAATCCAGATTGCCTTGACCGCTCCCGGAATTCCAGTAGTGCTCATGAACGGAGAAAATGCAAAAGACAAAAGGGTTGGTGCCATTGTGTTGCTCACCAGTGAACATACACCAAACACAAATCCAAGAATTGCCCCTGCTGACGGTCCCAACAGAATTGCTCCGATGATTACCGGGATGTGTACGGTTGTCGCCTTAATAATTGGAAGCTGGATCATTCCAAGCGGTGTGTTCGCCAGAAGAATGACAATTGCTGCCATAAGTGCAACACTGACCATCCACTGAGTGTCGTGTTTTTTTGTTTTCATTATTCAATTACCTCCTTGTTATCATTCCTGCCATGCAGGATACAATACAATTACCGAGTAATTATAACATCTGTTCTACTATAGATACAAGTATTAAATTAAGTACATTTCTTTTCAAGAAGAATCTATACATCATAGTCGGCAATACAGGAAGACAATGTCTTGATGACCGTATCAATATCATCCGGTGTCTCCTCTTCTCCAATCCACTCAACTGTACAGGCAAACACATCGCCGTCTGATAACTCTGCCCAAACACGATAACCACTCAACTCTTCCATATTATAGGAAAAATAATTCCACATTTTCCCATTGTATTCACTGCTCTGTGTATCCATTGCCGGAATCGTATCATCAGAATTTGCAGTATACAGATATTGTACTTCTTCCTTCATATCACTTTCTACAGTGGAAACATCTGTATTCCTAAGAGTCATCACATATTGCAGACTGCTGCCATCTACATTTCCAATACGTTCAAATGCTCTTGCCGTGTCCGAAGAAAAGTCTGTCTCAGAACACCCTTTTGGTGCAGATACTTTTATAGTCCATACATCGTCCTCCGAAGATAACTCGTACATCTTATTGTCTGCCTCTTTCGTCTGAGTATCACTTTTATCATTATCTTTAGAATTGTCTGCATTCTGGCTTTGTTCCGTCTTCGCATCTGCCTGATTATCATCCTTTTCTTTATTGCCACACGCCGCGCTAGAAACACTTAACGTTAATATCATCAAAAAAACCACTGCTTTTTTCATATTCTTTTCTCCTCTCTCTAATTCAAGAATGCCTGATATTCCATAACTGTTTCACTAATTTTAACATTTTCATAAAAAAAAGTCATCCCTTTGTGTCTCCTCATCTTGCAAGAGACTGCCAAACACGCTATAGTTGAAATATAAATCATACAAAGAGAAAGAGGTTTATTTCTATGATGTTAAAAGATAAAACCATTCTATTAGGTGTTACCGGTGGGATTGCTGCATATAAAAGTGCCATGCTTGCCAGCCGTCTTGTAAAGACCGGTGCCTGTGTTCATGTTATTATGACCCAGAATGCCACTAATTTTATTAATCCAATCACATTTGAAACGTTGACGCGCAATAAATGTATTGTAGATACTTTCGACCGCAATTTTGAATTCAAAGTAGAACACGTTGCTCTTGCTCAGAAAGCAGACGTCATCATGGTTGCTCCGGCAACTGCAAATATAATTGCAAAACTTGCACACGGACTGGCTGATGATATGCTCACTACAACTATTCTCGCAAGCAAAGCTCCTAAGATTATTGCTCCTGCCATGAATACAGGAATGTATGAGAATCCTGTCACTCAGGACAATCTAAAGCTTCTTGAAAAATATGGTATGGAGGTCATCACTCCGGCTAATGGCTGGCTTGCCTGTGGTGATGTCGGTGCCGGAAAGATGCCGGAACCAGAAGATTTATTCGAATATATTTTAAAATGTATAGCATGTAAAAAAGACTTGCGTGGGAAAAAGGTTCTGGTCACCGCCGGTCCTACTCAGGAGGCAATCGATCCAGTGCGTTATATCACCAACCATTCCTCCGGGAAAATGGGCTACAGCCTCGCGAAAGCGTGTATGCTTCGCGGTGCAGATGTAACTTTAGTCACAGGTAAAACTGCTCTTACTCCACCGCCATTTATAACGACCGTCCCTGTCATCTCTGCTAAAGATATGTACGAAGAGGTTACTGCAAGAAGTACCGGTATGGACATGATCTTCAAAGCCGCCGCTGTTGCTGATTACCGGCCAGTCCACATAGCTGATGAGAAAATCAAAAAATCGGATTCTTCTGCTTCCATCGACTTGGAACGCACAGATGATATTTTAAAATATCTCGGAGAACACAAAACTCCCGGTCAATTCCTCTGCGGCTTCTCTATGGAAACGGAAAATATGCTGGAGAATTCCAGAAAGAAGCTGGCAAAAAAGAACCTTGACATGGTTGTTGCAAATAATCTGAAAGTTGCCGGAGCTGGATTTGAGACGGACACCAATGTTGTCACAATGATTACAGATACAGAAGTTCTGGAACTTCCAATTATGAATAAAGAAGAGGTTGCATTCCACATTATCGACCAGATTTTATCTATGCATAACACTGACAGATAACAACCCATGAAGGCAATTTAAGCAGTCTTATTTTGAATAAATAGTATTCTTGAAAGTGAACAGGCAGTCCTTTTGGACTGCCTGTTCTGATGATGATATATAATTACTTATGGGGTTATATGTTTGGTTTCACATTATGAAATCTATTTTCATATCGTGAACCTTTCTTTACTTTGAATTATACACGAACTCATAAAAAAGTCAAGTTTTTTTTGCTCTTTCTTCTATATCATGCTACAATAGATGACAGACAGTGAGGAACTCTGTTATCCCACTGTAAATAGTTTTATCTAAGGAGTATAACATTGAGTGAAAAAAATCCAATCCAGGTCTCTGACCGAATTTTCCGGACTATTGAACTGCTTGCCAGATCCGGACCTTCCGGTCTTCTTGATATCAGTAATGAACTGGAATTAAATAAAAGTACTGTCCATCGCATTTTAAATTCCTTAATTTGCATGGACTATGTAAAACAAGATCCGGATACTTCCAAGTACAGTCTTACCTTTAAGATCTGCAGTCTTTCTAATCAGGTTCTTTCACATAACAGTCTCATTGATATTGCAAGACCTTACATTCAGGATCTTGCTGAACAGACTGGCGAAACTGTTCATCTCGTACAGATGGAAGGAATCAACGCTGTATATATCGATAAAGTAGAAGCACCACATAATTCTGTTCGTATGGTATCTATGGTCGGAAAAACAATCCCTCTTTACTGTTCCGGTGTCGGTAAGGCAATTCTTGCTGATATGGATGATGACCAGATCCGTCAGATTTGGGAACAGAGCGAATTACACACTTATACAGCCAATACCGTTACTGACTACAATACCTTTTTAGAGGTCATCGGTGCAATTCGTAACAACGGATATTCCATGGATAATGAGGAGATGGAAATCGGAGTCCGGTGCATTGCTGTATCCCTTGGCTGTGTACACCACAAATTGCCATATGCTATCAGCATCTCTGCTCCAAAGGACCGCATGAAAGATAAGCAAATTACCCAATATAAAAAGCTTCTATTAAATACTAAAAAGCAGTTACTGGCTGAATTGGGACAGTAACCTTTTAATTGAACAGAACGAATTATAAATAGCTTTTTATCATGAATCATTGTAGAGAATAAGAAATGCCAGATAACGATATATTTCCTAGAATCGTTATCTGGCAATTATTTTATTTCTTTTTAATTTAAAAACTTTCTTAATTAATTTTTAAGTTTCATGCTTTAAAAATCCGTCGTACATCTCTTTTTGATTTCGCATACGACTTCATTCTGCAGTGGCACATCAGTATCTCCCTGCAGAACCCGTAACATATAATCTACAGTGTCATTACACATCTTCTCCAGATGATTGTCCACAGAAGTTAATTCCGGTTCACAGCCTACCGAAAGCTGCGAATTATTATATCCTGCAATTTCAATATCATCTGGTACTTTAAGTCCTTTCACATTCGCATACTTAAGTGCTCCAATCGCGAGTCCGTCATCCGTTGCAACAACACTGTCAAACTCCAGATTCTTATGCAAAAGAAGCATATCCCTGACATGATGAATCCTGTTCTTTGTATAGAACTTTAATTCTCCTCGAATCGGATATCCGGCATCGCAAAGAGCGGCCTCATACCCCGCCATCTTCTTCGATGCGCTGTATGAATAGGAATCACACAAGAATAAGATTTTCTTCTTTCCTCGACGGATAAATCCACTCGTCACATCATATGTTGCCTTAAAATCATCACAAAAAGAACAGTAGATATTCTTTCCTTCTACGAATCCATTGATCAGAAATACCGGTGTCTGCTTTGCAGCTTCTTTTATGTATTCCACATCTTCCGGGTGTCCTTCCCGACCTGCATAAGTAGAACTTACCAGAATAAGCGCATCAATCCGTTTCGACAGTAACATTTTCGTATGTGCCTCTTTCGCTTCCAGGTCATAACCACTGCATCCCAAAATACAGTCATATTCATACTGATGCAGACGTTCTTCAAGGAATGCCACTGCCTGTGCAATAAATGCATCCGATATATCCGGGCACAAAATCCCGATGGTCTTCATAGAATCCAGTCCAAGTCCCCTTGCAAACACATTTGGCGTATAGCCACACTGTTCCATCACATCAAGAACCTTTCTTCTGGTCTTCTCACTGACCTTTGTACTTCCATTTACCACTCTTGAAACAGTCGCAATGGACACTCCCGATAATTTTGCGACATCATAAATGTTCACTGCCATATGCAAAAACTCCTACTACGCTTCTAATTCCTATACGTCAAATTTAAAGTACTCAACTGCATTGTTGTAAGAAATTCCCTTTACAATCTTCTCCAGTGTCTTGTAATCATCCGGATACTCTCCGTTATCTACCCATCCTCCAATCAGCTCGCAAAGGATACGTCTGAAATACTCATGACGTGTGTAAGATAAGAAACTTCTGGAATCTGTAAGCATTCCTACAAAGTTACTTAAAATACCAAGGTTTGCAAGTGATGTCATCTGAGCTGTCATTCCGACTTTGTGATCATTAAACCACCATGCACTACCCTGCTGGATTCTTCCAACGGTCTTCTCATTCTGGAAGCATCCGATGATTGTTCCGATAGACTCATTGTCGTTCGGATTCAGAGAGTACAGAATTGTCTTAGGAAGTGCATCTGTATCAGACAATGCATTTAACATATCTGCCATTTCTGAAGATGGTGCATAGTTATTGATGCAGTCGTATCCTGTATCTGGTCCAAGCTGTTTATAACGTACTACATTATTGTCACGTTTGCATCCATAATGAAGCTGCATTACCCAGTCACGTTTATTATACTCTTTTCCAACTGCAAGAATAAAGGCTGTCTTTGCTTTCAGTTCCTCTTCTTTTGTGATTTCTCCACCTGCAAGACGTTTGCTGTAGATTGCCTCGATTTCTTCCTCAGAAGCCGGTGCGTACATTACGTACTCAAGAGCATGATCTGATACAGAGCAGCCTCTCTCCTGGAAATAGTCCATACGTTTTACAAGCGCCTCGATCAGAGTCTTGAAGCTCTTTACTTCAATTCCACTGACTTCACTTAACTTTTTAAGGTAATCAAGATACTCTGGTTTCTCCAGATTCATAGCCTTATCTGGTCTCCATGCCGGAAGTACCTTTACATCAAATGTATCGTCTTTTGCAAGTTTCTCATGATATTCAAGAGTGTCAATCGGATCATCTGTTGTACAGATTAATTTTACATTTGACTTTTTAATGATATTTCTTACGGTCATATCATCCTGTGCAAGCTTCTCATTGCAAAGATTCCATACTTCCTCTGCTGTCTCACCGTTTAAGTATCCTTCATATCCGAAGTATCTCTTTAACTCCAGATGACTCCAGTGATACAGTGGATTACCGATCAGTTTTTCAAGAGTCTCAGCCCATTTCTGGAATTTTTCACGATCTGTAGCATCACCTGTGATATATTTCTCATCTACACCATTGGAACGCATCTGACGCCACTTGTAGTGATCTCCTCCGAGCCATACCTGTGTGATATTTTCAAACTTTCTATCTTCACAGATCTCCTGTGGGTTAATATGGCAATGATAATCTACAATCGGCATGTTCTCTGCATAATCATGATAAAGTTTTTTTGCCGCATCACTTGTTAATAGAAAATCCTCGTCCATAAATTTCTTCATTTTTCTTTCCTCCTGTGTTCTATGCTTGCATCGTCTATATTGTAAACGCTTACATTTATTACATTCTACTCCAATTACACATATGAAATCAATGGTTTTTAAGCAATCTTTTCGACAAATTTATTATCTTGTTTTTGTGCATTTTTCCAAAAATGCTTTTTAGGCAAAATTGATTCGTCATTTTTATTGACCTAAACATCAAAATGATGTATGTTTAGTGTAAGCGCTTACACGTTTATTTTATAACATATATAGATGTCGGAGACATACCTTTCATCGTGAGTTCTTGCTGATCAGAAAATTATTTCTTAATGTCTTCTTCATCATTTACTAGTACTAACATCATTTTTTAAGAGAAAGGATTTTATCATGAAAGAATTTATCAAAATTCACCAGAATGATAACGTTGCAGTTGCACTTACTCCTTTATCTGCAAATCGTACATTAGATGTGGACGGTACAGAGGTTACTCTCCGTGAGGACATTCCCCAGGGACACAAGTTTGCTCTGACTGATATTCCTGCTGATGCTCAGATTATCAAGTATGGCTGTCCAATCGGTATTGCAAAGGAGAACATCAGCTGCGGAAGCTGGATTCACACACATAATATTCGGACCGGACTTGGAGATCTGCTTACTTACACCTATGATCGTTCTGTTACAGAACTTACCCCGACAGCTCCTCGCACTTTCAGAGGATACCGCAGACCGAACGGAAAAGTCGGCATCCGTAATGAAATCTGGATCATTCCGACTGTAGGCTGTGTAAATAACGTTGCTACTGCGATCGAACGCAAGGCTCAGAAGTATGTACAGGGATCTGTAGAAGGAATCTTTGCATTCCCACATCCTTATGGATGCTCCCAGATGGGGGATGACCAGGAGAATACCCGCAAGATTCTGTCTGATCTGATCAATCATCCGAATGCCGGCGGTGTCCTTGTTCTTGGACTCGGCTGCGAGAACAGTAACATCGATGTACTGAAGAATTACATCGGTGACTATGATCCGAAACGTGTCCGTTTCCTTGTTGCTCAGGAAAGTGAAGATGAGATTGCTGATGCACTTAACATTCTCGAAGATTTGTCCGCTTATGTTGGAAGCTTTGAACGTGAAGACATTGACTGCAACGAACTGGTCATTGGTATGAAATGCGGTGGCTCTGACGGACTTTCCGGTATCACAGCCAACCCGGTCGTAGGAGCATTTTCCGATCTTCTTATCTCCAAAGGCGGAAGTACTGTTCTTACAGAAGTACCTGAGATGTTCGGTGCTGAGACTCAGCTAATGAACCGTTGTGAAGACGAAGTATTATTTGAAAAGACAGTTGATCTGATTAATAACTTTAAACAATATTTCCAGAGTCACAATCAGACAATTTATGAAAACCCGTCTCCTGGAAATAAAAAAGGTGGTATCTCCACTCTTGAGGACAAGTCTCTTGGCTGTACTCAGAAATCCGGAAGCGCTCCGGTCATGGACGTACTGTCTTATGCAGAACAGGTTAAGACAAAAGGTCTGAACCTCTTAAGTGCTCCTGGAAATGACTTGGTTGCTTCTACTGCACTGGCTGCTTCCGGTGCACACATTGTACTGTTTACTACAGGTCGTGGAACACCGTTCGCATGTCCTGTACCAACTATGAAGATTTCTACCAATTCTTCATTAAATAACAGAAAACAGAATTGGATCGACTTTAACTGTGGAACCCTGGTAGAAGGGGATACTCTTCCTGAACTGGCAGAAAAACTGTTCGATGAAGTTATCGCAGTTGCTTCCGGTAAAGAAGTAAAATCCGAAATCGCCGGATTCCACGATATGGCAATCTTTAAACAGGGTGTAACATTATAAAAATCATATCTCATCAATTTAAGAAAGGAAGAAACTCAATCATGGAAACATTAAATTATGAAGTTCTTAAGAAATCAGGTTATAACGGATATATCAAAGAATCCGCACCAGAGAAAGTTATGCAGTTCGGAGAAGGAAACTTCCTTCGTGCATTTGTAGACTATTTCTTCGACTGT
>Ga0129313_1001856_pt1 | contig 12253 bp, 12 predicted proteins | sample O1105metagenome_FD_94436 | JGI IMG/M metagenome (GOLD analysis project Ga0129313, IMG submission 94436) | Orangutan group fecal microbial communities from fecal samples from Wisconsin, USA - O1105 metagenome | ecosystem: Host-associated > Mammals > Digestive system > Large intestine > Fecal... | reverse complement strand
TCGACACCATCCACCCCCGCAAACTCAGCTGTCGCATCCAAGCGACCGGCTATTCTTCCCCACAAATTCTTTGCCTGTCAAGCAGTCCGCTAAGTTACGACTAAATATTCAATTAAAAAATATGCCCGGACTGCGAGAACTATCGCAACATGTTATTTACTTACTTTCAAAGATTTCCAAATAGCCACCGGGACAAATGAGATGGCGGCATTTCAGAGTTGACTGTCATTCAGTGCGTTATACGCCACGGGGCTCCGCCAATGTCATTGCGTACTTTACGCAGCGAAATATACGCAATAATATTCATTCTTCCCAGACAGCCTTTGAATGTGTGAGTGAAATGCCCCTCCCCGCTCACGAAAGGCAGGGAAAGAGATCCCTCGTGAGCGAAGATGCCCTCTTCGCTCACGAGACCAATGAATATAGCGGTCTCGTGAGCAGATGGCCTGTTCCCGCGCACGGCCTTGTCTTACAGATCGAGGTCGAGCTCGACGGGGCAGTGGTCTGAGCCGAGAATCTCGGTGTGGATCTCGGTGGCTGCGATCTTGTCCCTGAGTGAGTCGGAGACGAGGAAATAGTCCAGCCGCCAACCGACGTTCTTCTCGCGGGCGTGGAAGCGGTACGACCACCAGGAATATTTCACCTCGTCCGGGTGCTGTAAGCGCCAGGAATCAGTGAAACCAGAGTCCAGAAGCCCGGAGAACTTGCAGCGTTCCTCATCGGTGAACCCGGCGTTGCGGCGGTTCGTATCCGGATTCTTGATGTCTATCTCATTGTGGGCCACGTTCATGTCACCGCAGACCACCACACCCTTCCGGGCGGCGAGGCCGGCAAGATATTCCCGGAAATCATCCTCCCACCGCATCCGGTAGTCGAGCCTCCGGAGACCGTCCTGAGAGTTCGGCACATAGACGCAGACGAGGTAGAACTCAGGCATCTCCAGAGTGATTACGCGTCCTTCGTGGTCGTGCTCCTCAACGCCGATGCCGTAAGTCACCGACAATGGCGTGTGCCTTGAATATATCGCCGTCCCGGAATACCCCTTCTTCTCCGCCGAGTTCCAGTACGACGTGTACCCCAGGAACTCCAGATCCAGCTGCCCCGGCTGCATCTTCGTCTCCTGCAGACAGAAAAAATCCGCGTCCAGCGTGTTGAACACCTCATCAAACCCTTTCCCGGCACAGGCGCGAAGCCCGTTCACGTTCCAACTTATGAATTTCATACCATTTCTCATTTTACGAATAGCCATAACCTCCGGCGACCGGCCCACCCTTCCAGGCCGACACCGACGCAAAAGCTTGCGGCAACAAATTTAACACATTATCAATGAATATCCCAACGAACTTCTCCGCCGCCACGCGGATGTTGCTCTTCCAAACTTGGATCTTCAACTATTTTGCTGCTGTTTTGCCGTTTTGTCGTTATGTTGTTTTTCTGTTTTGCGACAATGTCGAAACCGCAGATCTGATTTATCGTGGAACCGTACTGAGTCAAGGTCTGAAGCTCGACCTCAGCGACGTATCGTTCCGCTGGCATTGACAGAATTGCATAGCGGACACGTCTGCAAAGCCCTTCAGCCACTCTTCCGCTGCAATTCTGACGGCCTTTTCGCCCGAAAAGCCATTTTTTATTTACGAAACTCCTTCATGCGTACATGTTGTAGAAGGTGCTCTGGCGACGATGAGGAGCGCACTCCGCAGACTGGCAGACTATCGCATCTCCGGGTGTGGGGAAGGAGAGGACGGGCTACTCTATTTGCGACAGTATAACTTCCGGCGGTGTCCCCATGAGAGTTACGGCGGAGATTTTGTGGCCGCCGTTGGAGTCAAGCGAGTGGCCGCAGTGGTAGAGCCTGTCATCTGTGATAAGCCAGCGGTCGTGCGAAGTCTTGCGCCACCTGCGCACGTCTACATGGGAGTTCGGGAAGAGGCGATCGTGCTCGTCCATCAGCCGCATGCCCTGTCCTACACCCGAGGTGTAGATGATCGCCTCGACACCGTCGCCGCGGGCATTGAGAATGTCGAGCGTGAGGGCGGACACATAAGCGTCGATGATGATGATGACCCGCCTGGTGGCCGCGCGGACGAGGTTCTCCAGTGCCACGCGGGCAGTGTAGAAGTCACCCTTGAAGAACACCATCTCGGCGGGCGGGGTTGAGGTACGGATGAAGAAGTCGAGTTGCTGCTGCTGTTTGACCTGCGCATCCTCGATGCGGGTCATGCGCTTCTCCATATTCTCCTGCAGGGCAATGAGGTGACGGTTGACTGAATATCCTTGAAGGAGATACTGCTTTATGACAGTGTTTGCCCATTGGCGGAACCGGGTTCCGATAGGATTCTTTATACGATAGCCAACAGAAATGATCACATCAAGGTTATAGTACTTAGTTCGATACTTCTTCCCATCGGACGCAGTACGTAAGGAATCCTTACACACTGATGATTCATCCAGTTCACCTTCTTTGAATATGTTCCCTATGTGAATGGTCACATTGTTGCGGGTAGTATGAAACAACTCTGTCATCTGTGCCTGAGTAAGCCAGACGGTCTCTCGCTCAAGTCTCACTTCGAGCGTTAGTGTCTCGTCCGGCTGGTAAAGGACAATCCTGGAATCACCGGTCATCGGCCGGGCATTGTTGTTCTGGTCATTGGTCATGGTTGCGTATGTTATGTGGTGCAAACTTACATAAAATCTGCGATTTCTACGCCCATCCCATAAGAAAGAAACATTTTTTTAGAGGAAATATAACACATTATCCATAATAATCAAATGGATATGATCTCACACCAATCCAGGCAGCCTTCTGGAGATACCTCCGGTCTCCTCGATCCACTCAGGGAACTTCTGGAAGCCGCCGAAAGTACCACAATGAGAAAGCTTCCCTCGGATATGTGAGTATTCTCGCACACAGAATAGTAAGTTGCTGGTTATTAAGTAGATATGTTTTTCAAGTGTGGAAGATTTTTCACTTTACAAATAGGCGACAGGATGCCTTGCGATGAAGGCAGCGACTTTTAGGTGTGCGAATATTCTCACACCTGGACTTGCAAGTCGGTGATTATTAGACTAATGCATTTCTAAGTATGCGCGATTATTCACACTTGGGAGAATTAATAAGCCACAGAATGGCCTACAACGGAATCTATGACTTCTAAGTGTGCGAATATATTCATACCCAGAATAGCAACTGGCTGTTCGTCAATGATGTAGAGTTCTAGGTGCGAATGAAAATGAAACGATGTCTCACGTTGTGTGGGAAAGCAAAGTATGTGGTAAGCATTCGAGGAAGTACGTGCGTCGATAAAGTTTGACTGCAACTTGCATCAGTGCGATGCCGGTTGCAGTCTTTTTATGGGAGTGTGATATTGGTTCGAGTTACTTTGCGGACAAGGCGCGCCGGTTTGCGGGAAGAAGGTCTGCGTAGTCTTTCCCTGCCTGTTCGTATTCCGGGATCCGGCGCAGGACATCCTCAAGCCACGCCCGTTCATTAACGCCGTGTGCCTTGCAGGTGGCTAGCAGGGAGTAGACCACGGCTGCCCTCTGTGCGGCGGCGTCGTCACCGCAGAACAGATAGTTCTTGCGCCCGACGGCCAGAGGCCTGATGCTGTTCTCCACCATATTGTCGTTTATCTTGTAACGGCCGTCGGTGACGTAGAGCGACAGTTTTTTAAGGATTTTATAGGTGTAGGAGATGGCCTCCTCCATCAGAGACTTCGGAGGGCACTTGAGGATGCTTGCCTCCATCCACGTCTCGAACTTCTTGATTTCCGGATAAGCCTTTTCCTGCCGCAGGGCCTTCCTGCGCTCATGGTCGGGTTTGTTGTCTGCCGCGTCAAGAGCATCCGCTTCTGCTTCCACATCATAGAGCCGCCGGATGTAGGACAGGGCTTCAAGCGCCAGCTGCTCATTCTCCACCTTGGCCTCGAAGAACTTGACAAGTTGTGCGGCCTTGTCCTTGACCGCAAGCCCGGTCACCTTGAAAAGGAATTTATTGTCAAAGAACTGGTTCACCAGAAAAGTCTTTCCCACGCGCCGTCTTCCATAGACAACAACAAACTCTGATTTTCCGGAATCATACAACTTCCGGATTTGCCCAATCTCTGATTTTCTGCCTATTACCTTCATGATATTTATTGACAACCTTGCGCAAAGTTAAAAAAAATCGACTTTCCGCAAGGTTTATTATGAATAACTCTGCGGTAAGTCGATAAAATATGGACTTACCGCAGAGTTTGCTTCAATTGGCTTATAGATGAAATATCTAACTCAACTAAACGTTCTTGGATTCGACCGTCTCCGACAAGATCATCCGTGTCGTAGATCTGCCGAACATCCGACTCTGTCGGAGGACATCCTCTACAGATAATCGCTGCCGCCGTAAGGACTGTAGATCCTTTCGACAGGCCTGACTGTTGCGCTTGTGGAATTCGTTCAGATAATGCGGTGCCATCGTTAAATATTACAAGTCATCTTTTCGAAGCGCTGTCATTAATCCGTTCATTGATGAGTTCAATCAATTCCCTTACGGTGATCAAAACAGGCTCCATTTCTTCTTTACAGGTATAATAAAAGACATCATAGTCACAATTCTCCCTTATAGACCTCATTTGAGAAAGAACCTTTGAATATTTCGGATCAATTTTTCCTGTAATAACATACTCCCGGCCAAACTCGGTAATAAGGCCACTATGAGTCTTGGGCAAAAATCCATCATTAACCATCATCGCCATCACTGCGTGATAAAGCGCATAATACGCCCTGTTCGCCACCACGTTCCACATTTCCAACCTTGCCAATTCTTCGGCATCAGTCAGAAATTTCAGAGCTTTCACCATTTCCTGATCAACAATCACCCGTCTCTCCTCTTCATTCATGGTTAAATAATTTTTATTGAGTCTGTTTGAACATTATGATAGAACAAAGTGCCCTTACGGTTGTTCCAATCGTTTTCCGTGTAGATGACAGGCACAAAATCAAGACCTAACTTCCATCCAAGGAGGGTCAATGGATATATCACACTGTCGTAGTCGCTTTTCTCAATTCTGTCTTTTTGAAGAATGACCAGAAAATCCCAATCCGAATCTGCTCTGAAGTCGCCCCGTGCCCGTGATCCGAAGAGAAAGACGCGCCCGCCCTGCGGAACAGTCTCATTGGCGACCTTCCGCACCTGATCAAGCACCTGTGACAAATCTTCTCTCATAACTGCAAAGAAAATGATTTTCAATGAATATTACAAATCCGTGAACTGATGGACGATAGATGATGTCGGCATATTAACAAGTAAAAAGAATTTTGATATTTCCATTAAAATGTTATTATTTGCAATAAACACATATAGGCTATATAATCATCACACGCCTGTCGTTACACTCAAAAATGGTTCTGCCATTAATTTAAAACCGAATATAACGATGCATGAGGATGGTTAAAGCATCTAAATTTTAATTGAGATATGTACATACAAGTTAGGTTAAAAGATGTTTATAATTCCTGCTTCTCGACTTTGGCCTTGGCCGGACGGCCTCTCTTTCTTGTCATCGGCTTGGCTTTCGAGACGTAGACAGGGGCACAGCCGTCGGGGATGTCGAAGCCGAAGGTAAGCATTCGAGGAAGTACGTGCGTCGATAAAGTTTGACGGCAACTTGCATCAGTGTGATGCCGGTTGCAGTCTTTTTATGGGAGTGTGATATTGGTTCGAGTTACTTTGCGGACAAGGCGCGCCAGTTTGCGGGAAGAAGGTCTGCGTAGTCTTTCCCTGCCTGTTCGTATTCCGGGATCCGGCGCAGGACATCCTCAAGCCACGCCCGTTCATTAACGCCGTGTGCCTTGCAGGTGGCAAGCAGGGAGTAGACCACGGCTGCCCTCTGTGCGGCGTCGTCACCGCAGAACAGATAGTTCTTGCGCCTTGCGTGGGCCCAGCAGCCCAGGAACTTCTTCCCTTCCATCCCCTCGAAGTGTTCGTACACGATGTAACAGTCGCTTTGGATGGCTCCGGTGAAGTCCTTCAGCAGACCCATGGCCACGCGGGCGCTCCTGGAGCCATGTTCATAGAAGAAGAACCTGTCTCCCGACATCACGTTCACCACACTCCATACATATCCCTTCACCGCGCGGCGCTTTTCATTGTCTATTACCGGCAATGTGCTCTCGTCCACTTGAACATAGTCGCAGGCGACGTTGCAGCCGGCGTCTTGGATCATCGATTATTCCCTGAATGGTGTCCACAAGACGGCGCCAGCTATGGGCAGGAACCCATCCGGAACCTCTGCCCTGGCGTACTTCCGCTTCCACCAGAAGTACTGGTGCTCTGGAATGCCTTTCTCTTTCAACAGGGCCTTGATTGCTGTCCCTTTCTCCCGGGCCTCGCCCTGGATCTCTTCGATTTGTTCGCGCGTAAGCATGTCAGTTTGTATTAATGGTGCAAAGTTATATATCACTTAATCAAACTGACAGTCGTACTTTATCGAATGCTTACAATGAAACGATGTCTCACGTTGTGTGGGAAAGCAAAGTATGTGAAAGGAAAAAACGGGCGGCCACAATAGGCCGCCCGGATTGGGGATAATGGGAATGCCGACCGGGGTGAGCCAGAGGGCATACAGTGCTGGAATTACTTCTTGGTGATGGTGAAATCGTTCTGGATCACTCTTGCGTAGGCCGCGCCAGACAATTTGAGGTTCTTAGCGGCATAAGCACTCTTCTGTGAGCGGATAAGAGCGGTTCCGGCTGTGCTTTCGGAAGCGTACCTGTTCACGAGAATACCAACGACATTATACGTATTGAATGCAGTACATTTCTGTCCCTTGGCGAACTTCACAACGATGTTGCCGGTGGACAGATCTACTGAACCATAATAGTTGAACGCACCCCCGTTGCCGAATCCAAGACACCAGTTGCTGCCCTCCATGAGTTCTGTCGCAAAAGCTGCGTACTGGCCAAGATCCTTATACATTCCTGAAGTGATAAGATAAGCCTTGTTCTCGATGACGAAATTCATCCCGAAAGTCTGCTTCTCGTAGTCGATGAGAAGATCGACAGGCATCACGAGATTCTCGTATATGCCCTTGGCACACATAACGTGCTCACCTTCCGCAGCCTCCAGGGTGATGTCAATGCTGTCACCCTTACCATCTGCAATCCACGCCTGATCATACCAGGATTCTTTCGTTACACCACCCAAGGTCCCATACTTGACACCAGCCTGATTATCTGTCGTTGCCTTTGTCGCGGCACCGCCCTTGGTAGGAGTCCTGACATCACCGGTAAGGGTGTAAGCACCAGCGAAAGTAGCGACCAGATCCTTAGGATCCGCCTGCCACATCTCGAATGAAGAACCATTCTTGAATGTGAGCTTGGCATTACGTATCGAACCAGTGGTGTTGGCGGTCCAAGAAACAACATTGTTCTTGCATGTGAGCCAGTTACCCTCAGCGGAGAGTTCCTCTCCACCTGCGCTGGCGAAAGCAATAGTGCCAGCCTCGTCATTTTTCCAAACGACCTTGTTCTCCTTAGGAAGATCAAGTGTTCTGGCGACGGTGTAGATTTTGCCGGCGGAGATGGCTGCGGTCGGGGTGAAGTCCGTAGAGTAAACGCCCTTCTCCGTTGTCACAGTGATCTTTGAACCAGCGAAATCATCTTCAGCCCAAACCGTGACATAGGAAGTGGCCACATTGTCCTTGACTGTAGCGGCCTTGGCTGTGATACCCCCCTTCGTTTGATTCCCATTAAACGTTCCCCACGCAAGAGTGATGTTGTTATGGAAAGAGTTGTTAGCATTGCTGATAGCAATTGTAGAAGCCGTCTTCAGAGAGTCAGCTGGTTTGGCATCCGCACCCTCAGGGAGAGTAAGGACAAGTTTGAATATGCTCGTCCTATGCTCCAACTTAAGAGGAACGGACATCTTGCCATCCGCTGCCTTAATGTCAGCGACCATGCACTTACCGGCAATAAGGCAGTGGTTCAACGCATTGATTTCCAGCCCTGTTTGAGAAGTCAGATTCACACCGTTAGGGCTATATTCACACCCGGAATAGCAAAGCCCGGCAAATACATAGTCCACATTTTCCGGCATCTCTGCATAATTAACCTTGAAAGAAGCCGATCTGCCATCATCAGAAATCGTACTTGGGTCAATAGGTGCAACCTTAACGTCTCCGGCAGACTTTCCGTCAGTTTTGTGAAACCAAATCTGAAGATAGTCTTTTTCTGAGAATGTTGCCTTATAGCCACCATCCTCTGTAGGTGAATAGTCAACACGAGTGTTGACACCCAATGTCGCATTAATGACTATTGTCTTTTTCACTGTGTCAGTTCCTCCATTCTGATTCACGGAAGGCTCTTTACCACAGGAAACCAACACTGCCGCAACGGCGGCAAAGCAAAAATATTTTTTGAACATTGTTCTGTCCTCCTAATTAAATGTTACCACCATTGCCGATGTCAAGTCCAGAATCAGCTGCACTAAGCGGATGTTCGGCTTCAGCAAACACCAGTTCAGGGCCATTAGTTCCCTGTCTCCATTTCAGCCAAGTCGGGTTACCACCATTGTAGATGCGAATATCAGCATTAAGGGCATCAACGGCATTAGAGAACTTCTCTGTGCCCAGAGAAACGGTTCCTTTGAGAGTGCCGTCATTATCAAAAAATTTGGTGGAAGCGACACTGGTACCACCGACTTTTTTACCATAAAGTCTTGATGAAGTATTTTCCAAACCAAAGCAACACCTTTGAATACCCGTATTATATATTATTCCTCCGATTGTTCCTGAAGAGAAACTTTCTGTTGTCACATCATCTGCGTCTTTCGGGCCAATTCTGCCAGAGTTCACCACATTTTCGATATTACCAAAGTTACCTTGTTTATTAAAGAAGCCTCCTACAATACCACCAACAATAGGATCTGTGCTGGCTGTCGTATAATTATATTCCACAGCCGCGGTATTGTAGCAGTTCCACAAATATGTTTTGTATTTAGATGTCGCCCATATATAACCCACCAAGCCACCAGCGTAGACACCAGATTGGTTCTTTCCAAACACATAACCAGTGTTATAGCTATTAGTGATGTAATCCTGACGACAATATCCAACCAAGCCGCCAAGGTACCATCCAGCAGTGACAGGAGCCTCATTCGCACTATTATAAATCCAAGAATAATAAGAATAACCTGTCAAGCCACCGACTTGTGAATAACCTGAGATTTCACCCTTATTGAAGCTGTTGATGATATACACATTCTGAGACCATGCCGTAATACCTCCTGTGGTCTTGTGTCCTCCTGTAACAGTAACCTTGCCATTATTGACACACTTGGAAACAAACACAGCATAAGAGACACCACCGATAATACCACCTGTATTACCATTGTTGCCTCCACCATTACTCAACACATCTCCGTTATTGGTACAGTTAAGAACACGTTTCCGGGAATAATCGTTACCACCTTTTTTATTATGATCAAACGAACCTGTAATGCCGCCGACCTCATAGCTACCTGAAACAACACCATTGTTTACACAACGGCTGATCAGCTGAATATTCGCGGTGTTGGCAACTTCAAGATCCATTCTGCCCAATACTCCACCGACACGATGCTTTCCAACTATCGCGCCATCGTTGGAACAATTGACAACTGATGAATTGTCCAGAGCACCTCCGACAACACCACCGATAGAATGATCGGTACCTGTGATCTCAGCATAGTTCTTGCCGCCTGACACAACCACCCCATTGGCGGTTTTGCCATCACAATATCCAACCACTCCGCCGACATAAGACGCACCATTCACCGTTGCCTTATTGGTACAGTTGGAAACCTTTGAGCCCTGACCGCCATTAATCTTGGCGCACACACCAGCGACATAATTATACGTTGAGTTCACGGTGCCGTCAACGATCACGTCATGGATATTTGCAGGGTAGGCGGCGTCGCCGATGAGGGCGAGGGACTTCTTTGCGGTCTGCTTGAGGTTGAGGGTTATGGTCTTGCCGTTGCCGTCGAAGTCGCCCTTGAAGTAAACATCTTTGTCCTTTGGCTGAGCGTCATCGAAATAACCGATGGTCGTGTTGACACCCTTGATGTCGTTCATGACCTTGATGTATTTGCCTTCCATGGAGTTGCCGTTGTTGACAACGTTGGCGAGGGCGGTAAGCTCTGCAAGATTGGAGATCTGGTAAGGATCGGCCTGAGTGCCCTTGCCACTGATAGGCTTAAGGTTCTCGCCAATGCGGCCGAGATCGTAAAGGTCATTGGCCTTAAGTTCGGTAGCGGACTTGGTTGACAGGCTCTCGTAGGCATGCTCAAGATCAAGAGCGACAGCTGTCAGAGAGAAGCCAGCATCATAAGAGCCAGGAATGACAGTAGCGTAGAAGTTACCGAACTTGCCGGCAAGGTTAAGGTTCACGCCTGACGCGGAACTTGCGACATCCCTGTTGGTGACGACAGGGGAACCAGAGGTCAGGTCAACAGTGAATATTCCCGCAAGACTGTCCTTCAAAGAACTGATGGACACCGTGTTGATAGGCTTGACGGTTGACTGAGGGACTCTGAACTTGACCACGGATGTTACGTTCTTCATCCTGACTGTGTTGTTCTCGTCGGCAATGGCACAGGCGATGTTAGCGCTGCCGAAAGTTCCGTCCTGAACACCAGGGATCTCAAGAGTGAATTTACCTTCTTCAACGCTCTTGGCGGCGTTGTGCGGATAAACCACACAGATCTTGCCTGTCAGCGAGGTCTCGAAACTGAAATATTTCTCACCGGCGTATTTCCTGTCAACAACGACAGTGTCCGCATCTGTTCCATTGGAGACTAGAAGACTGTCATTCTCGCTCCACACGGTCTTACCCTTTGTGGTGATGTCAGTCCTTGTCTGATCTTCGCCAAGGGAGCAAGTGAAGGTTCTCACCTCACCTGTCCTGACGTTATCGAAGATTTCTTCACGTGCGCAGGACGCTGATGCCATCGCAAAAGCGGCCGCAAAAAGAATGTATGCTGTCTTTTTCATATTGATATTCATTTAGAGACACTACTTGTTCCAGTCCCAGCCTGGTTTATTGTAGTCCTCGGAGCCGGTGGATCCGTCCGGCTGGGACTTCTCCTCGCTCTCCTTGACACTGAACTTCTGAATCTGCCAGGTTCCCGCGTCGTTAGAGACGGCAGGATCGCTGACGTACTTGAATGCGAACTGGACTGTCGAGCCTATGTAAGCGTCGAGGGCATAGTCCTCCGACGGCCACACAGCGGTGCCAAGATCATCAGGGTATGAATATGAAGACAGCGGAATCTGCTCGAATTTTCCACCATCCTTGCTGATCCAGACGGAAGTCTGGGCCATCGCCATCGCGAGGTTCTCGTAGTTGGCAACAGAGTGTTCAAACACGAGGATAGGCTTCTTGGCGTTGGTGAGTTTGACCTTCACAGTGTAGAGCCAGCTCTCGGTCTGGATGCAGTCGTTGCCGTTGATTCCCTCGGCCTTCCAACCTGTGGCGGCTGAGTTTGTCCAGATGGCATCCAACTCATAAGGGAAGATCTCGTTTCTTACCACGAATCCGCCGTTCTCGTTTGTGAGATTCACCTCGTAAGGGAACTCCACAGTAGCGGCGGAAGAAGCCTCCGGCTCGGTGTAGGAATTGTCAACCTTCACAAGGTAGGCATAGACGAGTTTCCCACCCTCGTAGTAACCGATGACGGTAATGGTGTCGCGTTCCTTGATGTTGTCAAGTTTGCCTCCCTGGGTGCCGTAAGCCACCTCGCTGGCGCTGAGGCCGACTACCTGAATTGCTCCGGTGTTGTCGATGAGGTTAAACGAGCCGTCCGACTTGAGGCTCTTCACCACGCCGGAAAGCTGGAAGCGTTGGTACTTGTAGATGTTCGTCATCTTGGTCAAGGTTGCGGCATCAACAGCCTTCATCTCAGGAACATAAGCATCCTGATTGATGGTGAGTTTCGCGGTGAGGGCACCGTCGGTCTGCTTGAATGTGACAGTAGCGGTGCGTTCCACATCCTCGTTCTTTGAGACGGTGACTTTCACAGGCTGGAGTTCCTTGGAAGGATCTCCCGCCATTGGTTCAACCTTAACCCAGGACGCCGAGTTCTCAACGGTCCATTCGACCGTGGCGGTGAGGTTCACTGTCTCGGAACCTCCGTCCACCTTGAAATTCAGCTCACCCGGATTAACCTTAACTGCAGGATCGCCGTAGCCGGGATCCTTTTTGCATGAGGAAAACGCGAAAATCGCGAGAACCGCTGCGG
>Ga0129313_1001851_pt1 | contig 12280 bp, 12 predicted proteins | sample O1105metagenome_FD_94436 | JGI IMG/M metagenome (GOLD analysis project Ga0129313, IMG submission 94436) | Orangutan group fecal microbial communities from fecal samples from Wisconsin, USA - O1105 metagenome | ecosystem: Host-associated > Mammals > Digestive system > Large intestine > Fecal... | reverse complement strand
TTATTTCTCATATTAATATTTTATGGAGTGTATGGAACAGGATATGAAACAAAAGCAGCACAATTTATCTACTTTAAATTTTAGGAAAAGGCTTGGTTTTATCATTAAACTAATGATATTTCCTGTAATAATTCTGTTATTACAATTATATATTTCTCCCCAGTATACCGGATTTTATGATGCATCAATTATGGACAAGGTACAGAGATTAGAAAGTGTACAGTCCCCCAAGATTGTGTTATTGGGAAATTCGAATGTGGCATTTGGCTTTAATTCAGAGGAAATTGAAGAGGCAATGGGAATGCCGGTAGTAAATATGGGCTTACATGGCGGTATGGGGAATGCCTTTCATGAAGAAATGGGGAAATTAAATGTCCAGCCGGGGGATATTTATATTGTCTGTCATGATACCTATGATGATGATGACACTATTCTGAGACCTGATTTGGCTTGGATTACATTAGAGAATCATTGGGATATGTGGAGAATTTTACGTCCTAAAGATATCTGGCAAATGGTACAGGGGTATCCATCCTATTTGAAAAAGAGCGTAGCATTATGGACATCACAGAGTGGAAATCAGAAACAGGAGGGACCATACAGCCGGGACGCATTTAATGAATATGGTGACATTGAATGGGAAGACCATGGTTTGGAAACAGAATTTTCGGAGTTTAGTGTGCTCGTTCCGAAGATTTCAGATTCTGTGGCCAAGCGGCTGAATGATTTGAATACCTATTTTGAAGACAGGGGAGCAACCCTGCTGATTGCCGGATATCCGATAGGAAATGGGGAATTTACTCCGGATGTTCAGGAATTTGTTGATTTTCAAAATGATTTAGAGAATAAATTGGATGCGGAGGTTATCTCGGATTATCGCGATTATATGTTTGATTATAAATACTTTTATAATACAAATCTTCATTTAAATAATCAGGGAAAAGAACTTCGCACCCAACAGTTGATATTGGATTTGAAAAAGTGGCAGAATAAAACTAAACAATAGCATCATTATGATAATGAATATTATTAATTATAAATATTGCAAACATAGTCACAGTCATAATGAAAAACGTAGGTTCCGGTGCTAAAATGAGATGATATAAATAGGGGGGAAGAACGTTTTCAAAATGTACAGCTAAGTTAAATTCGTTAAAGTTTAATAAAACAAACCCAAGTCCCTCTACAAAGTACAGATATTTCAGTTTTGTTTTATCTAACACACATGCAGCAGCAATTGGAATAACAAGATATTGATTGACAATTGCGGAAGCAAAAGTAAACATACATATTGTGTAGTTAAAAAAAATGTTTTCGAATGTTCTTTTTCGGAACAGAAGGGCGATAAGTACTAACGCTGCAATATACACAGGAAAGCATACTGTGGTTGGAATATTAAATAATTGATAAAGCGGCCACAGTAATGGTGAGTTTGTGTTGGAACGATATAAGAAAACGTTGTTAAGTACATTGTTCCAGGCATCCTCATTCCCAATTATAAATGGTACAAAATTCAAAAGAAACATAATTGGGGGGATAAAGGAGTACGCAGCTCTTTTGCATAATGGCAATCCTTTTTTTACTAATAAAAAGAACGGAATCATAAAGAATATATGTTTAACTATTAGACTTAAACTCATAAATAAGATAAACCAGAAATCATCTTTAGTGAATTCTTTCTTTTCATTATAATGTGGTAATGCCAGCAGCGCAACAAGTACAGCAATATTATCAAATTGATTGTGGAAACCGCTGATAACAATGGAGATAGGATTTAAAAAGAAAATCACGGCAATCGTACTGGAGTAATGTTTTCTGAGATAACTAGCAATTCCAATATCGGTACAGGTAAGCAGAATTACAAATAGAATGCGATAAACCACTAAATGATACTGTGCTGCCAACATAGAGATATTCCAAAATAAGCCTTGGATAACAAAGAAGATGAACCCATAATTATAACGATCCGTATGGGCATAAACATTCTTGAAATTTCCGGCAATTTCCCCAACGATGCAATAGGATTCAAAATCAAAGTTATGTCCAAACATCATAACAAAAAAACGAAGAAATATACCAATAAATAATGCGAGCCAAAGCCAGGGAGTTTTGAGTGTTTTTTTTAAGAAGTTATCTTTTAGCCAATTCATTGTGTAATTAATCCATTTCCTTTCGAAGTTTCTTGAAGTTTCCTAATGCATTCCAACCAATTTTGATGATTTTTACAATGTTAATAGAATTTTTACCACCCTGTCTTGGCTTGAATGATATTTCACGAAAGGAATATCTCTCTTTATAGTGAGCAAAATAGGTAACGATCATAATATTGGGAAGATTATAATCCGGAGATAATTTATATAAATATTTTGCTAAGGTAGTAACTTTCATCAAACGAAAAGGAGCATTGGCATCGGGAACCTGTATATGAAAAAAACATCTTAACAGCAGGCATACAACCCGCTCTACAAAGGCACGGTCTTTGCCATCACCTCGAACAGTTCGATTGCCAAAGATGCCATCATATTGGGTTCTCATATTCCAGAATGTTTCAAATTCATCGGGATTAGTCTGCCCATCAGAATCGGTTTGAAAAACATAGTCTATTCTGTTCTTTATGGCATAGTCATAAAGGGCAATTACTTTCGGGCCGTGCTGCTTCCCGGTGTTTTCAAGAATATCTAACTGAGGGTATTCCTTCTGTAAATTTAATAGTATGGTATGAGTGCAGTCAGTACTGCCACTATCTGCGATTACAAGCCTGGAGTCAGGTGATTTTCCATTTAAAAGGGGATACCAGTCCCGTACAACCTGCTCAATATTATCTTCTTCATTATATGCCGGCATAACAATATATAGAGAATCCATATTATTCAAGTCCCTTACGTTATTTTGATACTAGTATACTGTGAAAAAAGAATTCTTACAATACTGATTGATAGTAACTTTACACTGTTAATGTATATAATTCATATGGTTAACTAAGTTCTAACACATTATAATAACCTCGACTAAGTATCAAGGTATAATCATTGTATTGAGGAAAGTAGCTCAATAGGTCATTAATCGTTATGGAATTGTTGTTCTGAAAGTATACAATTAATGTATCTTCATTATATGTGCTGAAATCAATTTTATCAAGGTTATTAAATTTACAAAATGTAACGGAGTTAAAAAATGCAAAATCATTGTATATAGACCAATTCATCCATTCTGCGTCATATACACATAATACGTCATATTCTGATATGGAGGAGAGTGTTGGTGCTACCGATTGAGCAAAGGAGTTATTTCGTATAAAGGTGAGCTGTGTGTAAAGCGTTACGCTTTGCAGGCAAAGTATAATGATGATGGCAATGGAAAGGGATTGCCATCTTTTTTTTATTATGGTGTATGAAAAAGATGGTACACCAAGAACAATTAATAGAAACAGCATTGGGAAAATGGGTGACAAATAGCGATATTGTAAATAAATAGCCGCTTTTGTAGCAACCAGAAAGAATAATATACATGGTATGAGAACAAGGGAAACTTTCCAGGTATATTCCTTGTCCTTATTTATCTTATATATGCCCAATATGGATATAAGAAATAGAATGAAAAATCCCAGTATGAAATTTTGGCTCAGCAATTTTGTGAAGGACAAAATTCGTTCGAAATAATCGGATATATTCCATAGATTGCCAACACTTTCACCGCTGATATCTCCGCCAAATAATTGTTGAAATATGCGAATGTTAATTGCAATAGTAAATATGGCAGCAATACTCATGGAAAGTACGGTCTGTAAAAAGCGTTTCCAATGACGATGGCACATGTCGTAAATACATAAGACAACATAGAAAAAGAACGCATAAATAAGAAAGTAATAGTGGGTAAGTGTGCCACAAATTACTGTTATTATGCAGGCAGTGAAATATTTGTAAGATGTATGGTTCCAGAATTTGATATGAAGATAACATAACAAAAGACAAAAAAACATAGACATCATGTACATTCGCAAAAAAGTGGATATTAGTAGCAACCCGGGATTGACAGCGAACAAAATAGTCCCCCAGAAAGAGAGACAAGGGGATGATTGAAATTGCTTTAAAAGTCTATAAAAAACAAAAATAGTCAGGCTGCCAAATATTAAATTAATGACATAAGAAAACCAAAATGAGAATTGTTCGGGGAATATTGAACAGATGAGGTGGATTAATGCGTAATAAAAGGGGGGATGCTCATCTTGCCCTCTTCCAAACCATGCCTTTTGAAAGTGAAAAGGTGGATTATATTTGTTTACGGTTAATAATGTGTTCAGGGCCTCTTGCGAATCCTGTAATTTTTCATTTTGTGGCAGGGTGTAATTACCGGAATTATTGGCTAACTCAAAGGTCACAAATTCATCAACGCTGAAGGAGTCAATTTGACAGAAAATCAGGTTGGATGATATTAAAAAAATAATGATTGCAATAAGTGTGGTGTATCGATAAATAGTTTTCACAAGAGACACTCCCTATTAGGATTTTTATGGTATATATACTTTTACCATATTATAATGGACAGTCTAATATTTGACAAGGCATGGTGTACCATATTTACATGTTAAAAAGATTAGACATTCATAGGAGAAAAATGTATAATTTAAGCGGGATTAAGTAATGAGCAGGAGAGATATAAGGTAATGGCAGAACGGTTTGATAAAGTTATAATAGGGGCTGGGTTATATGGACTGTATGCTGCCAGATTCTGTGCATTAAAAGGGCAGAAGGTATGTGTGCTTGAATACGATAAAGCTTCATTTCAAAGAGCGACATACATTAACCAGGCAAGAGTCCATATGGGGTATCATTATCCCAGAAGTCTTACTACGGCAATTAAATCAGCAGGATATTTCAAACGTTTTTGTGAAGATTTTGAGTTTTGCATACATAAGGAATTTCGGCAGATATATGCAATATCTAATCAGTTTTCATGGACGAGTGGGAAACAGTTTCAGGAGTTTTGTCGTGCAGCAGAAATTCCATGTGAAGAGGTTCCTGTTTCAAAATATTTTAATTTTGGAATATGCGATGGTGCTTTTTTGACAAAAGAATATACCTATGATGCAGGGATACTTAGAGATTTCTATACAAATGAATTGGAAAAGTATTCTAATGTAGAAATCCACTATGGGGTAAGAATACAAACAATCCAAATGATAGATGATATTTATGAAATCAGCCTGGAGGATGGAAGTATATATACGGCTTCTTTCATTTTGAATGCTACCTATGCATCGGTAAATCAGTTAATTGAGATGGCTGGCGGGGGAAAAGAGGAGCAATTCGATATTAAATATGAATTGTGCGAGATAATTCTTTGTAAGCCTTCAAAGGCGATATCCGATATAGGAATTACTGTCATGGATGGTCCGTTTTTTTCAATTATGCCTTTTGGAAAGACAGGATTGCATTCGCTAACCTCGGTTACATTTACCCCGCATGTCACCAGTTATGATAGGATGCCTCATTTTAGGTGCCAGGCAGGCACTTCTTGTACCACAGAAAGGCTGAATAATTGCAATCAATGTATCAATAAACCGGCATCTGCATGGCCGTATATGTCTCATCTTGCGGACAAGTATCTAAAACCGGAATATTCCTATTCTTATGTGCAGTCATTGTTTTCGATGAAGCCAATTTTAAAGAGTTCTGAAGTAGATGATTCCAGACCAACTGCGATTAAAACACTGGGTGTATCACCAACTTTTCTTAGTGTACTGTCTGGTAAAATTAATACAGTATATGATTTGGATGCATATTTAGAGTAAAAATAACTATATGGAAGAGGAAATATGGAAAAAAAGTTTATATCAATAGTAGCATATTTACATAATGCGGAAAATAATATTGTTAATTTTTTGGATACTGTTATTGGGGTATGTCAAAGCAACTATGAGAAACTAGAGGTTATTCTGGTTAATGATGCATGTGAAGATGGCACAATGGAACAGATTAGAAAGTACATGGAGAACCATCCACAGAATATGATGGTTAATGTTGTTCATATGAGCTGCTTTCAGGGATTGGAGAGCGCAATGAATGCAGGAAGAGATATTGCGATTGGTGATTTTGTATATGAATTTGATGATATATTAGTAGACTATTCCCCAGAAGTTGTACTTAAAGCGTATCAGGAATTAATCAAGGGGTATGACATTGTTTCAGTTAAAAGCTGTGGAAAAAATCGTTTAACATCAAGGATGTTTTACGCATTATTTAATAAGACAAGTCGTGGAACCGCTAAAATTGGACCGGAAACTTTTCGAATTATATCTAGACGTGCAATTAACCGGGTGCGTACGATAGGACAGTATATTCCTTATCGAAAAGCAATGTATATGAATTGTGGGTTAAAGGCAACTACCATAGCTTATGATAGTACAAATCAAAATATTCGAGTCAAGAATTCTACAATTATTTCAGAACGAACAGATTTGGCAATTGATTCATTTATTTACTTTACAAATGCTTTGGAGAGAATCTCGGCAATTATTAGTGGAGTATTTCTTCTAATTACAATTTTGGTGGGAGTATATATTATTGCGGACTTTTTCAGCCAGGATAAAATTGTTGAGGGCTGGGTATCTACCATGGGATTTATGGCTATGGGATTTTTCGGAGTGTTTGTATTATTAACAATTATTCTAAAATATTTGTCTGTGCTTATAAACCTGATTTTTAAGCAACAAAGATATTTAGTAGCTGATATTGAAAAATTGTAAGTGCTTTATATTTTCTATGAAAAACAAAAAGCGGAGAATGAAAAATGAGTAGTGAATTATCGATTAATATATTATTTCCGGTGTTAAATGAGCGGTTGCGCTTACAAAGTGGAATTGAACGTACAATGGATTATTTGTCAAAGAATATAACCATTCCGTATCAATTAACAATTCTTGATAATGGTTCCACAGATGAAACTCCACAAATAGCACAAATGTTACAGAAAAAATATAAAGAAGTGTTGTATGTTCGGATGGAGGAACGTGGTGTCGGTGTTGCCTTTCGTAGAGGGATTTTGGAAAATAAAAGTGAAGTCGTAGGATATATGGATGTTGATTTGTCAACAGATTTGAAGTATCTTGGAAAGGCAATTGATTTGTTTCGTAGTCATCCAGAACTGGAATATGTAAATGGAAGTCGATTTAGTAAAAATTCAGATACTCGCGGCCGGAAATGGTATCGAAAAATAACATCTGCCGGACTTGTATTTTTGCTAAAAGCCTGTTTTCAAATGAAAGCGACGGATGCGGTTTGTGGATTTACTTTTTTGAGAAAAAGCCCGGCGGAACGCCTGGTAGCTGCCTGTGGTGATGAAAAGGGGTGGTTTTACACGATTGAATTCTTATTACGGGCAGAGAGAATGAATATGAATATTTATGATATGCCGGTGGAGTGGCAGGAAGATTATAATACAACAGTTAATGTCTGGAAGACCATATGGAATTATTTATTCCAGATATGTCGCCTGAAAAAGGCATTTGCAGAAGAAAAAAAGATAGTAAAGTTGCAGGAGAGAACGAATAATGTTAAAGAGGATTGACTTATCAAGAGATTATATAAAGCATAAAAAGGAATACTTGGAAGCTATTCAAAGGGTATGTGAAGAAACTGCATTTTCCGGGGGAAAGTATGCAGACCAATTTGACAGGGAATTTGCCCGGTATATAAATGTTCCATATGCACAGGGAGTTAATAATGGAACGAGTGCATTGCATTGTGCAATGAGTGCGCTTGGAATTGGAGAAGGAGACGAAGTCATTGTTCCTGCTAATACTTATATTGCGACAGCGTGGGGGGTATCTTATACCGGGGCTACGCCAGTATTTGTAGATTGTACTGCAGATACATGGGAGATTGACCCTGCTCGAATTGAAGAGAAAATTACTAAGCACACGAAGGCAATTATTGGGGTGCATCTTTATGGACAACCGTTTGAGTTTAATAAAGTGAAAGAGATTGCAGATAAATATCATTTATATGTGGTGGAGGACTGTGCGCAGGCACATGGTGCAAAATATGAAGGAAAGATGGTCGGGAGCCTTGGCGAAATGGGGTGCTTTAGCTTTTATCCCGGAAAGAATTTATATGCATTTGGAGAAGGGGGGAGTGTAACCTGCTTCAAAAAACAATATAATGACTACATTGAAGTCATGAAAAACCAGGGGTGTGCGGTTCGCTATTATCATCAAATGATTGGATATAATTATCGTCTTGAAGGCATACAGGGAGCGGTTTTAGATGTAAGTTTAAAATATCTGCCGGAATGGACTGAAAAAAGAAAGAAAATAGGGCACTTATATCTGAAAGAGATAAAAAATGACAAAATCAGGATGCAGTATCATCCGGAGAATACAGAACCAGTATTTCATCTCTTTGAAATTATGGTAGATAATCCAGAGCAATTTCTTAATTATATGGATAAAAAGGGAATTGAATGTAATCGACATTATCCGGTTCCGTGTCATTTGCAGGAGGCATATAGACAGCTTGGCTATAAAAAAGGAGATTGTCCCAATGCTGAGAACCTGGCAGAACATTGCGTAACATTGCCGCTATTTCCCGAAATGACAGAGAAGGAAATGCAAATGGTAATTGAAGCTTGTAATTTATATTAGCCTAAAATAAGAGTCCGAGGATATTATGAAAAAGTTTACAGAAGGTATATTAGCCTGGTTAGGGATATCTTTTATATACGCCTGTTTTTTGTATTGCGTGAAGTGGAAACTGAATATCACAATTATGTGGCATGACATTAAAACAGTATTTAGAGATTGTGATACTATTATGAAGCTGCAGCTGGCAATTCCTATAATTATATTACTAGCTGTACTGATAAGAATGGCCATGAAGCATCATGCATATGCCTTTGACATTTCAGTGATATTACGCAAAAGGCAAAAACAATTTCATATTCGAATCTGTTATTTGGAAACCATACATAAATATGGAGTCACGCTGACGGTATTGATTATGTTACTTTCAATAGTAATTGGTGGATGGGCAGTAGCAGAAAATAAACAGATAACCGTGGGAAGCGATTACTTAAAATATCCTATGGTGCTGCACGCTATGGGAGAAATTGATGGGCTTCCTTATTCAAATTCCAAGGAGGCTTTCGAAAAGCATTATTCAAATGGACAGAGAATATTTGAAACAGATTTTTGCATGACAGCAGATGATAGAATGGTTGCGAGACACGATTGGGGAGAAGGCTGGCAGGATGGGATTGATGAAGAACATATACCGACAGAAAGCATTTTCCTAAGTAAACCTATTTATGGAAAATACACACCATTGTCATTAGAGGATGTTATTCGGCTGATGCAGCAATATCCCGATGCCTATATTGTTTCGGATACTAAGGATGAACAGGCTGTCTTGGCAAGAAAGGAAATCGGTATTATTGTACAGACAGCGAAGGAAATGCAGGCAGAAGAGGTTTTAGACCGTTTTGTTGTTCAAATATATAGTCCAACGATGTATGAATCCATAAAGGATTTATATCATTTTCCGAATTATATTTTTACGCTGTATATGATTTGGACAAAGGATGAAGGGGAATTTACTTCGTATTGCCGATTTTGTAATGCGAATGGTATTAAGACAATAGCAATGTGGGATTATAGATTGAGAGATAACCCACATTTAGCAGAAATTGCTAAAGAATATGGAGTGGAAATATATGTTCACACGGTAAATGACCAAACGACTGCGGAAGAAGCAAAAGAGTTAGGGGCAAGTGGAATCTACACTGATAATGAAGAATTATTTGACAAGATGGTGTTTGAAAATTAATAGAAGGAGAGCTTTATTATGATTTGGATGGCTTTATTAGGACCTGGAATGATTTCCATGCTCATTAAGGGTAAAATTGAGAAGAAAGAAAATAAAAGGGTGCAAGATATCATATTTGAATATGGAGCATTATCTTTTATTATTGTTTTAATTACACATATAGTAATCACATATGTGTTTCGGATTGATGGAGTAACAGAGGATGCACTTCAAAGTTTTCCTTTTTTTATTAAATATAGTATTATTTCCTGCATCATTGCTATAGTAATTCCATTTGTGCAATCTGTTCTAAAGAAAACCTTTGAGGTGTCTGTAAGTGTGGGAGTTTACCATGAAGAGAAAAAGTAGATTAAAGTGGCTTTTTTGGGGATTGATGCTATTTGTGGTACTATTGCTGTTAGAATCGGCAAACTGGTTTACAGTTAAGTTTGAAAATTTGGATTTATCCGTGGCTGTATATCAGATGCTTTCTCCATTAAAGGGAACTTCAACAAGTGTAATTATAGAGTTCTGTCGTGAGTGCCTTTTCCCTGCCATTATATGGTCGGTTGTCGTAATTGTATGCTTTATCTGTTATGATTTTGTGAGCCAGAGGTTGTTTTTTCAGGTATCATGCGTCTGGAAACAGAAATTGAATAATTCTAAGAAAACATTTCGTTTACTTATGGACAAGAAATTCTTTGCGAGAGCCAAGCTGTTGGTTATCGTTATATTTTGTGGTGCTGTATTGGGGAAACTTTGGACATTGGCGGTAAAGATGAACCTTACAGGATATATACGGTCTTTGCAGACATCAACCAACTTTATTGAGGAATATTATGTTGCACCTGAAAATGTAAGAATCACATTTCCGGAGAAGAAGAGAAATTTGATTATGATTTATATGGAATCTATGGAGAATACCTATGCTTCAACAGAGGTTGGTGGTGGGAAGCCGGTGAATTATATTCCGGAACTGACGGACCTGGCACTTAATGAGGGGGTAAACTTTTCTAATACAGATCAATTGGGCGGAACATATTGTATCAGCGGTGCTTCATGGACAATTGCAGCATTATTGACGTATCAAACGGGAGTGCCTTACAAATTGCCGGTGGACAGAGTGGATGATTACGCAGAATTTCTTCCGGGATTGACAGGCCTGGGAGAATTACTGGAAAATCAAGGATATCATAATTATTTCATGTGTGGTTCGGATGCCGTATTTGGAGGAAGAAAGAATCTATTTGAACAACATGGTGATTATACCATCTTTGATTATTTGACAGCAAAAGAAGAAGGTTTTATCCCGGAGAACTATTATGAGTTCTGGGGAAGGGAAGATGCGAAGCTTTATGAATACGCAAAAGAAAAACTGGATGTGATTTCAAAAGACAAAGAACCATTTAATCTTACGTTGCTTACAGTCGATACCCATTTCCCCAATGGGTATATATGCCAGGAATGTGATGAAATATATGAAGAGCAGTATGCAAATGCAATTGCATGTGCAAGCCATCAGGTTGCAAAATTTATTGCATGGGCAAAAGAACAGGAATGGTATGATAATACAACTATAGTAATAGTGGGAGACCATCTTAGCATGAAGGATGATTTTTGGGATGATATAGATGGATTTGATCGTAGGATTTATAATTGCTTTTATAATTTGCCTTCTGGTATTACCTCATACCAAAATAAGCAAAGGGAATTTAATGCGTGTGATTTCTTCCCGACGATTGTGTGCACCTTGGGGGCAGAAATTGAGGGAGAACGTTTGGGACTTGGAACAAATCTGTTTTCAGAACTTCCAACACTGCAGGAAGAGCTTGGAACGGATGAGTGGAGTCTGCAACTGATGCCATACTCCAAGTTTTACTATGATCAATTTGTAATTGGGAATTAAGAATTAAGAATTAAGAATTAAGAATGGAAGGAACAGAAACAGATGGCATTTAATTCTATGAATTTCTTATTATTCATGCCGCTTGTGGTATTAATTTATTTTGCTTTGCCATTAAAAATACGATATATATGGTTATTACTTGCAAGCTCCTTTTTTTATATGTGCTGGAATTCAAAATATATCGTATTATTGCTGTTTGCAACGGTGGTCAGCTATCTGTGTGGATTATTCTTAGAATGGGTACAAAAGAAATGCAGCACTGACAGGACAGCGAAGTTGCTTAAGGAGTGGATAGTAGCGGGCGGCATTTGTGCAAATTTAGGTATGCTGGCATTCTTTAAATATTATGATTTTGCATTTTAGACATTAGAGGAGCTGCTTTTCCTTTCGGAATACAGATTCATGTGTCTCCTCAGAAATATCTCCTCCCGGTTGGCATTTCTTTTTATACATTTCAGGTAGTTGGGTATATGATTGATGTGTATCGGCAGGAGGTAAAAGCTGAGAAAAACTTTTTGCGGTATGCATTATTTGTCTCTTTCTTTCCACAAATTGGTTCAGGGCCGATTGCACG
>Ga0129313_1001850_pt1 | contig 12287 bp, 9 predicted proteins | sample O1105metagenome_FD_94436 | JGI IMG/M metagenome (GOLD analysis project Ga0129313, IMG submission 94436) | Orangutan group fecal microbial communities from fecal samples from Wisconsin, USA - O1105 metagenome | ecosystem: Host-associated > Mammals > Digestive system > Large intestine > Fecal... | reverse complement strand
CGATCCATGTCCATCAGACGGAGATTTCCAGATACGACAAAGATCCTGGAAAATGCCGGATCCGGATCCAGTCTGCGGTGGAGTACCTGCACACATTAAAGACGCCGGATAAAAAGAAAAATGTGGAGCAGGAAAAAGAACAGCACCGCTTCAATATGGAACTGGTCTACATCCAGGATATCACAAAGATACGCGATGGAGAGACCGCTATCGGTGTCAGCTGTCCCCACTGTGGCGCACCGATTGCCGGTCTTGGCGATCGCGTCTGCCCATACTGCGGCGGCGCCGTGGAACCGGTGAATGTGAGAGTGTGGGAGTTGCATCGGATCGAGGAAGTGTGAAGAAAAGCTAAAAATGCGTATAGAAAAGACTCTGGAGTTCTGATGTATATGATCAGAATTCCAGAGTCTTAGTTTTTTTGAAGGAGTAAGGCAGAAATATAGAATGTTGGAATGAAAAAAGACCCAGGAAAATGAATTCCTGAGTCTTTTTATTACCGAAATAAATTATTTTGCCTTTGCAACTTCCCGCTTTTTGATCTCCGGTAAGATCAGACCAAGTGCTGTGAGCACTACCGGTGTGATTACATTTAATGCTGTGGAAGCGATATCGCCTTCAACATACATTCCGAGGAGACAGCAAGCTGCGGTTACGAAGAAGCACCAGCCGCCTGCAACAAGGGCAACTGTCTGGTTCTTTGTAAATTTGTACTCCGGGTTGAACTTGTTGAGGGATTTTCTGAGAGCAATGTATGCTGCGAATACCCACAAGTAACGAAGCGGCATGGTTACAGAGTTCAGTTTGTTTAACTGAGTCAGAACGGATGCAGCACCCGGTACGAAGGACTGGATCAGGATGATGCTGCCGGATAAGCAAATAACCATCTTGATACCGTTGATGTATGCGCCATGCTCATTCTTCTTTAAGAGGCCGGACGGAACGAACTGTCTTGCGTCCTCGTTGTCAAGAAGTATACGAAGCGGAGCGTCGATACTTAATACAAGTGTGGAGAACTGACCGATGGCGTTGCATGCTGCGTAGATAACGAGCAGGAGGTTGCCAACATGGTAGTACTCACCGAGCTTCTGGAAGGACCAGTAAGCGCCGTTGGAAACGTAGGACTTGAAGCTGTCTGTGCTCTCGTTGATGACAGCCGGATCAAACATCATGCCCATTGCGATACTTCCGAGGATCGCGCAGACCATAACCATAACGGCTAACATGATCATACCCTTCGGGAATCCCTTGGACGGATCTTTTACCTTATTTACATAAGGGGAGATCTTCTCGCATCCGCCGACTGCGAATACAAGGATGGAAAGGGATGTGAAGTAGTTCACGTTGAACTGCGGGATCAGACCTTTTACTGTGTAATCAGCAGATACGAAACCGCCGTTCGGGTTGATTGCCGGAGCTGCGAACATCATTAAGATGAACAGGATGGACATTACGAACATACTGGAACCAGCGATCGTTGCTAATTTCTTTAACGGGTTTAAGCCGCGGCTTGCAACCCAGCAGAAGAACAGGAAGACAGCGAGTGTTGCCATCTGCACAGCGATCGTCGGGAATGTGTCGTAAGTGGAGCCATTCTGGAATACCATCCAGCTTAATGCCTTTAATCCGCCGCTGCCTTTACTTGCAATGTAAGTTACATGGCAAGCCCAGTAAGTCCAGCCTGCGTAATAAGCGCATTTCGGGCCGATCGTTTCGTGGATCCAGGAGCTTACGCCGCCGCCGGACTGTTTGAAGGCGGAGCCGAGCTCACCTACCATCAGGGCATAAGGCACGAAATAGAGAGCAAACATCAGAATCCAGCTGAAGATTACCTGTACTCCGTTGAAGTAAACGAAGCCATTCAGCACGTTTCCGAATCCCCAAACCGTGGAGAATGCCATGAAGGCCAGGGTGTACCAGTCAATTTTCTTGGTGTTTTCCATAAGAGACCTTCCTTTGATATAAAAAATATTTGTCCGTGTGACACGAACCTATCCAGTATAACATATTATTGTGAAAAAATGAACAATTTATTATAAGAAAAAAACTGGAAATCAATTAAGAAAATTTGGTAAAAATCATAAAAATACAGGGAAAATGATCGGATTGGAAAAAATTCTAAAGGAAAATGGGGAACGGAGAGAAAAATGAAAGGATCGCGGGGGCGGGACTGCGGCGTAGGAGCATGAATGAAAAACATATGTCTTTACAATACGGACAAATATGGCGAAAGTAACGGAAAAAGCGGAGAATCTGATGTATATTTATTCGAAATATTGAATGCAGGGGATGCGATGGAAGATGCCCTTATTTAAACAGGAAAATATTAAAAAAACGAAATAAAAGAAACATATTCTATATGAAAGAGAAATGTGGTAGAATATCTGGATACATGTTCTGCTTTTTTATAGAAGCAGGATGGAAAATTAAAGAAATTGATATGAAAAACGGGGAATGAAAAAGCGGAAGACAGTATTCCGGGGAACAGATGCATAAATGAGGCGGTGCTTCCGGGAAAACAAAAAGAAAAACAGGAGAGGATAGGTACAAAATATGGGATATACAGGATTTGAGCGCCTGTGGCTGTTCTTTGCGTTCAGCTTTTTCGGCTGGGTCCTTGAGACTGCAATGGCGGCAGTGCGGAGAAGAAGGCTCGTAAACAGAGGACTTGTGAACGGGCCGCTCTGTGTGATCTATGGTATTACGGGAACAGCGCTGCTGGTCGTATGCCGGGAACTGCATGGAATCTGGCTGTTTCTTGGCAGTATGATCTTTTCGACGCTGGCCGAGTGGATCGCAGGCCATGTGATCGAGAAAATGTACCACGAACGGTGGTGGGATTACTCCGGGATCACAGGCAATCTTGACGGATATATCTGTCTGCCGGTGTCAATTTTCTGGGGAGCTTTGGGAACCGTTACGATGCGCTGGGGCGCACCGGTCCTTGTTCGGGTATTCCGGATGATCCCACGGACGCCGGGACATCTGCTCATGTGGATCCTGACCGGGGTGCTGGTGCTGGATATCACGGCAACGCTTTGCATTCTGTCTGGAAGAAGCCGGAGGATCCGCCAATGGGAAGGTGTGGACTCCTGGCTTACAGGTGTGAGTTCCAGACTGGAACGGAACATCTATCGGTGGGTGGACCACCGTATCCGGAACGCCTATCCGGAGGCGGCGTACCGGGAGGAGCTTCAGGCGGAGGCAGAGCAGAGAAAGACGACCTTCGCCTATGGACTATGCTTTTATAAGATCGTCCTGCTCCTCATAATCGGCGCCTTTCTCGGCGATCTTGTGGAGACGATCTTCTGCAGGGTGACGGCTGGAGTTTGGATGAGCCGCAGCAGCTTTGTCTGGGGACCCTTCAGCATCGTCTGGGGCGTGGCTCTGGCGGCGGCAACGATGCTGCTGTACCGCTATCGGAATTATTCAGACCGTTTTTTATTTTTTATGGGAACATTTCTTGGCGGTGCTTATGAGTATACTTGCAGCGTCTTGACGGAATTATGTTTTGGAAAGGTGTTCTGGGATTACAGCAAGATCCCCTTTAACCTTGGCGGACGGATCAATCTTCTGTACTGCTTTTTCTGGGGGATCGCGGCGGTCGTATGGATCAAGGGTATCTATCCGGTAATGTCTGCATGGATCGAAAAGATTCCGATGAGATTCGGAAAGGCGGCGACATGGTTCCTGCTTGTGTTCTTCTGCGTGGATATGGCGGTTTCCGGACTGGCGCTTGTGCGGAGCAGCGAGAGGGAAAAGGGGATCCCGGCGGATTCTGCGTGGCAGCAGGTGATGGATGAGCATTATGGGGATGAGGTGCTTAAAAAGATCTATCCGAATGCGCTGAAGGTGGAAAGCCCATCGGGCAGCCGGTCAGGTACGCGGACAGAATAGAAACGGAATGACAGGAAAACGAAGCGGCTGGTACTTCAAATCGAGTACCAGCCGCTTCAGTATTTTAAGCTTCCGCTTTCCAGAGTCCGTGAAGATTGCAGTATTCATAAACGGCAGCAAGCGTTTCGCCGTCAGCGAGGAAGAATTCAGCCTCCGGTTTGTTTTCGTGAGTGAGATAGCGGCAATGCGTACCGAGATTTGTCTCGATCAGGATCCACTGGATATAGTGCTTTTCCATCATCGGATGTTCCACCGAGCCGACCTTTACGGAGACCTTATTTCCGTTTACTTCAAAAGCCGGAACATGTTTCTCATAGGCACCGTCAGAAGTACCCGGGATCAGTTCCGTCATCTTTTCGCCGCAACAGACAACCGGGACGCCGGAATCGTTCATTTTTGTAATAATGTTTTTGCAGTGATTGCAGATATAGAATTTAACACTCATATGGGACCTCCTTATTACTTAAAAATAATAATAGTAACTGTTACTGATATAATAGCATATTATTATCACAATAGCAAGCAGATTTTTATATATTTTGCAGGATCGATATTTTACAGGGTAAAAAATATTACAGGGTAAAAAATGTTTCAGAGCACATACGGGCATCCCATGCGGCAGTTTGCGACAATCTACATCTGTGTGTGTAAAAAAAGAGAACACCACACATGACATGTGGTGTTCTCTGAATTTTATCAGCGTATGAAGCGAAAACCGTCAGCCGATCAGATCTGCGGACCAGCTGCAACGAGGGCTTTACCAGCTTCGTTGCTCTCATATTTTGCAAAGTTCTTGACGAATCTGCCTGCGAGGTCTTTTGCTTTCTCTTCCCAGTCAGCTACATTTGCGTATGTATCGCGCGGGTCGAGGATCTTGGAGTCAACGCCCGGAAGTTCGGTCGGAACTTCGAAGTTGAAGTGCGGGATCTTCTTTGTCGGAGCGTTTAAGATATCGCCGTTTAAGATTGCGTCGATGATTCCACGTGTATCTTTGATGGAGATACGCTTACCGGTTCCGTTCCAGCCTGTGTTAACGAGGTATGCTTTAGCGCCGCTCTTTTCCATCTTCTTAACAAGCTCTTCCGCATATTTTGTCGGATGGAGCTCCAGGAATGCCTGACCAAAGCAAGCGGAGAAGGTCGGTGTCGGCTCTGTGATTCCGCGCTCTGTACCAGCAAGCTTTGCGGTGAAACCGGACAGGAAGTAGTACTTTGTCTGCTCTGGTGTCAGAATGGATACCGGCGGAAGTACACCGAATGCATCTGCGGAGAGGAAGATTACATTCTTAGCGGCCGGACCTGCAGAGATCGGGCGAACGATATTTTTAATATGATCAATCGGATAGGAGACACGTGTGTTCTCGGTTACGCTCTTGTCAGCGAAATCGATCACGCCGTCTTTATCAAGTGTTACGTTCTCGAGAAGAGCGTCGCGCTTGATCGCGTTGTAGATATCCGGCTCAGATTCTTTATCGAGGTTGATAACTTTTGCGTAGCAGCCGCCCTCGAAGTTGAATACTCCGTTATCGTCCCAGCCGTGCTCGTCATCACCGATCAGGAGACGCTTCGGGTCTGTGGAAAGAGTTGTCTTACCGGTTCCGGAAAGTCCGAAGAAGATTGCTGTGTTCTTGCCTTCCATATCTGTGTTGGCAGAGCAGTGCATAGATGCGATGCCCTTTAACGGAAGGTAGTAGTTCATCATGGAGAACATACCTTTCTTCATCTCTCCACCGTACCAAGTGTTGATGATAACCTGCTCGCGGCTTGTGATATTGAAGACAACGGCTGTCTCGGAGTTTAAACCGAGTTCCTTGTAGTTCTCAACTTTTGCCTTGGATGCGTTGTAAACAACGAAATCCGGCTCGAAGTTCTCAAGCTCTTCAGCAGTCGGCTTGATGAACATGTTCTTTACGAAGTGAGCCTGCCAAGCGACCTCAACGATAAAACGGATCGCCATGCGGGTATCTTTGTTTGCGCCGCAGAATGCGTCGACAACGAAAAGTCTCTTATTGGAGAGCTCTTTTAATGCGATATCTTTTACTGCCTTCCAGGTTTCCGGGGAAGCCGGATGGTTGTCGTTCTTGTACTCGTCAGAAGTCCACCATACAGTATCTTTGGAATTTTCATCCACAACGATAAATTTATCTTTCGGTGAACGGCCGGTGTAGATACCGGTCATAACATTTACTGCTCCGAGTTCGCTGACCTGTCCTTTTTCGTAGCCTTCGAGCTCCGGTTTCATTTCCTCCTCGAATAACATCTCATAAGACGGGTTGTAGACGATCTCTGTGGTTCCGGTGATGCCATACTTGCTTAAATCAATCTTTGCCATCGCTTATCTAACCTCTTTTCATAAATTTGACCCTGACCGCTCTGCGGCAGGACTATCGTCTTGTACCTGTTCCAGATTGAGCAGGTACCGTTACCTGGATTATTTACAGGCAATAATGATATCTTTCTCTTACATTATACATGAAAATTGGACAAAATCAACAACAAAATGGTAAAGTTTGTTAAAATAATATCATTCTTTTGCCGGGAAAGGTTTCCTGTTTGGAAATTTTAAGAAAATAAAGTAAAGACATTATTTTCGAAGGAAAAGCAACAAAAGCGGATTGACAAAGTTAAATAGATGTACTATCATCCAAAATAGATGATGATACATCTATTTTGATTCGAGTCGAATGTCCGTGAGACCTGGCGCGTGATTCTGGTCAGCGAAGCTGACATATTCCTATCAGAAGCACTGCGCATCCTCGCGGAGCGTTTATCTTAGTGGAAGATCTGACTTCTGCTGAGACAAATTTGCGATGACTCACCACATGAAAGAGGTGGGAGTCTTCTCGATTGAGATGAAATCAGGAGTTTTGACGGAAGGGAGACGTTATGGATCAGACAGGGAGAAAAATTACGAAGATCGCCCGTGAGGTTGCAAAATTCACGGTACAGACGATGAAGGAAGAAGGAATTGGAACTGCGGAGTTTGATTTTATCCATCTTGTGCGCCACAATCCGGGGATCACCCAGACGGAGGTCCGGGAGACGTTAAAGATCGATAAAGGAGCTGCGGCGAGACGGGCGGCGAGCCTTGAGGCGAAAGGTTATCTTGAAAGAAAGCCGAATCCGGCGGACGGAAGAAGCCAGCTTCTCTTTGCGACGAAGAAGGCAGAGGCACTGAAGAATTCGAAGTCGAGTATCGAGGCGGTCTTTTATGAGTGGCTGTTGGCGGAGCTGCCGGAGAACGAGAAAGAGACGTTTTGTGAGACGCTGGACAAACTGTACTGGCGGTCAAAAAATGAGCGGCGGGCAGGATTTGCGGATGTGGCGGAGCTTGTGGCGAAAAAACAGGGAGAGACAGTCGAAAACCGGATCGAAATTCCGGAGCCATGAGAAAAAGGAAGGGAACACGATGGAAAAGAAAAATTTTCGTCCGGACAGGATCCTGACATATTTCCAGGTTGAATGGAAGACGCTGATATGGATCACAATATCCGGTCTCGTCTACAATCTGGGCCTCATGGCAGGGCCATGGTCTGAGGGAAAGATGGTGGGCTGCCTGATGCGGATCCTGACCGGAGCGGCACGGTTTTCGACAATGCTGCGGCTGGCTTTTTTCTATGTGATCGTGATCGGAACGGTACAGCTTGCGAGGTATATCAAGCGTTTCTATGTTCGCAGGTTCGCCAACGATGTAAACCGGCGGATGAAGCGGATCCTGTACTGCACGTTAGTACATAAATCCCGTGTGGAACTGGAAAAAGAGGGTGCCGGAAATGTCATCACAAAGGCGGTCTCCGATGTGGATGACTGCGTGGAGGGCATGCGAAAGTTCACCACAGAGATCTTTGACACGGGTGTGGCACTTTTCGGATATGTGTGCATGCTGCTCTATTACGACTGGCGGATAGCACTCATCTCCCTGATCTTTCCGCCGTTTTCTTATATGATCGCGGAGAAGATGAAGGCCGTTGTCCAGAGGACAGGGGCTGCTTATAAGGAAGAGACAGGCAGGCTCAACACGGAGACTCTGGACCGGATCACCAACGCGATCACATACCGGGTGTATGGATGTGAGAGGGAGCGAGGGGAACATTATGAGGCCTGTTTAACAGAATATGAGCAGTCGGCTGTGAAAGCAAATATCTGGAACGCGGCCCTGCCGCCGGTCTACCGGGTGATCGCCATGGCTGGAACGGTGATGATCCTGTATTTGGGTTCAAGGAATATTGTCGGGATCGGATGGACGTCATGGGATGTGGCGGCGTTTACGACCTTCCTTTCATGTTACACGAAGCTTTCCGACAAGTCCTCAAAGGCGGCAAAGCTCTTCAATGCGATCCAGAAGGCGCAGGTATCCTGGAAACGGATCCATCCGTATATGGAACAGGCGGCAGGGACTGTGGTGGAAGATGAGATCGCGGTAAGAGAGGAAAAAATCAGCATCGAAAATTGTGGTGAGCCTATGAATGCTGACTGGGAAGGCGGCACAGAGGATAAGACGAGAATGAAAGAAGTCGGAAAAATGGAGAAAGTGATCACTGCCGATCACCTCACCTTTGCCTATCCGGGCAGTGATCCGATTTTCAGGGATATTTCCTTTACTGCGATGCCGGGCCAGATCATCGGGATCACCGGTCCGGTGGCATGCGGAAAATCTACGCTGGGAAAGAGTTTTCTCTGCGAATATCCGTATGAAGGCCATCTGACTTACGGCAGCAGAGAGCTTTCCTCCTATACGGAACAGGAGCGGAGCCGGATCGTCGGATACCTTGGGCATGATCCGGAGCTTCTGGGAGACAGTGTGGAGAACAACGTGCTCTTAGGGGACGATGATGATGTCTGGACATGGCTTAAGGCCGTGTGTCTCGATGAGGAAGTCTGGGAGATGGAAGAGAAGGAGAAAACCGTTGTCGGAAACAGCGGTGTCCGTCTCTCAGGGGGCCAGGCGGCACGTCTTGCCCTGGCGAGAACGCTCTGTCACAAAAAGCCGATTCTGGTTCTGGATGATCCGTTCTCGGCGCTTGACAGAAGGACGGAAAAACAGGTGTTTGAGCATGTGAAAGCATATTCGAAAGACCGGATCGTGTTCCTGATCTCCCACAGGCTGTACCTGTTCCCGGAGCTTGATCAGGTGATCTGGATGGACCGAAAGATGGGAGTATGCAAAAGTCATGAGAGGATGATGGCGGAAAATCTGCAGTATGCGGAGCTTTACAGGGCGCAGGTATCCCAAAAAGAAGCAAAGGAAGAATGCAGTTTGACCGGGGAAAGGAGGAGAAAATAATGGCCGGAAAGAAAAGAATCAGCGCGGCATCCATTATAAGAGAGACCATCACTCGGGAAAAATGGCTTTCCATCGGAATCGGCTTGACCGTGATGGGAGCTGTGTCTGTTTCCATGCTTCCGCCTCTTGTACTTGGAAGAATCATTGACCGGATCGCCGGTGGAGATTTTCCGGGATTTTCCATGGCGGCAGAGTATTTTCTGCTGATCCTTCTGACAGGAGCACTGGAATCTTTAAGAGAAAGCTTCCTGACTGTGTTTGGCCAGAAGATGACCCATGCGTTCCGGAGCAAGCTTTCCAATAAGCTTGTCCGGCTTGATGCTTACACATTAAATAAGGAAGAGCCCGGAACTGTGGTATCCAGGTTCGTGGGCGATGTGGACACGGTGGAGGCGCTGTTTACCTCCGGGATCATCAGCATGTTCGCGGATGCCTGCCGAGTCATCAGTATTTTCGCGGTGATCTGGTTTAGGAACCGGGGGATTGCAATGCTTCTCGCTCTTTTGATCCCGCTGATCTTCGTATTTACGAGGATCGTTCAGAAGCGGATGTTGGCGGCACAGTTAGAGAATCGCGCAGCAGTAAGCCGTGTCACAAACCATGTTCCGGAAACGATCCGTTGTATCCGCACGATCCACACGCTTCGAAAAGAGGCATACATGGAACGGCGGTATGACGATTACATCGGTGAGAGCTATGCAGCAATCGAGAAGACGAATTTTTATGACGCTGTCTACTCGCCGGTGATCCTGTTCTTAAACGCGGTTGTGGTGGCTGCTGTCATGCTGTTTGCGGCCTCTGGAAACAAAAGAGTTCTGACGCTGTTTGGCATGTCCGTGGGAACCTCTGTCGCAGTCATCAACTATATCTCCCAGATATTCTCACCGATCGAAAATCTCGGCATGGAGATCCAGACGATCCAGTCGGCGGTTGCCGGTGTCTGCCGGATCAATGAGTTTCTGGCAAAGCCTGAGAGGGAGATGGTGGGAGAAAGAGTTTTTACGGATTTCGCACATAAAAATGGAAAGGCCGGAGCAGAGCCATGCATAGAGTTCAAGGATGTCACCTTCGGCTACGACGACCACATCGTTTTAAATGACCTGAATTTCGCGATCGATCCCGGCGAGCAGGTAACACTCACAGGACGCACCGGAGTGGGAAAGAGTACGATTTTTAAGCTTCTCCTGGGACTTTACAGGCCAGATTCTGGCAAGGTGCTGATCGAGGGCGAGGCGGCATACCGGATCACCGATAAAGAGAAGAGAAAGAAGTTCGGCTATGTGGAGCAGTCCTTCCACATGGTTCCGGGCACAATCCGCGATCAGATCACACTGTTTGATCCGGAGATCGGGGACGAAGCCGTGCAGGCGTCCGCAAAGCTTGTGGGACTTCATGAGACGATCATGAGTCTGGATCACGGATATGATACATTATGTAAACCGGAGATCTTCTCTCAGGGACAATGGCAGCTCCTGTCCATCGCGAGAGCTGTTGCCGGGGAGCCGAAGATCCTGCTTCTCGATGAGATCACGGCGAATCTGGACGCAGAGACGGAGGAGATGGTGCTCTGTGCGTTAAAGTATGCGTCGGAAGGACGCACGGTCATCTCGATCTCTCACCGTGTTTACAGGAGAAACGGGGCAGATCAAATCCGGTATCTGGCGATCGGAAGTTGATTGATATTTACAAATTTTCATAATAGGAATATAATAGGTCGAAGAAATCGAGGATTTTTATTCCGCTTGGAGCAAGGCTACGGCTGAGAGAAACGCTCTGCGAGGATGTGCAGGAATCCAGAGCCGGTTTGATAGGAGGTAAAAGATGTCAATTCTATTTGCGATCATATTCCTTATCGTGATATTCAAATGTGTCGGTCTTGTGTTAGGAGTATGCGGAAAGCTTCTGGGCTCGGTGCTCAGTCTGTTTGGATTTATCTTATCCATCGCTGTCGGAGCTGTCTTGTTCGGTCTCTCCGCAGCGTTTGCGTTGGTGCTGTTATGCATCGCAGCCGGATGGCTGTTGATTAAACTGATATTTTAAGAAAGGTGCGTCCGGATCGGACGCTCGGAGCGCGAGACTCCGGGACGGTGAGGCTGACCTGTAAAATCCGTGCAGGAGTCTTGACAAACCTGGAAAAATCCATTAAAATCCATGATATATGCATATCAGACAGGCATTGAAGAGGGAAAGTAGATGAATGGCGGCATCCCAGAGAGGAAGCAGGTGGTGAGAACTTCCATGTGCGCGTCGTTGAACCGGCCTCGGAGCTTTGTGCGAGAGATGTGGAAAATGCGGAAAACGGCAGCGGAATCAAGCGGCTGTATCTGTAAAGACTACATTGTTAAGTACAGCGTAGATCCGGCGTTAACGGATATCAGAGGAGAGCTTTCCGGAAAGATGCGGAAGCTAATTTGGGTGGTAACGCCGGCTGTCGGTCCCTTAAGTGGGGACTGACAGCCTTTTTATTTCTGTGGGCAGAGAATTCTACGTTTATACGAGATCTCGATGTTGCTAAGTACCAGTGGTATGGTGCTTATCCGGCACTGCCCGAAACGGAGCAGGCGTCCTGATTCCTTAACTTTCATATGTATGCAATCTAAGAATTCATATAAAGGAGAAAAACAATGGCAAGAGACAAGAAACTTGTGGAATCCATCACTTCCATGGAAGATGATTTCGCGCAGTGGTACACAGACGTTGTAAAAAAGGCAGAGTTATGTGATTATGCGAGCGTAAAGGGCTGCATGGTCATCAAACCGGACGGATATGCGATCTGGGAGAACATCCAGCATGAACTGGACAAGCGCTTTAAAAAAGCAGGCGTAAAGAATGTTTACATGCCGTTATTCATCCCGGAAAGCTTACTTGATAAAGAGAAAGACCATGTAGAAGGTTTTGCACCAGAAGTTGCATGGGTAACACAGGGAGGTCTTGAGCCGCTTCAGGAGCGTCTCTGCGTCCGCCCGACATCCGAGACCCTGTTCTGCGATTTCTACCAGAAAGACATCCACTCCTACCGTGACCTTCCGAAGGTATACAACCAGTGGTGTTCCGTAGTAAGATGGGAGAAGACGACAAGACCGTTCCTCCGCTCCAGAGAGTTCTTATGG
>Ga0129313_1001843_pt1 | contig 12327 bp, 16 predicted proteins | sample O1105metagenome_FD_94436 | JGI IMG/M metagenome (GOLD analysis project Ga0129313, IMG submission 94436) | Orangutan group fecal microbial communities from fecal samples from Wisconsin, USA - O1105 metagenome | ecosystem: Host-associated > Mammals > Digestive system > Large intestine > Fecal... | reverse complement strand
GCTCCTGGCTCAGCACCGCCAGGGCAGCGGTATAGATCTCTGTCCCGGTCATCTCATCCCCTCCTTTTCAAAAAACGGCCGGGAGAAAAGCTCCCGGCCGTCCCTGGGCCTTCTTCAGCCGCTCACTTTGTCCACATACACACCCATCTTTTTGGCGTCGAAGACAAAGCAGTCGTAGTAATACCGGCCCTCCACCAGGTTGCCGCTGATACCGGGCGGGTCGATGTGCACCTTGGTCTCAGCGATCTTAACAGGAGCACAGGCGGCGTTCTTGTGCACCAGAATGAAGTTGGTATTCACCGGCATGATATCTTCGGGCACCTCCACCACAGGCGCCTCAAAAATATAACCGAGATGGCCTTTGCAGATGGCTTTCAATCCCAGCGTTTCGTTGTACTTGAAGTGCAGGGAGTTCACAAGCGCAGAGAAGATGTCGGTGGTTACAAACCAGGTCCGGTTCGCCAGCGGCACACGATTGTTCAAAAACACCTTCCTTGCCTCACTCATCCGCGCGATCACGTTCTCGGCGGTGATGGCCACATCGGTCTTGGTGGTGCCAGCGGCGGCAGCCAGCTTTTCCAGCTTGTACTTATCCATCATGGGGGTGATCACTTCGTTGATCTGCACACTCAGGAACTTGCCGGCCTTATTGATGTTCTGGTCCTTGGTGTTGCCCTTGTCGATGATACCGGTAAAGCTCTTGTCCTGGGTCATGGTCAGTTCCTGCTTGGTATCCTGCACCTCTTCAGGGGCTCCGTACCGGTTGGAGCCTGCCGTTCTGTCGTAGTCGTTCACCGACACGGTGCCAATGGTGGAAACCACCACGGTCTTGGCGCCCACAAAGCTGTAGTCGTTGCTCAGCCGGCCGTCCACCAGGCTGCCGGCGGTAAATTTCTGCTGGATCTTCTCGGCATATTTGGTTGCCAGATTCACTGCCATATGGTCTTATCTCCTTTCTCACTCATAGGCCAGCCCACTCAGGAATGGGTCGCTCTGGCCCTTGTCCCCGTCCGCGGCGGCGGAGCCGGGGGCGGTCTTTTTGTTTTTCTCTCCCGCTTTCAGGGCAAGCAGCTGCGCCTGCAGCTGCTCGTTGTCGTGGGCCAGCTGGGCCTGTACCGGGCTCATGCCGGCGCTGATCCGCCGGGCCACGTCCGGGTCCAGCTTGCCCTTGGCCGCAATCTCGGGGTAAGCCTCCACATAGTCCATCCACTGCTTGCGGCTGGCCTCGTCGGCCTGTCGCTCCTGGCGCGTCCGGTCCTGCCGGCTCTTTTCCTGGCGCAGTTCCAGCAGCTCACGGGCCTCGTTCTCGGGCATCCCCTTGTCGGTCAGCTCCCGCAGGTCCTTGGCGCTCAGCTGTCCCTGGGCCTGAGTGATGTACTCTTCCAGGCTCACCCCTGCCTCCTGGGCAAACCGGCGCAGCAGGTCAGCGGCAGGCAGGGCCTTCTGGGCCTCGTCCAGCCGGCTCTTCACATGATCGTAATTCATGCCCTTCTGAGCCAGCTGCAGCACTTCCTCCTCGCTCTTTTCGATGTCCTGGCCGTTGAATCGCAGCTTCAGCATCCGCTTTTCCGGCTCTTTGGCCTGACTTTCGGCCTGCCCCTGTTCGGCGGTCTCCTCTGCCTGGCTCTCGTCCTGGGATTCCTGATCTTCCCCGGGGTCGTTGGTGTCACCGTCCCCAAACAGATCAAATCCTTCTTCCAGCACTTCTTCCTCCCCGGTGTCCGGGGTCATGTCCAGGTTCTCTTCCATCTCTATCCCTTTCTGCCGTTGGTGTCCCGGCCTTCGGTTCTTTAAAGCCGTTGGTGTCCCGGCTTTTCAGCATATTGGTGTTTCTTCGGCCGCCCCGGTATTTTCCGGGCGCCGTCGTTCCTCTTTTCGGGGGGCGTGGTTCTTTCCGCCCCGTAGTCCTGCGGTGTCCCGGCTCAGTTTCGGGCCCCGGCCACTTCCTCCTCTGGCCTTACCACTCGCTCGGCCACTTCCCGGCTATAGTTCCGGCACTGCTTGTTCACGCACTTGTAGTGCAGGTGCAACCCGTCAGCGGCCTTCAGGACCATGTACATCCGAGGCTCCGCCCGGCATCCCGGGCATTTCGGTTCCTGTCCCATTCTTCTGTGCCCCCTCTCTTTTCTGTCTGCCTCTCATCCGGCGGGGTCTCCGCCCTGCCCCATGGCCTGCATCCCGGCCAGCATCTCAGCCTGCTGCTTCTCCTGTTTCACCTGCCTGATCAGATCGCCCTGATTGCGGATATACCCCTTGGGGATGCTCTCCAGATACAGCACCGGGTCGTTGATGATCCCGCTGCGGAACAGGTTATCCATGGTATTCACCTGCATGATCTCGCTCCAGTAGGTGCTGGCGCCGATATCCACATTCAGCTTCAGGTCCAGCTCCTCAAGGCCGGCGAAATCAAAGAGGGTCACCAGATCCTGTCCCTGCTCGTCCTGGCCCAGGCGCACATACCGCAGGCCGTAATTTTCCCGCATCATCTCCAGCCAGATCCGCACACTGTCCTCCACCAGCTCGTAGAAAGCCATCTTCTGCAGCTCCAGGGGCATGGCTGTGGCCTTCTGGGTGGCCACAATGGCACTGGTGTTGTCGGGCTTGATATTGCCCAGGCTTGCGTCGCTGGCGCCCATGGTGTCCCGGGTATCCTGGGCCACCTGTTGAATCATCTGCAGCACCTGGGCGCTCATATCGGGCACCCGCAGCCCCTGGCCGACGGCAACGTTTGGATCACCCTGTACCGGGATAGCCTCTCCCACCCGGTTGGTCCACCCGCCGGGCAGCATGGCCTGGTTGTAGGCCACTTTGGGGAAAGCGCACATCATCACATGGCGCATGGCCATGGCGTACAGCTTGTTGATAAAGATCTGGTTGGGGATCAGTCCGGCGATGGCGCCCTTGCCGTGGCATTGGTTTTTCACCTTCTCCCAGGGCATCCAAACCAGGGGATAGCGCCGGTACCCGGTATCGGCGGGCTTTCGCAGCACACACTGGCGGCAGACCTCGGTGTGATGTACGGTGCCGTTCTCCTTCCAGTACTTGCGCAGCACCGTCACCTTTCCCTTTTCGTATTCGGTGTTCACGCCCTGCTCTGCCTCGTCTGGCTGGATGCTCTCCCATTCCTCCACTCCCTGGTTCTGGGCCAGCTGCCGGGCCTCGGTCAGGTCCATTCGGTAGCGCAGGATGATCCAGGGCTGGCGCTCCACCTCGGGGCTCTGGGCGTTGCCGAAAAAGACGTTGTAGTTTTCCAGCAGCTCAGCCCGGATCTCGCCGGGCGTCTCGTCCAGATTTCCTTTCAGCCGGCCCTGGCTGGCCTCGGTGTCAAACCAGTAATGGAGGCAGCAGTCCCCGTCCACCGCCGCGTCCCGGATAGCCTGTCGCAGTTTGGGGCGCAGCTTGGCGTTCTCCATCACCTGGTCCAGCTGGTCCTCCAGCATCCGCAGCACCGGCTGGGCCGCCGGGTCCCGGTCAAAGGTCTCCAGGCTGATGCCGATATCGTCCGACACGATAGAGGCCACAAAAAAGGTTACCACCCGCCGCAGAATGTTCATCACAGGCTTGTCCAGGTCCTTTGCCTCGCAGCCCTTCCACTGGTCACCCACGAAAAAGTCCTCGCACTGCTGCACGGTGTCAAACAGGTCCAGCCCTTCCTTGTAGGAAAGCCCATCCTCGTACTCTCGCCAGATCTTGTCTGCTTCCAGCCGGATCTTCATCTGGTTTCCTCCTTCTGCGGCCGGCCGGTGTAACTCAGCAGCTCATCCCAGGCCTTTCTCCTGCGGGCCTGCTGTTCTTCCTCCCCCGGGTCGGGCGGGTGCTGGGTGCGGTATTCCTCCAGCGCCTGCCGGGCCAGTTTCTCCCTTTCCAGGGCCTCGTCCAGCTTTCGGCGCAGCCGGTCCTGCTCTTCGGCGGCCTCTTTCAGCCGCTTTTCCCGGTCTTTCACCATCTCTTCCAGCTTTTTGTTCAGCTTTTGGGATATATCCAGCAGATCTTTTTTACCTTCCAGTTCTCGCATCGCCTGATCCAGGCGGCTCTTCTTCACCAGCATCCTATCCTCCTTTTTCTGCCGTATACAGGCATCTCGTCCCCAGCTTTTGCGCCTGGCTGCCCTCTCAGCTTATACTCGTCCGCCCTCTCAACTTGCGCCCGGCAGCCCTTTCACCGCCCAAACTCCAAAAAACTCAGGGTTTCCCGGTACTCATCCTGTTCCTCCCACTCCTCTTCCCGCCGGGGCGGGTCTGCGGGGGCTGGCCTGCCGGCCAGCAGGTAGCGGATGGCGTCGGGCCCATGGGTAAATTCATGGGGCTCGGTGTCCACGTCGCTGGGGTCCTTCTGGCTGTGGATCAGCATAGGCAGGCTGCCGATCAGGTTTTTGCAGCTCTCAAAAATACGCATCCGTGGGGTTCCGTCCTCCCGGATCTTCAGCCATTCTTTCAATTCCAGCCAGCCGGTCACCCGGTCATTGGACGCCCGGATCAGATAGATCCCCTGTCCGGCGAAGGCGTCGGCCACGGTAAAGCCGGTGTCCTGGCGCCGGTTCCACATATCGGGCGGGGCAAAGCATCCGTCCAGCATCTCGGCCCCGGTCTTTCGCCGGGCCAATTCGGCGGCCTCGCTCATCCGCAGGTTGGGCTGGTACACCTCCCGGTAGATCCAGCAGTCTCCCTTCTCATCCATGGCTGCCCAGTACCCGGCAAACATATCCAGGCCGTAGTCCATGGCAAAGTACCGCCGCCAGTGCTGTGGGATGATAAAGGGCGGGCAGGTGTGTATCCCCACCGCGAATTCCGGGAAATACTGCCCCTCAAACACGTCCCAGCTGCCCGCCAGCCAGGCCTCCCGCTTGCCGGGGGGCAGCTGCTCCAGCCGGGCCACATAGTCCGGGTCCTTTTTCATCAGGGCGGGGTTATCGTACACCGTCGCCCGGATGAACTCATACTCCTCCGGCTTTTCCCCGGGTCGGTAAACCTTGTCCACAAACAGCCTTTTCACCCAGGCATGGCCCACGCCGCCGGGGTTGCAGGTCAGATATACTCTTTTGGGCATCCGATTCGCGCCCCGCAGGCTGGCCAGCAGGGTCAGGTATTGGTACTCGGTGATCTGGGTGGCCTCGTCCAAAAAGATCACATCGTATTCAATGCCCTGATACCGCAGCAGATCCTTGTCGCTCTCCAGGTATCCGCACTCGATCCGGCTGCCTCCGGCAAAACGGAAAGCGTTTTCGGCCTTGGCGTAGTCCACTGCCCCGGCCCGGATAAAAGGGGCCAGGTCCTCCAGCATGGGCAGCACATGGTTTTTGTACACTTCCCCGTAGGTGTGCCGCACCAGCAGGATGCGGATTCCCCGGTAGTTGAAGGCCAGCAGCTCGGCCTTGCGGCGTGCGGCCCAGCTCTTGCCGCCGCCCCGGGCGCCTCCGTAGGCCACGAATTTCTTTTCGCTCAGCAGGAATTCCTTCTGTTTGGCATTGGGCTGCTCCATGGTGAAGGCCACATTACCGGGCATAATCGGCCACCTCCCCCTCTATGCGGAAGGTGAAGCCCTCCGCCGGGTCCTCGCCCTCCCCCAGCATCTGGCCGGCCCGGGCGGTCACGGCAGTCAGGGCCCGCAGGTAGTTGGCAGCAGCGAAATCTCCCATGGGCCTGTGCCGTTCCATGGTCCTTTTCAGCCGCTCCTGTTCCTCCGGATCCAGGGGCAGGGCCGGGGCTTCTCTCCCTTCACTTACCCCGTCCGCCTCATCCAGCCGGGCCACGGCGCTATCGTAGATTTCGGCATCCCTCTGGCTGCTCTCCAGCCGGCGGCGGATGTATTCCACGCTCACCCGGGCGCCGGCGGCCGCATTGTGGTTCAGGGCCCGCAGGGCATCCCGCCGGGCGTCGTCAAAAAGGCTTTGGGTCTGGCCCGGTTCCTTTTTGCGGGCAGCTGCAAGCCAGGAGCGCAGAGTGCTTTCCGGCACTCCGTGCCGCCGGGCCACGGCACACAGGTTGTTTCCCACCAGCAGGTCCGCCAGAGCGGCAGTCTTTACCTCTTCCGGCCACTTGGAGCCCTTCCGGCTGCCCGCTACCGTGTTTTTCCGGTATTTTCTCTTCTTCGGCCCATCCTGCGGCATCCTATCCCTGCCTTTCCCGTTCCTTTCCGCCTTCCGGCTATGCTGCTCTTTTCTCATTCTTTCTCTCAAAGTAGCACGTTGTTGTCAACCCTTTCTCAAATTCGTAAACTTTCCTTTTCCCTCGCGCGCGGTAAGGTTCTGTTTTGCTTTTGCTTCTCTGTCAGGTGCGAAGTTTCGCAAAAAAATAAGCCATCCCCCAAAGGATGGCATAGCAAAGCAGGCCCCGGCTCACACCGTGCCTTCTCTCCAGAATTTGCAGTACAGGCTCCACTGGGCAGTGGTCTCGTTCCAAACCGGCACGCAGCATTCAAAGCGCCAGCCTGGCCACATCTTCTCCCAAAACTCCCGGTCATCCACCCGTTCCCGGGCCATCCGGTCCAGGCGGCTTTGGCTCTTCACCCGGCTGTCATTGGGCCGTGGGCGCACCGGCTGGCGCAGGCCCCGGCTCTGGTGCCAGCGGTGGCGGCGGTTCGGGTATTTGGTGATGTAGCGGGCCAGGGCCTCCAGGCTCTCATGGTCCGGCTGCAGCCTGTCAGCCCGGGCAAGCCCCAGCCGGCGGCCCTGCCGGTCGCTCCACAGATCCTCGATCTCCTCCCGGCTTAAAGCGCAGCGCAGGATCACATGGTGGTGGGGGCGCACCGCCTTTCCTTCGTCCCCCTCGTCCCGGTATTCGGTCACGGCTATGTAGGCGGGGGCCGGCATCCCTTTCTTTCGGCACCGGTAGGCCAGCCGGCGCAGGTATCGCATCAGGATCCGGTCGGCTTCCTCCCCACCGGTCAGGTGCTCCCGGTCATAGGTCAGGCTCAGATGCAGGTCTCTGCTGGTAAAGTTAGTGTTCACCAGCTGCACCAGATGTCGGCAGGCATTACGGGCGTTTAGTTTTTTCTGCACCAGCCGGCTGGCCCTCTCCCTCTTTGCCCTGGCGGTGGCCCGGTGCTCTGCCTCGCTGATGCTGAAATAGTCCACTTCCATGTATCGGCTGCCGCACAGATGCCGCTGCTCCCGTACCCTTCTCATCTCGTCCCCTCCCTTCGTTCTGAATTTAATACCCCATACAAGCCCGGCAGCGGGCCCGGCGCCCCCCTGTTGGGAAGGCGCCGCCGCGCCGCGGCCGGCCCGCCTGTATTCTTCAGCTTTCCCGATGCCTTTCCATTTCCTCCATGGCCACAAACCGGCCATAACTCAATGGCTTTTGCCCCTTTTGGGCTCTGCGCTCGTTCTCCACATCCAGCCTGTACAGCACCGCCTCCAGGCTGCTCGGTTTTGTTCCCTTCGGCGGTTTCTTTGGCCTTCCGCGCGGCGCCACCGACTCCACGGGCGGCAGCACCAGCACCCCGTCCTCTCTGCGCCGCGCCCCTTCCATCTGCCCTCTGGGCAATTCCTCCAAGGTGATCCTGTCCCTCACCGTCTTTCTGGTTTTTCTGCAATCCGGGCAGTACACGCACTTGCTCTTTGCCCGGAACTCCTGCCCGCAGGCTGTGCAGATCTGTATCATCTGTTGCATCTTTTTCTCCTGTTTGGCTTTGCTTCTTTTCAGGGCTTCTTTTCGCCTCTTTGCCCGGCATTCCGGGCAGTATCGGCTCCGCCCGCCGGGCGGCAGCAGGCGTCCGCACTGTTCGCATCTTCTCTCTTCCATATTTTCCCCTCCCGCAGAGCAACCGCCTTCTCCCGCACCAGCTTGTCGATCACCCTGCCCGGGTCCCGATATCCGGCCGCAGCGGCCAGGTGCTCCAGGTGATACAGGGTCTGGGCAGTCACCATGCAGTGCAGCCGCCTAAGGTTTTTCTTTTCCATCTTCTTCCTCCCAGCTCCACAGCAGATCTTCTTCTTTTTCCTCCGGGTCACTGTCCAGCTTCACCAGCAGGCAGACCGCCACCCCGGCCCCCACCAGAATACCTCCCAGAAACGACCACAAAACGCTCATGTTCTCCCCCTTTTCATCACGTCCGCCAGAGCCTGCTCCCTGGCTCTGGCCAGTTTCTCCGCCTGATCTTCCCGCCCCTGGCGGCGAAGCTGCTCCAGGATCTCTTCCATTTCAGAGATGCATCTTTGCAGCTGCTCAAACAGCATCGCAAATCGTCCGGTCTGACGATCCGAGGCCACTTCCTGCTCTTTTTCCGCTCTTTGCCGGTCTGCCAAGGCATCCTGGGCAGCCTGGCTCCGGCCCCGCGCAAGCCCTTCCTCCCGTGCTGCTTCTACCTTCCGGAACATCTCTTCGTCCCGGCTTTTCAGCATCTTTTGCGCGTCTTTCGCTTTTTGCCGTGCCTCTTTCGCCTTTCTTTCGGCCTCTTGCCGGGCTCTGCGCTCTTCTTCCAGCCTTCCGGCCATCTCCACTCTGGCAGCGTCAGCGGCCTGGCTCTGTGCCTTGGTCACCTCTGCTTTGGCTTCCTCCCAGGCCTGGCGCCTCGCCTGGGCTGCCTGTTCTTCCACCCGATTGGCCACCCGCTGCTCCATCTCTGCCACGGCCTGCTCATACAGCTTTTTGTAATTGGCCTCCTGGGCCTTGGCGTCCTCCAGCTCCTCGGCAAACATGCTCAATTGCTGCCCCTGGTCGTTGGCCCTCTTCACCAGGGCCTCCACCTCGGCCACGCTCATCCCCGCCAGATCATGCTCCCGGGCAAATTCCACCCGATCCGGCCCTGTGATCTGGCTCAGCAGCTGCAGCTTGGTGATCCCCAGCCCGGCATTCTGCTCCATCAGCTGGGGGCCCAGTCGTTCCAGTGTAGATATGTAGGTGTAAGCCTGCCGCTGGCGCAGCCCTACCCGGCTCTCCACATACTCCTCAAAGCTCTCGCAGCCCAGCCTGCTGTAAAGCCTGCGGTCCCGCATCTCCTTCAGTCGCCGGGCAAACTCCACCAGGCTCTGGGCCAGCACCTGCCCTCCGGCCAGGATCTTCCCGTGCAGGCTCATGGCCTCAGCCAGTTCCTGGTCGATCTGTTCTTCGGCCACTTCGGCCAGACTGGCGGCTCTGGCAGATCTGCCTTCGGCAGCAGGTCCGGCCCCTGTCTGATCGTCAAGGCCAGAGTAATCAAAACAGGTCGAGCCATCGATTCCAACAGGATCGTGCATGGGTGCAGCGCCCGTCGGCTCTTTGCTGCTTGCAACGGGCGCCGCCGTCGTATCTGCCAAACCCGACACTCTGGGGATATCCGCAGTTTTTGCGTCCACAGCAATGGCTGCACCCGAACAAGTAGGGTTTCTGGGCGGGCACTCTTCGTTTGGCGCAATACACCCCACCCCGTTGTCGGACTTATCGCAGTGTGCCTGCGGGCAGTCCTGGTCATCGCATTCGGGGCACCAGCAGTCATTGCAGGGGAAATCCTCCGTGTCCGCCTCTGTCGGCTCCAGGGCGGTGGCGTATTCCCGCTCTGCCAGATGCAGGTCTGTCCCTGTCTGATCGTCAAAGCCGGAGTAGTCAAACCCAGCCGGGACGTCCTCGGCCTCCGGCTTGTCCGCTTCAGTGGTCGGGACCCACCTGCTCCCCTTTGCTTGGGACGCCAAAGCTTCTTCCATCTTCTCACGAATCGAGATGCCGGCAATGGCCAAAGGCGGCCAAATTTCAAACGTGGCGCTGCTACTGGGGTCTCTGAACTCCACATGATAAAGGCCCTCATTATCCGGCTCAGGGCTGACCCGGTAAAAACAGCCGTTTCTTGGGTCCTTGTAGATCATGCGCTCCTCCTTCTTGTGGGCCTTTGCCTTGCCTGTCTTAATGGCAGCCAGGATATGGGCCTTTTCCTCTTCCGGGGTCATGTCCAGTCGGGCCCCGCTGTCGTCAAAGAACCGGCGCAGCAGCGCAGCCTTGGCGGCAATCCCCTTCTTGTTTTGGGCACAGGTGATGCTCATCCGGTACCGACCGCTGCTGCAGTATTCAACCGCCCGGATATTGTCCAGGGAAAATCTGCCATGCAGCTCCCCGCCCGGATATGTCTCCCTGATCCAATCGCTTACCCGGGCCAGGAAATCAAAATCCAGGCCGGCAATGTAACAGCCGCATTTGTCCGTGATGGCTCCGGCGAACCGGGTCGCATATTCCAGATCCTTCGACATCCGGCATTCATAGCCCTGGACATCCTGCACATATCCTTTCCCGGCAACATACTGAAACGGCCCCCAGGGCAGCAGGTACGGGCAGCCTTCGCATCCGGCGGTGTCCCGGTTGCCGGTGTTGTCTGCGTTCGTGCTTTTGCTCACGATACGGCCGCACTTACATTTATACATGGTCATTCAGACCGCTCCTCTTCTTTTTCCCTCGTTTTCCCGAGGCTTGTGCATCTCAAAAATTTTCTGCCGGATCTCGGCCGAAAGCACCTTGTCATACCGGCCCGCCCGGACGTTGCCCAGCCATCCCCAAACGGTCGATATTTGGATGCCGGCCTCCTTGGCCGTCTGGCTGGCCGTCCAGCCGTTGCGGGCCATGTCGGTGATCAGTTCCGCTCGCCTGGCGAGAGGCAGCACCGTGGGCTTCTTTCTGGGCCGTCGGGGCGGGAACTGGAGCTCAAGCCCAAGCAGCTGGGCGATGTCCTCCGGGGTGCAAAGGCATTCTTGTGCCAGGATGGCCAGCTGCTGCATAGTGGGGTTGGCCCGGTAGCGGCCTTGTATATAGGCCAGATCATCCCGGTTCATCGTGCAGCCTCCGCAGCGGCAGCCGCAAGGCCAGCCTCAAATCCAAGCTGGAAGTGACGCATCCGATCGATCATGTCGGCCAGGGCATCCAAATCACTCGGAGACAACGCTCTGTAGTGGTAAGCCTCATCCCAGAGGCACTGTGCGCCCTCCACCGCGGAGTAAAGTTGATTGGCCCGCTCAGCCAAGATTTCCATCGAGGGCGCCTGCTTTTCTGCAGCTCTTTTTTTACCGCTTTCTTCGGCTTGCGCATAAGCAGCGGAACTCCGGCAGGGCAATGGCGGCACATCCAATACACCAGGAGCATTCTGCGGCACATCTGCGGCCGCATGGGTAGGGTTTTCAGCCGCCTCCGGGTAATCCAAAAATTCCTGCCGCGTTTTCCTTGCCTGGGCCACCCACTTGCGTATGGTCACCGGATTCATGCCGTATTTTTCGGCCACCGCCACCTGGGTCATCCCCTCCAGCAGCACATCCTTCACGGCCGCCTGTCGGATCTCCGGGTCAGCCCGTCTGCGAATATGCTTTGCCTGTACTTCCGGCTTTTTCTCCAGATCCAGCGCCCGGGCGATATCCTCCTGGCCGCAGGCGTGCAGCTGTGCCACTCGCTCCAGCCTGTCCTCTGTCCCCAGGTCTCCGTTCCGCTTCCAGTCTTCCCGGATCTCGGCCAGCTCCTCCGGGCTAAATGCTTTTTTCATTTCCGGTCTCCTTTTTCATGCCGCATCACCACGGACTGCACTACCAAATTGTCGTTGATCTCCCTGCTGCACTTCAGCAGTACCCTCTTTTCCTCCTCCGCCACATCCACCATATACACACTTTTCAGCCGGTCCAGGGCGGCGATCACCGCCGGCTGCAGCATCTTTGGATACTGTCCGATCAGTCTGTTGATCTCCTGCATGAGCTCCCCAGTACAGTCCACTACGGCCCTCACGCTCTCGTTCCAGCTTTCCGCTTCCAGGATCCTTTTCTGATATGGTCTGTAATCCATCTTTTTCCTCTTTTCTCTATCCCTGGTTTCCCATGTTCTTCACTCGGTCCACCGTCTCAAAATGCTGTTCCAGCAGCCGGCGGGCGGCAGGGGCCATCAGTTCCAGCTCAAAGCAGGTCCTGGCCCGGTCGCTGGGCGCCATTCCGTGGGGGCCCTGCTCATTCAGCCAAAGCTGGTACAGGGCCCCCACCGCCGGGTGGTTCAGGTTCATCATGTAATAGGCCACGCCCGGCCGCCGGGCGGCCATGCTCCGGCGTTCCTCCAGCACTCTCTCGGCCAGCTCTTCCGTTTTCATTCCGCCCGCCTCCCTTTCTTCACCTCCATGGCCACCTTTGCCCGGAAGTCCCTCCACAGGCAGGGCCGGTCCAGCTCCTCATCCGGGTATTCCATCATCCGGTGGATCGCCTCGATATACAAAAGCAGCTTGTCCCGCATGGTCAGGGCCCATCTGGCGTGCCCGGGCTGGGTCTCTTCCAGCAGCTCCAGGGCCCGGGTCTCCTCGCCCAGCGCCTTCAGCACCCGGTCTCTCTCCGGTTCCTCCAGGTCCTCCCAGGCCTTCATATGCGGCCAATACTCCCCCAGCCCCAGGCCCTCCCTCTCGGTG
>Ga0129313_1001834_pt1 | contig 12397 bp, 6 predicted proteins | sample O1105metagenome_FD_94436 | JGI IMG/M metagenome (GOLD analysis project Ga0129313, IMG submission 94436) | Orangutan group fecal microbial communities from fecal samples from Wisconsin, USA - O1105 metagenome | ecosystem: Host-associated > Mammals > Digestive system > Large intestine > Fecal... | reverse complement strand
CCCAGTCTATTGCCTTAGTGTTGTCCTTACCGGTACGTGTTGCACACCATCCCCAGATGTAGCGGTTGGTGCCGTCAGAGGCGGTCTTTGCGGCGTAGAGTCCGCGTGAGTCGAGGTAACCCTCGTGTGCGTCGGGCCACAGGTGGGCGTCGTCTTTGGTGCAAGCTTTCAGCTCGTCGAGCGTGCGACCCTTAAAGTACTGCACCTTACGGATGGCGCTGTGCAGCTCGCTATAGACCAGATACCACCAGTCTCCCATCTTAAACACGTCGGGACACTCGTAGAAGCGGTCCCACATGCAGCTCATGAACACGCCCTTGTGCTCCCATGTCTTCATGTCGGTAGATGTCCACTCTGCCAGCACACCCTTGCCGCCTTTCTTGCAAGAGACCAGCAGGTGGTAGAGACTATCGTCGCCGCGGAACACGAAGGGGTCGCGGAAGTCGTGCATCTCGTAGCCGTAGTCGGCGCCACGGAGATAGAATGTGTGGCTCTTGGTCCATGTCTTGAAGTCGGGACTGGTCGCCATCATGACCATCTCGCGGCTGTCGCCGGCAGCAAGCTCGTACTTGTGCGCTGTGAAGAAGGTGTAGTATAGCTTGTCGCTCTCGTTGTAGATGGTAGAACCTGTGCCGAGTGCGGCGTCTTGTTCGTTGATGCCGCCGCAGGGAATGAGCTCTCCCAGCGAGGTGTAAGAGGCGGCATCGGTGGTGCTCACTGCCCAGATGGGGTGATAAGTGCCCACGGGATTGGGGCGGTAGTCTTGCAGATAGAGTATCTTAAAGTCTTTTGCCACGGGGTCGTAGAAGGGCATGGGGTCGCCCACATAACCGCTCAGAGGCTTATAGTAAATGTCCTGTGCTGCAACGTCAGAGGCTGCAAAAAGCGTGGTGGTGTTCCAGTCGCGCTGCTCCATAGGAGCGTCGTCGTCGCTACAACCCACGAGCGGTGTTGCTACCGCTGCTGCTATGAGGAATGAATATAACATTGTTTTCATTGTCGTTCTTTTTAGTTAGTGACAAGTGACGTCGTTGCTTACTTGTCAACAGAATATTTACTTGTCAACAGAATATTTACTTGTCAACAGAATATTTACTTATCAACAGCAAATCTCCTTGTCAACTTGTCAACTCGTCACTCGTCTACTGTATAATAATCTACTTATTCATTAGATAATTGATTGCATTCAGAGTCATTGTCTCCACGTTCTTGTGGTAGCGGTCGCTGCTTGTGTCGACGGTGGTGTGCCAGTCGTAGCAGCCCGAACCTATGCAGACGATGCCGCCCTTGCCCTCGTTGGCAGGGAACTCCCATACCACGATGGCGCCGTCGCCACCATATCCCAAGTCCTTAGCGCCCGTCTCGTTACGCCATGTAGCGTAGTCGGCGTAGCCACCCCAGTCGCTGCCGATGTGCCACTGAGCCGTAGAGTTGGTTATACCGTAGCCTGTGTCGCAGGTGAACACGGCATTGGTGTCGTCGGTTCCCACGAGGTTCTGGTAGATGGGGTGGCTGTCGTTGCCGTTCTTGAAGAAGCTCCAGGGACCGCTTGTTATATCAGGACTGTCCTCTACTCCACCCCAACCGTTGTTAGGCACGCGACCGTCTTTCTGTGCACCGATATATGCGGGCAGGTTGGTAGCGTAGCGTGTGAGGAGGAATGCGCCGCCGTTGTTGTAGAAATCGCGCAGTTTGGCAGCGGCATTGATAGCCTCTGGTGCTGCCTTCTCAAACGCAGGAACCTGGTCTACGCCTCCATCCTTGTGGAAATGCCACCATATAAGCTTACACTCTGAGAGGTCTACAGAGCCGTTCTGTATAGCGTCGAACGACACATAGAGTGAGTTTGGCACGTTCTGCAACATCCACTTGCAGGCGTCTGCCTCCTCGGCGTTGAGTCCGCTCATGTCCTGTGCCAGTCCCACAAACACTGCCGAGGGTTTGCCGATGACCGTCACGGTGACGGTATATACAGCCTTTGCGGTGTTGTTTTCTACTGTAAATTCTACGGGATTGGTAAAGTCGACAGGCATATCGCTCTGCGGTGTCACCGTTGCATTGTCGCTTACGGTCATGCTCGGCACCAGCTTGGTCACGTCAGCATCGGCAGGCACAAACACCGATATGGTCTTTGCGTCATCGTCAATGCTACCGACGTAAGTGCCGTTAAGCTTGAACGACAATATCTTTGCCTCGTCGCGCACTGCCTTAATGGTCCAGTCGAGGTAGACGTCGGCATTGGTCACACGCACGGAATGAGCCACGGTCATGTTCAGTTTGTCGCCTGAAGCGAGGTCGGCTTTGGCTCCGTCGCTCAGCTCAAGCTTGGTTATCGCCATCTCTTTAGTGTCGTATGTCTCTGGCACACGCACCACTACGGTGCGCGAAGTGGCGTCAACGATGCCCTCATACTGGTCGAGAGCCAGCGCCTTTATGTCGCAGTTGCCGTTGAGCAGCAGGTCCGACGTGTTGTCATCAGAGCACGCCGTCGTGGCAAAAGCCATCACGAGCACAGCCAGCGCCGTATAAATATAATGTGCAAACTTGCTTGTTGTCTTCATTGTTATATGTCTTTTTATATTATCGGAGCGGGGCTTTCGCCCCTACTCCATTAACCTAAACTCCTAAACTCTTACCAGTTTCCGATGTTCTGTGTGTAGTGTCCGTTAGAAGCGGAGATCTGACTGAACGGTATGGGGAGGTACTCATTCTTGTTCTTTGTGAACTTCGCATCCTTATAGATAGAACAGTCGCTCGCCTCTTCAGCGTAGTATTTGTTCAGCACATCAGCCGCTTCACCCCAGCGCACGAGGTCAAAGAAGCGCTCACTCTCCATACCCATCTCCACACGGCGTTCCATCTTCACGATCTTGAGAGCCTGAGCCTGGTCGTAGCTGCCCTTGTAGGTAGAGATGTTCATACGCACGCCGTAGTCGGTCTCATAGTTTGAGATGACGCTCAAGCTCTGTTTGGCACGTGTGCGCAGCTTGTTCACCAGGCTGATAGCCTCGTCAATGCGTCCGTCGTTGAGCTGCACGAGAGCCTCTGCGCGCTCCAACAGCACGTCAGCATAGCGGAACACGATGCGGTTTTCGGGCGTTCCCCACCACGAACCTTTTATAAGGTAGCCACAGTCGGGGTCTACATTCTGCTTCAGAGTGACGTAGTAGCCATACAATCCGTGCGAGCGGCTCCATGTGTCGGTCTCGTCCATCATGTAGTTAGAATTGAACTCATAAGGCAGACCGGGTATGCCCACGGTGAGGAAGAGTCGCGGGTCAGCGTAGTCAGACGCCTTATTGTAGTCATTGTCGTTGAAAGTGTCGAGCAGGGGCAGACCCTCTGCGTTGGTGCGGAAGGCGTTCACCATGTTCTGCGACGGCTTGTAGAAGTCGCAACCACCGTCTGTCACACCAGCAATGTTGGGCACGATAAGACCGTAGCTCCAGTTGAGGTTACCCAGCTTGGTGCCGTCGTTCATCGAATACTGTATGGCCCAGATGCTCTCCACGCCGTTCTCATACTGTGTCTCGGGGCGGAAGTTGTTGTGGAAGTCGGCCTCAAGGTCAAATCCTCCTGCCTGGTAGATGGCGGGATCGCTATACTCCACCACCTTCTTCAGGTCGTCGGCAGAGATAGAGGTCACCTCGTTGCTCTGTGCGTTGTCCTGATGATAAGCCTTGTAAAGATAAGCCTTTGTCAGGAAAGCGGCAGCGGCAGCCTTTGAGGGTCGGCCCACCTCAGCCTGCTTTACGGGCAGCACCTTGTAGGCGTCTTCCAGGTCGTTGATGATGAGTTGCCATCCCTCGTCGTTGTTGTACTCTGTGTTTGACAGGTTGTTATAGTCTTCGATGGTGAGGTTGGGGTTCATCACGAACGGAATGTTCTTATACAAACGCTTCAGGAGGAAATGTCCGTAGGCACGCAAGAACTTCATCTCGCCCACGCGCTCATCCTTCTTAGGATAAGCCTTTGAGTCGAGTTGTTCGAGCTGTGCCAGCGCAGTGTTGACACGCGAGATGCAGTTGTAGAGGCGTGTCCACATGTCGCTGATGTTCCAGTTGGTCGTCAGGATGCCCTGCGAGATTTCCAACTGATGGAACACGTCGCCGTCGCTCGTTCCGTTTCCGCCTTTGTAGGCGTCGTCGGAACGCACGTCGAAGTTCCACATCGAGAACGAAGAGTTGATGTCTTCGGCAGACATATAGACGGCATAAGCCGATATGACCAGATTGTCGATGCGGCTGGGGTCTTTCACCTGTGTCTCGTCCAGGGTGCCCTGCGGCTTCTGATGGTCAAGAAAATCGTCGCAGCTGCCCAGTGACAGCGCACCTGCCGTGAGGACGGTGGCAAGGGCCAAGCGGCTAAATATTTTGGTTTTCATTGTTGTTTTCTTTTTTAAGTTTTTTCTTTGTTTCGGAAGAGAAGGAAGTTATGGAAGTGAAGGAAGTGAGCGGAAGTTAAGGGAAGTTAACTCGCTTCGCTCGTGAAGTTAACGGACAATAGCCTTGGCTATAGGATTTTTCACTTTTCGTTTTTCACTTTTCACTCTTCACTCTTCCCTCTTCACTCTTCCCTCTTCCCTTCTTAAAAGGTTACATTCAGTCCGAATGTGATGTTCAACGGTATGGGGTAACCATAGTTAGGATTCTCGGGGTCTACGCCAGTGAAGCTGCTGCTCTTGAGTGTAAACACGTTCTGCGCGCTGAGATAGAAGCGCAGACGCTCCATTGCCAACTTCTGAGCAAACGTCTTCGGTACGTTGTAGCCAATCTGCACGGTGCGCAGCTTGAGATAAGAACCGTTCTCCACCCAATAGCTTGACACGCGCTTCTCGTTGTTGTTGTCAGAGAGCGACACAGCGGGGATGTTGCTGTTGGGGTTGGTGGCGCTCCAGGCGTCGAGCAGACGACGGCCCTTGTTCAGGAAGCCGATGTTCAGACCTGCCCAGATGTCAGTCTCTTTCTTGAGGTCAGAGATGATGTCTACACCCTGCACGCCCTGGAAGAAGGCTGTGAAGTCGAAGTTCTTATATTCGAGGTAGATGTTGAAACCGTATGTAAAGTCGGGCGTGGGGTCGTAGATCCACTCCTGGTCAGCCTCCGTAATCTTGACATCCTTGTTGAGGTCCTTCCAGCGTATGCGTCCGAGAGCAGCGCCCTCCTGTGTGGCGTGGTTGTCAATCTCGTCCTGCGACTTGAAGATGCCGTCTGCCACATAGCCCACCTGTGAGCCCATAGCGTGGCCGATGACGCTCTTCACGCCGTTGCCACCGAATGTTCCTGCAGCAGCAACCGTGGTCGGTAGCTTTGTTATCTTGTTGCGGTAAGCGCCGATGTTGGCGTTGATGTCGTAGCGCAGACCCCACTTTGTGGTCTTGCGATAGCCTATGTTGAACTCATAACCCTTGTTCTCCATCTCGCCGGCGTTAATCCACTGTGATGAGCCTTCGCCCATAGCAGCGATGCCTGCCATCTGTACAAGAATGTCTTTCGTCTTCTTGAAGTACCAGTCGAAGCTTCCGTAGAGAGAGTTATTGAACAAAGCGTAGTCCACACCGAAGTTGGTCTGTGTTGTGGTCTCCCACTTGATGTTGTTGTTACCCAGCTGATTGCGCTTGAAGCCCGACGCCAGAGTCTGTCCACCGTTGGTGCCAGCGATGTCGTAAGAAGTGCCGTAGCTCTGTCCGCCGCTCTCGTTCACGCCGTAGTTGCTTACATACACGGTGTAGCGGGCGAGGTTAGAGATTTCCTGATTACCTGTCTGGCCCCATGAAGCGCGGAGCTTCAGGTCGTCGAGCCACGAGTTAGTGGCACGCATAAAGCGTTCGTTATTGATGCGCCATCCTGCCGACACAGAGGGGAAGGTGGCGTAGCGGTTGCCCTTGCCGAAGCGTGACGAGCCGTCGCGGCGCACTGTCAGCGATGCCATGTAGCGGTCGGCGAAGTTGTAGTTGAACTTACCGAAGAAGCTGACGAGCGAGTAGCCCTCACCCGAACCGTATGCCTGCGCTGTGCCAGTGCCTGCATCGGGCCACATGTAGTCGGGGCTGAGGATGATATAGTCTTCCTTACGTCCAGAGAAATATACGTCGTCTTCGCGGTTAAGCTCCATACCCACCATAGCGTCGAGGCGGTGCTGTCCCAGCTCGAGGTTGTAGGTAGCCACGGCGTTCCACATCCACTTGGTCCAGTGCTCCTGCTTTGCCTCCACGGCATTGGTCTTGTTAGCCACGTTACCCTCGGTCACGGGGTAGGTGAATATGCGCTGCTGCTTCTGCGAGTAGTCGAGACCGAAGGTTGAGCGCAGGTTGAAGCCCTTGAAGAGGTTGAGGTTTACGTATGCGTCGCCAAACGTACGCCAGTATGTGTAGCGGTTGTCCTTGTTGCGGTCGAGCACTGCCACGGGGTTGTAGCGGTCGGGGTAGCCACCCACCGGACCAGCATAGCTGCCGTCAGTGGTGTAGACAGGCAGTGAGGGGTTAAACTGCAACACGTTCTGAAGGAATCCGCCAGGGGCTGCCACCTCTGATGTACGGTTCAAGGTGAAGTGCTCGCCGATGGTCAGCTTGTCGTTGATGAGCTTGTACTCAGTGTTGAAACGTGCAGAGAAGCGCTCAAAGTCGCTGGTCTTGATGATGCCGAGGTTCTTGTAGTAACCCAGCGAGAAGTAAGACGAACCTTTCTGCGAGCCGTTGCTCACGCTCACATTGTAGTTCTGCACCACGCCAGTGCGTGTGGTAAGGTCATACCAGTCGGTGTCGGCGGCAGGTGTGGTGCCTGCGTCGTCGAGATATTTCTTCATCGTGATGCCGTTGAGCACAGCCTGTCCCTGGGCGTTGTAGCCCCAGTTGTAATGGTAGCCCAAGCCGTTGGTGTTGGGGTCCATGCCGTCGTTGACATAGCCTTGCCACATCACCTGACCAAACTCTTTGGCGTTGAGCACATCCATCTTGTGGCTATACATCGACGCAGCGACCGACGCATCGAGGTCTACCTTCAGCTTGCCGTCCTTGCCTTTCTTTGTAGTGATGATGATTACACCGTTTGCGGCGCGCGAGCCGTAGATTGAAGCAGAGGCTGCATCTTTCAATATCTGGATAGACTCTATGTCGTTGCCGTTCAGCTCGTGCATGCCAGCCTTTGTCGGCACGCCATCGATAATGTAGAGCGGGTCGTTGTTGTTCAGAGTGCCGATGCCTCGGATGCGCACGGTAGCAGCACCCGAGGGGGAACCATCAGCTGTTATGTTCATGCCGGGGACACGGCCCTGAAGGGCCTTCATGGGGTTGTTCTCATTCTGCTTCTGCAGGTCGGCGACGCTCACCACCGACACAGCGCCTGTAAGGTCGGCCTTACGCTGTGTGGTATAGCCTGTCACTACCACCTCTTCTATGAGCTTAGCGTCTTCGCTCAGCGTGACATCCATCTGCGCTTTGGCGGGCGTGGTGACGGTGTTGAAACCGATGTAGGAGATTACCAACTCGGCACCTTCCTTCACAGCGAGCGAGAAGTTGCCGTCGAGGTCGGTGACGGTAGCGTTTGTCGTACCTTTCTCGGTAACGGTGGCGCCGATTACCGAATCACCGTCGGGCTGTCTAACGACGCCTTTCACCGTCAGCGACTGTGCGAACGCCACGGTGCAGACCATCGAAAGCATGGCTCCGAGAACGATTTTCTTAAGTTGTCTCATTCTTTTTTGCTTTTTAGGTTTTGTTTATTGCGTTTATACTTGTTTAGCTTTTTGTTTGTTGTCAATCTGCAAGAATGTCGCCATGAAGTCTGCGACAGTGGTTAGCAAAAGATTGGTGCCGCAAAGATAGATATATATCAAGCACAAGGGCACAAAAAATCGTTCATCGCAGTATTTATATGTTTCAATGTTACATTTATACTATACGATGAACGATATTTGCTATCGGGAGGAAGACAGAGCACTCTTTATCATAAAAAAGCGCTGCACCCCAAACCTGCGACAGGAGCGTCGGTTTGGAGAGCAGCGCTTGCTATAAAAGTCACGCTTGCCTCACACTCGTGAGGGCGTCATGCAAAGACCATTAGTCGGAGACGGGACGCACACTGAAGCCGTATGCGCGCGACAGCCACATGTTTCTCTTGTTGACGCCACTCTCGTTGATATAAATATTGAAAGCGGTATGGTGCTTGTCCGCGTCAGGGTGGACCGTTGCCGACCAATAGGTGCAGAGCGTAGACGAACTGGTACGCTTTATATTTTGTAGACTGCCAGCAGCGGGGAAGAACACACGTCTTTTCACGTCTGCCTTAGCAACGAACAGCGCGCCAGCCACGTTGTATTTGAAGTCGTCGACAGTCGTTCCCTCCTTTATCCAGTATATGCCGCCGGTCGTGATATGCTCGGGCGCAGTGGCTTGAAAACTCTCCGCACCGCCACAAGCGGCAAACAGTTTCGAGTAATCGTCGTATGTTGGCATGCGCCACGAGCTGCCCCACTTCGCCCTTACAACGTCGTTTTCGTCTAACAACGTATAGTTGGCGCCATAGGGACACGGCTCCCACTCTTTAAACTTGTTGAACAGGGGGTCCTTTGAGTCCGTAGGGCCACCGCTGTAGCACACCCAGTTGTGGCTGTACTTTTTACCAGGGATGTGTGCGTCGGACTCATATATCTTCCACGACACGCTGGGGTTGTTGTTTACGTCCTGCTTGTCAGGATAGGAGAGGTAGTATGTGCATGTCTCTCCCCAGGCATAGAAGTCGCCATAGGCAGTCTCTTTCATGTCTGCCACCGACTTTGCGCCCACGTTCATGGTAGCCCATTTCAGGCCGCCAATCTCCACAAACTCGTGGCCGTCAATGTTTGTAGTGTTGCCCAACTCTGCAAACTTCACCTTGAAATGGCTTCGCGGCGTGTTGTTGTAGGTATTGACGAGACGTCCGTTCTCGTATATCTCTATCACCTGTGCGCTGATGTTAAGCGCCGACAGGAGTGCTATAAGCGAAAAAATTATCTTCTTCATTGTTGTCTTATTATTATAATAATGTTGCAAATTTGTCTACATGCCATCGTCGTCGAAGTCGCAGTCCCAACTGTCATCAAAGGATCCCCCCTTTGAGTTTGCCTCTTCCGTCTCAAATTCAGAGTCGGCAGCGATGGAGAGGGCAGCCAGTATGGGATTTGTCTCAAGCGCCACCACGCAAATCATGGGTTTTACATATATGCTTTTCTTGTTCATCTTATCTTATCTCTTGTCCGTTCAGATTATATCTCTTGCCGTTTCTCTCTATCACGACGTTGCCGTCAGCCACATACTTTCTAACGCCTAGCGCAACGGTCGGCGACTCCACGGCATCCACAGCGGTAGCTTCGCCGTCAAACTCCATGTCTATTTGTCTTGCCGACGCGGTGCCGCTGGTCTGCAGATAAGCCACGCCTGCCGGCATCTTAGCAGCCACATACTTGAACAGTCCGTAGCGCGAGGTGTCCTGTCTGTCGCGTCCGAAGGTGTAGACCGCGCCTTTCGACGGGGTGTCGATGCGCAGCGACGTGCCTTTCAGCGCACTCGACGGCGCACAGGTAGGTGTGCCTGACGAGAACGTGAAGTCTACACTCGTCGTGCCCTTCACCACGAGGGGCGTCTCGGTGGGCACCACAGCGCCTGCCTGCAGTCGGTTTGAGGGGAGCAGGAGCAACACCTGGCGCGTCGCGTCATAGGTCGGGGCGTAGACCTCGCAGCCCTCTGGCACCACCAGCTGGTAGGGAGAATGTATTGTGGCATAGGGTTTTGCCTCTGTAGGCGACTTCGTCACCTTGTCGAGTTCTGCCTCTGTCTTCTCCGTGTCATACTCCATCACCAATGCGCCGCCATCTCTCATCGGCAGCGTGGCAACCTTGTTTTTGCCTATTTTCACCACCACCCTGCCGTTTTCGAACTCGGCAACGGGTTCGGTCTTATAGTCTACGTCAAACGACGCGGCGCCCAACTGCGTAAGCTCCTTCCCGTTCTGGTAGACGCTGGCATACACTTTCTGGGCATGCACCATGCTAACCACCACGGCCAACATGGCAAATAAAGTAACCATTCGTTTCATTCTTTTTGTCTGTTGTTATCATTGAATTTTTATTAGACAATGCTTATTATGTTGTAATTGAAGTTTCATAAGTTGTCCGCACACGCGCAAACTAAGTTGTCCGCACACGCGCAATAAGGCATAATCTGCCCACTTGGAGTCTTCGAAAAGACCTCAAGACGAATAGCAAAAAAGTTGAGAGTAGTTGGCATGACAACTTTTTAGTTATCAACATGACCTGCAAAGATAATACAAAAATTTTCATATCCGCGATTTTTGACACATTATTTCGTTTTTTTAACAACTCTGCCTTTTCAAACAGGTGAAAAAGGAAAGGGGGCAGAATCGCTCCGCCCCCAACTCTCAACATTCTTCTAATTGTCTGTTGCCTGGCCTCACGACCCAGCCGGGTTACCTAATCAAATCGCAACCTTTACAATATTACTATCAATTAATGAATAAAAAACCAAAACTCGTTTATCTGTGAATCTATTAACCAAAACTCTTGTCTTTACGTCTGACACCAAGACCGACGGCGTTGCGACACGTCTGTACTGTCGTGACAGTCAGGAGGGTGTGCCTCCATGTTTCTGTTGCAAAGTTAAGACATGCTTACGACAGGCTATGTCACATATCGTCATTTTATGTTGCATATTTGTTACACGAAACAAAGTTGACATATAAAGAACGGTTTTTGATGTTTTTCGAACGCTTTTAACGCTGATTTTCATGCTTTTTTCTTAATTTTGCAACGATAAAAAAACCTAAAAACAAGCAATGAAACACTTTTCTTTTACCACATATCACATGCTGACAGCCGTCTGTCACAGCACGAAACGGTTGCACAAGGTGCTAACATTCGTAGCAGTAGCACTTGCCACGCTGGTGCTCACATCGTGTGGCGGAAGCGGTAAGAAGCGTTTTGTAGTGGGCATGTCGCAGTGTTCGGAAGACACATGGCGCGACAAACTCAACAACGAACTACGCCTTGCAGCATCGTTCTACGACGTGGACCTGCGCATAAAGTCGGCATACGACGACGTGAAACTGCAAACAGAACAGATAGACAAGTTCGTAGACGAAGGCGTAGACCTGCTCATCGTGGCACCGGGACAGGTCACCATATCGCCAGCAATAGACCGAGCCTACGAGAAAGGCATACCGGTCATCGTGTTCGACCGACGCACACGCTCGGACAAATACACCGCATATATAGGCGCCGACAACCGCGAGATAGGCGAGTCGATGGGTAAGTTTCTGTCGTCGTCGCTCAACAATGGCGCGCGCGTGCTGGAACTTTGCGGACTGTCGTCGTCGTCACCAGCCATCGAACGAAGCATGGGGTTTGACCAAGCGGCAACACAAAACGGCAACATAAGCATAGCTGAGAAGGCGCATGCCGACTGGACTGAAGACGGCGCCTACCGTGTGATGGACTCGCTGCTGAGCCGTCCGCACGCCGACTTCGACTGTGTGTTCGCTCATAACGACCGCATGGCAATGGGCGCACGTAAGGCAGCGAAGAAGCATGGGCTTAATGTAGACCGCATAAAGTTCTGCGGCATCGACGCCATGCCACAGCCTGGCGGAGGCTTGCCACTCGTTGCCGACGGCACACTCTATGCCTCCTACATCTATCCGACACGCGGCGACGAGGTGATGCGCCTCGCAATGCAGATACTGACGGGCAAACCCTATAAGCGCGAAAACCGATTGCCGTCGGCTCTCGTGACCAAAGACAACGCCCACGTGCTGCTCATGCAGAACGACGAGGCTGTAAGGCAGCAAGACAACTTGTCTACTCTGCGCAGCCGCGTGGACAAGACGACCGCCGACTTCAACCTGCAGCGCACGTTTCTGCTCATCATGCTCGCAGCACTGGTGCTGCTCGCCGCCGCCTGCGCATACGTCATAAGAGCCTACCGCTCCAAAGCGCGCATCAACCAACGGCTCAAAGACAGCATGGCACAGCAGCAACAAATGACCGAACACATAAAAGAGCTCACACAGACACAGCTGCAATTCTTCACCAACATAAGCCACGAACTGCGCACACCGCTCACGCTCATAGCGGGACCGGCAGATCAACTGCTCGAAGACCCTACCGTGACAGGGGCACACCGACGCATGGTGCAGATGATAGAGCGCAACACTAAGATACTGATTCAGCTCGTCAGCGAGATTCTCGACTTCCGAAAGGTGCAAAACGACAAGGCAGAACTAAAGCTCAACAAGTTCTGCCTCGACAGCAAAATGCGCACATGGGCAGACGACTTCGGCGCCGTAGCACAGCGCAAGGGCATCAGCATAGCAATAGAAACAAACGGAACGGAGGGCGTAGAGATAAT
>Ga0129313_1001832_pt1 | contig 12402 bp, 10 predicted proteins | sample O1105metagenome_FD_94436 | JGI IMG/M metagenome (GOLD analysis project Ga0129313, IMG submission 94436) | Orangutan group fecal microbial communities from fecal samples from Wisconsin, USA - O1105 metagenome | ecosystem: Host-associated > Mammals > Digestive system > Large intestine > Fecal... | reverse complement strand
TAACAACAAAAGAATTCAAGCTAAAACAAAATGGATGCCTCCCTCTAAATTCAGAGAAGCATCCATGATGTAAATATAATTATTCAAATTTTTAGCGGTGTCCAGGAAACTGGGTACATATCAGTCTTGCGACGTGCTGGCAGCTTATTTTATTCTGTTCTATTTTTTACTTTACGTATAGCATGAGTGTAAGTTCATTTTCTCTCGAAGTTTCTCACCTCTAAGTCTGCAACTTAGCAAATACGAAAGTTTTAGGAAAATAATTCCCAAAACTTTTGCTATATTACGTATTTTACATTTTCAGCTTGCAGAAAACGTATTTTGCAATTACTGCTTCGATGACAAGCAATAAGGCAACCAGTTCGAATACCGCGCTGATATTGATGCCGTGGGCTACAAAGCCTAAAAGTGCGGGACCTAGAATAACACCTGTATAACCTAAACTGGTTACAGAAGTTACCGCAGCGCTGATAGGCATGTCCTTTTGATATTTCAAAAGTGAATAAAACACAGGGACTATGTTGGCGCAACCAAGGCCGATGAGAATGAAGGCGAAGGCGTTGAGATATAGGTTATCTACAATAACCACGAGAGCAAAGCCTGCTGCCGTTACGAGGCTGCCGCCGATGACTGCTTTTTGTTCGCCCAAGAATTGCACAGTCTTATCGCCTAAAAGACGCATGATGAGCATAGCAACGGAAAAGATAGCGTAACCTGTGCCTGCCAACGCTATATCCATATTTTTCACTTCGGTTAGCAGTACACCGCTCCAGTCCATAACTGCACCTTCAACAAGGAAGGAAATGCAGGCGAGAATGCCTAAAACGATAACAATGCCGCGTGGGATAGCAAAGGCCTTTTCGCCGCCGGGGCTTTTATAATCCAGTAAGTGGCGGCCGAAAACTGCCAGCAACGCTAAAACAATAGCACAGTGCAGTGTGGCGATGAGCGTTACGTTTAAGCCTGAAGATGCCAGTACGCTGAAAAGACCTGCGCTGGCAAAGCAGCCGATACTCCAAAAGGCATGCATACCGCTAAGCAGTCTGCGGCCGGCAAGCTTTTCTACAATAACAGCGTTGGTATTCATGCTGACATCCGTTGCGCCCATGACTGCCCCAAAGAATGCAAGCGCAATGGCATAGCTCCAGATGTTTGGCAGGCAAGAAAGCAGCACGGAAATTAGTGCCATCAGCGTTGCACCTGTGATGACGACTTTTTTGCAGCCAAAGCGTTGTACGAGTGCGCTGGCTAAAGGCATAAAGATAAAAGCGCTGATACCGATGCACAGAAGCAAAAGGCCAAGTACATCCGCTTCAAGGTTCAGGCGTGCTTTGACAATAGGAATCATCGGTGCCCAGGTGGAAATGACGAAGCCTGGCAGGAAAAAGGCTACGCGCGCTGCATTGATTTCTTTGCTGCCGACAGAAATATTTGGTAAAGTGTTTTCGGGTTTGTTGATTTGCATTGTTAAAAACTCCTTTCGTTACCTAAGTAGCTATGAGAGCTTTTATGGGTTGAGTGTTACCATAATTTATCTAAAAAAAGTGGGATAAATTCGTTTGAATCCTATCCCACTTCAATAGCCTGAGCGCTACAAGTCCTCTGATAAATTATAATGATTTTACCACTAGTATATTTTGTTGTCAATCTTAGTTATTTAATGGTCTTGCGATATAGTTTCAATGTGTTGGGAATTTGTTGTTCTGCATATAGTGTTAGCGTTTGTTTGAGTTTTGTAGATTTTTTTGGCCTACAAGTTGTTTTTTTAGCAAAAGCGTAAAGCTTGAGAAGATTATGCTCAAAGCTTTTTTGATTGCCAGGTTAATTGCTGAAAAAATGTTATCCTGTTTTTGTCATAATAGTTTAAAGCATTATGGGAATGTTCAAAATGTAACGAATAATTCCCTTGTTTTTCATGATTGCCTATGCTATGATTTACTTAAAGCGTTTAGATGATAAAGGGGGAATTATTTTGACTTATGGAATTGCTTTTCTCGTTATTATTTTCCTGATTTTATTTATTATTGCAGCCAAGACCTGCTATGTAAAGGCACCACCAAACGTGGCTTACATTATTTCCGGTCTGACGAAGAACCCGCGTATCCTTATTGGTATAGGCGGCTTTAAAATCCCGCTTTTGGAGCGCGTGGATATGCTATATTTGGGCCAGATGTCCGTTGACATCAAAACCAGCCAGAGCGTTCCCACCAATGACTTTATCAATGTTAAGGTTGATGCGGTTGCCAAGATTATCGTTGATAAGGAAAACGGTATCTACCTGGCAGCAAGAAACTTTTTGAATATGGAGCCGGCGGATATTACGCGCAGCTTGCAGGATTCTCTTGAAGGTAATATGCGTGAAATTATCGGTACGTTGGATTTGAAGAAGATTAACGTTGACCGTGATTCCTTCTCCGATGAAGTACTGAAGAAGGCTGCCAAGGATATGGAAAAGCTGGGTATCAGCATCCTGAGCTGCAATATCCAGAATGTTGTTGACGATAATGGCCTGATTGTCGATTTGGGCGCGGATAATACGGCGAAAATCCGCAAGGATGCTTCTATCAGCAAGGCTGTTGCCGAGCGTGATGTGGCTATTGCCGAGGCTGCTGCCAAGAAAGAGGCTAATGATGCGCAAGTTCATGCTGATTTAGCGATTGCGTAGCGTCAGAATGAGCTTTCTATTGCCAAGAGTGAACTGAAGCGTACTGCCGATATTAAAAAGGCAGAGGCAGATGCTGCTTATGCTATTCAACAGCAGGAACAGCAAAAGTCGATTGAGGTGGCAACTGTGAACGCGCAGATTGCTAAGGCTGAGCGCGAAGCGGATCTGAAAAAGCAGGAGGTACTGGTAAAAGAGCAAATCCTGGCTGCTACTATTCAGAAGCAGGCGGATGCCGACAAGTACAGAGTGGAACAGGATGCTTTAGCTGAGCAGGCCAAGAGGCAGCGTGAAGCAGAAGCACAAAGATATGCTATGGAGCAGGAGGCTGCTGCTATTAAGGCTAAGGGCGATGCAGAGGCTTATGCTATCAGAGTAAGGGGTGAGGCAGAGGCTGCCGCTATTAAGGCGAAGGGCGAAGCTGAAGCTGCTGCTATGGATAAGAAGGCCGAGGCTATGAAGAAATACGGTCAGGCTGCGATGGCTCAGATGGCGATTGAGGTTCTGCCGCAGGTTGCCAAAGAGGTTGCTGCTCCGCTCAGTAAGGTGGATAAGATTACGCTTTACGGCGAAGGCGGCATGGGCAGTCTTTCCGGTAACGTTCCTTCTGTAATGGCGAAGGTTTTCGATACGGTGAAGAGTGCAACCGGCATTGACCTGCAGGAGATTGCCAAGGGTGAAACCTATGATGCTAAGGTTAATAAGAACATCAGCATTGACGGTAAGCTTCCGGAAATTCCTGTAGAAATCAGCAAGGAAGAATAAACATGAAAATAAGCTGTTAGCATCAGGCATGTTAGCAGCTTATTTTTACAATAACGGAGGAATGTTTCTTTGAAGATTCTCGTGAGTGCCTGCTTATTAGGCAAAAATTGTAAGTATAATGGCGGCAATAACTTAAATCAAAGGGTGCTGGATTTTATCGAAGGTCATGAGATTATCGGCGTTTGCCCGGAGCAGTTAGGCGGTCTTTCTACACCGCGCTTGCCGGCAGAAATTATTGATGGCGTAGTGATGAACAAGGAAGGCATCAGCGTGGATACGGAGTTTCGCAAGGGTGCGCAGGTAGCATTGGCAACTGCTTTGGAGAACAAGGTGGATTTGGCGATTCTGCAATCACGCAGTCCCAACTGCGGCGTGAAGGAGATTTATGACGGTAGCTTCAGTGGCAAGAAAATTAAGGGACAGGGTGTTTTTGCTAATCTGCTTGCTGCGCATGGAATTAAGGCGCTTGATGCCGAGGATGTGGCTAAGCATAAATAAGAATGATTTGGAAAGACTGGTATAAAAAGAAAGGCAAGTCATAGGAGTTTTGTTTCCTAAGACTTGCCTTTTGCGCGTCAGCTCATAATATTTTTCTCTTAACCTGCTTTATTAAAGCATTTCGGCAAATGTCTGAATTCTGGTGTGTAGCTGTTCAAAGCTAGTGTTGAGCGGGTCAATCTCAACAGTCAGGCATGGATAGCCTGCTTTTTTTAAGTCAGCTTCAAGCCAGGGCTGGTCGTATTCTTCCGGGTCGCAGAATTTCATTAAGCAATTAATAACGCCATCGGCCTGTGTTTGCTGGCAAAGCTCGCTTAAGAGGGAGCCACGTGGCCTGCCAAGCTCATGAATCAGACTGCAGCAGGTGCGGTTCTTCCATTGGAGCGCCAGGCGCTTTAAACCACCGCCTCCGCTTATAGGAATATCAGTTCTGAACTGACGGCTTTCCTGCGCAAGGTCATCACCGACAACAGCAAGCTTATTCTTGGCAAGTATTTCAAGAAAAGTAGCGGGTTCGCCGGTAATGCCTGTGAGAATAACCTTCTTACCGACAAATTTATAATCTGGCAATGCGTTAAGACTTTCATTAATTTCCTTTACAATGGCAGTATGCTCGCTCTTTTCAAAGAAAAGAGCACTTTTCATAATTGCATGGCGGATTGCAGGCGTAATGATATCAAGATGTTTTACTGCGAGCGAGGCAAATTCTCTCATAACGGCATTATGCTCATTGTAAATTTCAATTGTTCGGCAGAGCGCTTTTTCTGTCATCATCTGACCGGTAATAGTAGCTAGCATGACAAGAACATTTTCATATTCGCTGATCAGATAATCAGTGCTTGCCTCTGAAGCACGGTTTTGTGGGTAGACAATGGGAATCATCGGGATATCAGGCACGCCAAAGCGCCAGTTCTGAGTCATACAGCGCAGTGTGTCGCAGATTGCCGGGATTATGACACCGCTGAGTCCTTGGTAGGTACCGTTCAGGCCAAGTTCCAGATTGGCCTGCATGATGGGGCAGGCGAAAGGCGGCAGGTAGCTTTTTACAAGCTTTAAGTCTGTCTGACCACCCCAAAGGCCCAGTGGAATCATACCGCTGGCATGTACGAGTTCTTCCGGAGTATATGGTTCAAAGCAGCCGATAACCTTTTTACCCTCTGCCAGATATTTATCAAGCTGAGCCCGGGGATTTTGACAGGCCTGCTTAAGACTTTCAATATTTGTGTGCAAATCAGCCATTTTATAAATCCTCCTTATTCTGCTGCATAACTTCAACTAGGCCTTGAATTCTTGTTTCAAACTGAGCTTCACTGTAGTTGCGGTAGTCAGCCTGATCACCGTCAAAGGAAGTGAATGGGATGCCTGCAGCTTTTGCGAGCTGACGCTGTACTTCCATCATCTGGCAGTCCATAACCTTGCAGCTGCGGTTAACATGGTAGATTGTACCTTCGCAGCCAAAACGTTTCAAGGCTTCAAGCCGACGTTCAATCATCGTGCTGGCATTATCACCGTTTGTAGAAGCGAAGCAATAGGCGCGTGCCATGCCATCGAGGTCATCATATTCAATGGCCCAGGCTTTGCCGTAGCTGGAAGCAACCATGTTAATGCCATACTTTTTTAAAGTGCGAAGATTATGGCTTAGGTATGGCCAGCAGGCAATGCCGTCCCAAGAGATGCGAAATTGTTCAGCAACAGGGAAGGTAGATGTTCCGTCAGCTATATGCTGTTCAATTTCACTGTTTAATTGCTTCAAGATGGCGGTAGAGGAAGTTTTGCCGCGGTTGCAGACCATAGAGGACATATAGTTGAAGAGTTCAAATCCACTTAGGGGAGCCGGTTTGCGGTCAAGCAGATTATTGGCACGCTCCCATAGGAAGCTGTTGCGCTGGCTGATTTTCATTACTTCTTTAAAATGTTCATCGTCCCATTTTTTGTTGGTAAACTCACAGAGGTTTTTGATGAGCTCATCAATTTGTGCGCGCACATAGCGGACACGGCTTTCAGTAACGTAATCCCAGGGATTATAGCAGGTATCAATGAAGAAGATGGGTATCTGCAGTTGGCGGGCCAGATTTTCATACCACTTTGTGAGCTGGTTGCAGATGTTGTTGGTGAGCAGCAGAAAATCAGGCTTTACCAGCTTGCCGCCATCAGGAAGCTCTATGGCACTTTCGTTATTTAAAACAGAAGTATAGGCAAGGTTGAGCTTGGCGTATGCGCAGAGATCGTTGGAATAACCCATTGGACCTTCACATTCCTGCAAAAAGGGATCTGCCTGATGTCTGGCTGCGATACCTGCGGCATGGTTCTCAGGATAGAGCACGTTGAGGCCCAGCGTTTCGGCAATTTCCTGCGGAAAAATCGACGCTGACCAGCCGACCTTTTCGCCGCGCTCCTTGGCGAGGCGTGCATTTTCAAAAAGGGCGGCACTTTGCTCGGCCAGCATGAGCATGCTTTTTGGCTTTGGACGTTTAGGCTTGACCTGCGGAGCGCTGTCCGCTGCTTTTATCGTTGCTATACTTTCACTCATCATCTTCGCTCCTTCGCTTGCAATAGTTTTTCATAGGCCAGTACAGCTGCACCGATAGCACCAGCGGACTGGCATAAGGGATCAACAAGAATCGGACAGCCCATTTCCTTTTCCATGGCTTGTACGACGCCGCTGTTTAAGGCTACACCGCCGCTCATGGCCAGGCAGACTGGATGTCCCAGGCGGAGCGCCATGCCTGCAACACGTTTGGCTACGGAATTGTGAATGCCTGCGGCAATATCTGCCAGAGGAACCTGCGCGGACAGCTGGCTGATTACTTCGGATTCGGCAAAGACAGTGCAGGTGTTGCTGATTTTCGCCGGCTGCTTGCTTGCTGCGGATAAAGGTCCGAGCTGCTCGATAGGAACGTTTAAAACTCGTGCCATTACGTCCAGAAAACGTCCTGTCCCTGCTGCGCATTTATCATTCATCTGGAAAGCGAGAAGCCTTCCCAGTGGCGATAGCTTGAGAGCCTTGGCATCCTGACCGCCTATGTCGATCACTGTGTCCGCCTGCGGCAGCAGCAAATGAATGCCCTTGGCGTGGCAGCTCAGCTCGCTGCTCTGCTCATCTGCTTCAGCACAAATCAGCCGTCCATAGCCAGTTGCTATTGTATAAGCAATCTGCTCATGCGAGATACCGGACTGCTCAAAAATTTCGGCTAAGGCCCTTACGGGGCCGACAGTACCGGTTCCCAGCGGCACAACGACGTGGGCTACAATTTTTTTGCCGTTTTCCAGAATAACAGCTTTGCTGGTAGTGGAGCCGATGTCTATGCCTAGTGTGTACATAAAATGACTGCCTCCCTTGACGAAAATAAATTAACGGATATCATTAGCTGCATACAACGACTGGATTTTTTCCTCGCTGTAGCCAAGCTCTTTGAGAATTTCTGCTGTGTCACAGCCAATCGGGCCGGAGATTTTATGCGGAATTGCAGCTGCATCCACAGAGCGGAAGTGAGCCGGACCGTTGGTAAAGACAGTTTTTGTTCCGTCACGGTATTCATAATGATAGGCATAATTGTTGGCGATAACCTGCGGATCGTTAGGCACATCCTTAAAATGCGCGAGTACCTCATGCGGCAAATCGTGAGCGTCTAAAAGCTCATGCCAATAGGCAACAGGCTGCTCCCTGAATTTCTTATCAAGGATAGCGACAAGCTCTTTTTTATTTTCGTAATAGGCTGCAGCGGTGGAAAATCTTGCGTCGCTCAATAATTCAGGAAGACCGATAAGCTGGCAGAATTCAGGGAAACGGCGGTAATCAATGATTGCCAGATACAGCCATTCTCCATCAGCTCCCTGATAGGTGTTGCTGCACGCATGGCTGCAGTCCTCATGACTGCGGGGGTATTGACGTCCATTGAAGCCGTTTAGGAGGCCGGAGGAAAGAATAAAGGTGCCAATCTGCAAAAGGGAAACGTCAACCTTATCTCCTGCGCCTGTTCTTTCTCTGCGGAAGAGGGCAGCTGCAATAGCACCGGCAAGTGCTACAGCAACGCTATGGTCGCCAAAACCCGCAACAGTCATAAGTGGCGGGCCGCCTGCCGGAGCCAGATCTGCCAAAAGACCTGTTCTGGCATAAAATGCAGTATAGTCATAGCCGGGACGGTCTTTTTCCGGGCCTTCTTCACCATAGCCTAGTACAGAAGCATGGATGAGCCTTGGATAAGTATCTTTTAACTGATCGTAGGTGAGGCCGATTTTTTCTAAAGCCTGCACACGATAGTTAGTTACAAAAACATCTGCTGTTTCCAGTAATTTCATTAAGATATTTTTGCCTTCAGCTGTTCTGGTGTTGATGGAAAGAAAGCGTTTGTTTAAGTTTTGCATATCAAAATTAGGATTAGCGATTTCTGTTGTGGGAGAAAGAGAGGTAGCTCCCTGCGTTCTCCAGGTGTCGCCGTTAGTAGATTCGACTTTAATAACATCTGCTCCCCATTCAGCCAAAATTCTGGCAGTCATTGGTCCTGCCAGCATATTGGAAAGTTCAATTACCTTAATCCCCTCCATAGGTTTCATGAGTGGTTTCCTCCTTCGTATTGTCATAGAATTGATAACAAAAGCTGAGAAATATAAAGTCAGACTTTAGGTTTCTCAGCTTTGGGCTGCATTGCTTTATTTTTTATACTTTCTGATTGCTGCACCAATCAGCTTCGCTGTCTGCGCCAGATCTGCCTCCGTATGCGTGGCCATGAGGGCAATGCGCAGACGCGCAGTGCCTTTAGCGACGGTAGGATAGCGGATGGCGGGAGCGAGGACGCCGTTTGCCAGCAGCTCATCTGCAACCTGCAGAGCGGACTTCTCATCGCCGATGATAATAGGAATGATGGCGGTGGGAGAGTAGGCTTCTACGCCTTCAGCATGCAGAGCGTTTAAGAAAAACTTAACGTTATGCTGCAGCATTTGCGCACGTTGCGGTTCTTCCTCCAGTACCTCGATAGCTCGCAGTGCTGCGGCAAGGGCAGCAGGAGCCTGCGAGGTGGCGAAGATGAAGCTGCGTGCTTTGTTCTTGAGATAGTCGATGATTACCTTGCTGGCGCAGGCATAGCCGCCCTCGGAACCGAGAGCCTTGCTGAGCGTGCCCATGAGAATGTCCGGCTTGCAGGTGCTGCCGAAATGCTCAAGCGTGCCATGACCGGTTTTACCGATTACGCCTGTAGCGTGTGCTTCGTCAATCATCGTCAGCAGGTGATATTTTTTGCCCAGCGCAACGAGTGCAGGCAGGTCAACAATATCGCCGTCCATGCTGAAAACAGCATCGCTGACAATTAAGCCGCGGCTGCAGGGAGTGGCGAGAATTTTCGCTTCCAAATCCTGCATATCGTTATGCTTATAAACAACGATGCGAGCCTTGGAAAGGCGTGCACCGTCGATAATGCTGGCGTGGTTATATTCGTCACTGAAGATAACGCTTTCGCTATTGCACAGCGCGGAGATAATGCCGACGTTGGCCATATAGCCTGTGTTGAACACCAGCGCTGCTTCGGTACCCTTGAACTGCGCCAGCTTGCTTTCGAGTGCTTCATGCAGGGCTGTGTTGCCTGTGGTTAGGCGGCTGCCGCCGCTGCCTGCGCCCCATTGGAGCGCGGCGTCTGCTGCAGCCTGCTTTACACGTGCGTCTGCGGCTAAATCAAGATAGCTGTTAGAGGCAAGCATTAAAATTTTGCGTCCCTGCATTTCGACGTAGCTGCTCTGCTCGCTGTCCATGGTGCGCAGGCAGCGGTAAAGGTTCTGCTCCTTGAGCTGCTTTAATTCGTCAGCAAAAATCTGCTGTGGGTCAGGATTAGCAGGATTTTCGACGGGCAGGCCGCGCACCAGTACACGTTGCTTTTCTAAGTAATAGATAGCATCCTCGGCCTTGGCTTTGCTGCTGTCAAAAATAAAAACGCGGCCGCCATGCGGATTGCCCATTTCCTTCATTGGCATGAGGCGTACATAACCATGCTTTAAGGATGCAAGGTAGCCGACGAGGTAATCGGGATCATCGGAAAGGCACAGTTCGGCGATGATGCCGGGGGCGTTAACAACCTTAGTGGCCAGTACGATGGCCTCGCGGAAGTGGTTTTTACCGCTGCAGTTGCTCGCCGCGCCTTCAGCGTCCATATAGGTTACGCGGATGCCGCGCTCGTGGTTAGGCTCAAGTCTGGAGTTTGTGGCAACGTCGTAGAGTACGGCGCCGCGCATAGGGTGGTTGTGACGTAAAAGGTCGATTAATGCATCTGCCTTGGCTTCCAGTCCCAGCTCGCAGAGCATTTCCTTCATGATTTTATAGGTTTCTTCTACCGTGTCTGCAGGACGTTTGCTGACGGGCAGAGCGTCGAGGTATTCCAGCTTTTCCGGTGCTACCTCTTCCATCTTGACATTGATGAAGTCGGCGCGGCCGAGACCGTGGTGCAGAGCGCGTTCGGTAAGGGCGCTGACAGCGCTGCCGATATCGGCTTGCGGGATAATGCGTTCTGCGCCGCTGACGTGCAAATCGCCTTTGGATGCGCGCATTTTGATGCTGTATAAGGGCATAGGGAAAACTCCTTTGTGTTTTGAATTCAGTGTTAAAATTTGCCCCCTTTCGCCTCACTATGTTCGGCACCTTCCCTATACTAAGACCCATTTTTCATGTAATGAAAAATGTTGGTCGTGTTATACTCGAAGAGTGCAAGGGGCAGGCAAGAATCTGCAATCGGAATTTCTTGGTTCCCCCTTGGGGGAACTGTCGAGCGTTAGCGAGACTAAAGGGGGCTTCTCTAAACTTATTTATCAGCCTCTGAGCAAAGCAACCTTTGCAAGCAGCTTTTGAGCGGGCTTATAGAATGCACCGGCAGCAATCGCGGTAAAAATCATACCGGGAGCAGCTGCTGCGGTGAGTGCAACCCAGCTAACACCAGTAACCTGCCACAGCACAAGGCGTGCAGCGAAGGTGCCTATTGGACCGCTGATAGCGACGGTGAGCAGATTAGTGCCCAAAAGCGTCATTGTGCCACCGACAACAAGACGGAATACCATTTGTACAATTACGTTGAAGATGTTGTACGTACCAAGCATCATACCCAGCATGCTGGCTAAAACACCGGCGATAATGTAACGCTTAAAGCCGAAGCAGGCGCAGATGAGCACAGCGATGGGCGAGGATAATTGGAACTCGCCGCCAGCAAGCGGGGAGGGAATTCTGAATGTGCCGGAAATGATAATCAGAATGGCCAATAAAGCGGTTGTGGTCAGGTCTCTGGTGTTTAAATCTTTCATTTATTGCTCCTTATTTTAAAACCTCATCCATGGATTGTTTAGCCAGTGCTATAGCCTTATCCAAATCTTTATTTTCAATATTCAGCGGCGGGTTGAAGTAGATGACGTTGCCCAGAGGACGCAGCAGCAGACCATGAGTCAGTGCTTTTTTATAAATTTCGTAGCCTATACGCAGGTCGCCGTCGAAGCCGATTTTCTTATCCTTATCGGTAACAAGCTCCATAGCGTTAATCAGGCCGATGTGACGGATTTCACCGATGTTCTTGTGAGATCCGAAGGTATCCATGAGTGCATTATGGAAGTATGTTGCTTTTTCGGCAGCATGCTCAAGTATTTTTTCTTCCTTCATAATTTTGAGTACAGCGAGGGCGGTTGCGCAGCCTATGGGGTTACCGGCATAGGTGTGGCTGTGCATGAACTGCTTGCCTTTGTTGTAGTCATCATAGAAGGCATCGTAAATCTTGTCTGTGGTGCAGACAATAGCCATCGGCAGATAACCGCCGGTGAGAGCCTTACTGATGGTCATGATATCCGGGGTGATACCGGCATGGTTGCAGGCGAACATTTTGCCTGTTCTGCCGAAGCCGGTAGCAATTTCGTCGGCAATCAAAAGTACGCCGTATTCATCACAGAGCTTACGCAGCTTTTGCAGGTAGAGAGGCGGATAGATACGCATGCCTGCGCAGCCTTGAACGATAGGCTCAACGATGATAGCAGCGGTTTCTTTGGCATACTTAGCAAATGCTTCTTCAGCAAATTTGAAGCATTCGCATTGGCAGTGCTCGCGGTCTTTAGCAAACGGGCAACGGTAGCAATCAGGTGCCTTTACATGAATGTTGTTCATCATCATGGGCTTGTACATTTGTGCGAACAGGTCCATGCCGCCTACGGACAGAGCGCCGATGGTTTCGCCGTGATAGCCTTCGCTGAGGCACATGAAGCGCTGTTTTTCCGGGTGACCGGTCTGGAGCTGATATTGAAAGGCAATTTTCAGTGCGATTTCTACAGAAGAGGAGCCGTTATCGGCAAAGTTGAATTTGTTCAAGCCTTTGGGGAGAACTTCGGTAAGCTCTTCGCAAAGCTTGATAGCAGGCTCGTGGGTGAAGTTAACGAAGATAACGTGCTCTAATTGTTCAATCTGCTCTTTGATGGCAGCGTTGATTTTGGGATTGCAGTGACCTAAAAGGTTGCACCACCAGCTG
>Ga0129313_1001826_pt1 | contig 12418 bp, 10 predicted proteins | sample O1105metagenome_FD_94436 | JGI IMG/M metagenome (GOLD analysis project Ga0129313, IMG submission 94436) | Orangutan group fecal microbial communities from fecal samples from Wisconsin, USA - O1105 metagenome | ecosystem: Host-associated > Mammals > Digestive system > Large intestine > Fecal... | reverse complement strand
CACGGTTATGCAGGTTTACAGCCTTGCCCACATACAATATGACATCCTTGTCATCTCTCATAATGTAGACTCCCGGCTCTTTCGGAAGCTTTTTTAATTCTTCTTCAAAATTGAACATTAGGGCTCCTCACTGTAAAAACTGTTTCAGCCGAAAAAGGAAGCTCCGCAGCCGGTGCAAAGCTTCCTTCTCACTTTCACTTAATCTATTCTTCCGTTGGAAAAACGTCCCTTGGGGCGGTTATCCGCCGGCGCCTCCTCAGGCTTTTCCGAATTTTCCTCCTGTTTTCCGGTATCCTCCGCCGGTTGCATCTGCACACTCCCTGCATTCTCCGGTACCTTCACAGGCTCAGGCACCTCTACCGGCTCAGGTGTCACCACCGCTTCCTCCACGGAAACCTTCTTTTCCGCTGTTGTCTCATCCTTCTTCTCCTCGGGCTCGGGAATTCCCTTCTCCCGCCGGTATATTTCCATAAACTCCTTGCCGGTTATGGTTTCCTTTTCAATCAGGAATTCAGCCAGTTTGTCCATTACATCCCTGTTTTCTCGCAGCATAGCCAGTGCCTTCTCATAGCTCTCTTTGAGAATTTCCACGACCTCCGCATCTATCTCCGCCGCCGTGGTATCGCTGCAGTTCAACGCCGTCCTGCCTTCCAGATACTGGCTTTCCACCGTTGCCAGTCCCACCAGGCCGAACCGCTTGCTCATTCCGTATCGGGTTACCATGTTGCGGGCGATATCCGTAGCTCTCTCGATATCGTTGGCAGCGCCGGTGGTAACTGTGTCAAACACAACCTCCTCCGCCGCACGTCCGCCCACAAGGCTGACCAGCATATCCCTCAGCTCCGCCTCTGTATTCAGGTATTTTTCCTCCTCCGGCACGTGCATGACATAGCCCAGAGCACCCATGGTACGGGGAACGATGGTAATTTTCTGCACAGGCTCCGAATTCTTTTGAAGTGCGCTGATCAGCGCATGCCCCACCTCATGGTAGGAGACGATTCTCCTCTCCTCCTTACTCATGATGCGGTCCTTCTTCTCCTTACCAACCAGAACCACTTCAACAGCATCAAACAAATCCTTCTGGCAGACATACTCCCTGCCTTCCTTGACCGCATTGATGGCAGCTTCGTTAATCATGTTTGCCAAATCCGAACCTACGGCGCCGCTGGTCGCCAGTGCAATGGCATCCAAATCTACCGTCTCATCCATCTTCACGTCCTTGGAGTGAACCTTCAGGATTTCCACACGCCCTTTTAAATCAGGCTTATCCACAATAATTCTTCTGTCAAAACGTCCGGGACGCAGAAGAGCTTTGTCCAGAATCTCCGGCCTGTTTGTTGCGCCCAGAATCAAAATACCCTTGGAGCTGTCAAAACCGTCCATCTCGGACAACAACTGGTTCAGCGTCTGCTCCCGCTCCTCGTTTCCTCCGCCGTACTTGGAATCACGGCTCCGTCCGATAGCGTCTATCTCATCGATAAAGATAATGCAGGGGGCATTCTTGGTTGCCTCCCTGAACAAATCACGTACACGGCTTGCACCCACACCCACATAAAGCTCAATAAAATCGGAGCCTGTCAAAGAGAAAAAAGGAACATGGGCTTCTCCTGCCACAGCCTTTGCCAACAGAGTCTTGCCCGTTCCGGGAGGTCCCACCAGCAGTGCACCCTTGGGCAGCTTTGCACCAATCTTGGAGTATTTCCCGGGATTATGAAGGAAATCCACAACCTCCACAAGAGACTCTTTCGCCTCGTCCTCCCCTGCCACATCCTTGAAGGTAACACCTGTTTCTTTCTGTACATAAACCTTGGCATTATTTTTACCCACACCCATGGGTCCGCCGCTTCCGCCCATCTTTCGGAACATGATGCTGAAAAAGACAATCATAATCAGCACGGGAAGTACAACTGTCAAAAAGAGTTCCAGCCATATCGAACCACTCTCGATTACCCGCTCCGCCTCAATACCGTGAGCCTCCAGTCTGCCGATCAGGGCATCCTGGCTCTCCATAATGGTGGTACAGTATGATTCCGGTGTCGACTGATAGTTCTGCCATCCCAGACCGGGAATCATTATAGGCTGCCTGTCTTCGGCATTTTCATCCGTGTTCTCTTCCTTCAGCGTAAAGGTCACCATATAATCCGTTGCATCCTTAGTGGAATGCACGGTCACCTGTGCCACACGGTCTTCCTCCACATACTGTAGGAACTGGGTATAGGAAACCTGCTTTCCCTCTACCTCGTTTCCGGAAAACAGATTCCATACCAGTGCGACAAACACCAACAGGGATATTCCCCAAAGTATCCACATCAGCACGCTCGGGCGCTGGGGCTCACGCCCGCCGTTTCCGTTATTTCCGTTATTTCCGCCGGGCATATTTCCACGGTTTCCGTCGTTATATCCTCCACCGTTATCATACCGGTTTGTTTGATTGTCCATAGTAACTCCATTTCTGTTTTCTGCAAAACATCGTTTATGCTTCATTGGTGACAATGAATCTATTTTATTATAGAGATTAAAGATTGATAAATCAATAGCATAAATGTGAAAAAAACATGGTAACTCTTAAAGATTTCTAAACTTTACATATTCCAACGCCGAGATATTTGTGGTAATATATATAAGTATTTTTTACAAAAAAGATATAGCCTTTCGTTGGGCAAGGAGTTAAGGGTATGAAAATCGGCTTTGATAACGAGAAATATTTAAAAATGCAATCAGAGCATATCAAGGAGCGCATCGACCAGTTTGGGGACAAGCTCTATCTGGAATTCGGAGGAAAGCTTTTTGACGATTATCATGCTGCCCGTGTCCTGCCGGGCTTTGCACCCGACTCAAAGCTCCGTATGCTGATGCAGCTTTCCGATTATGCGGAAATCGTTATCGTCATCAGTGCCACCGATATAGAGAAGAACAAGGTCCGGGGCGACCTGGGAATTACCTACGATGTGGATGTGCTTCGCCTGCGGGAGGAATTTCAGCAAAAAGGTCTCTATGTGGGCAGTGTTGTCATCACCCATTACTCGGGGCAAAACAGCGCAAATCAGTTTAAGGCAAAGCTGGAAAAGAAGAATATAAAGGTATATCTCCATTACACCATCGAGGGATATCCTTCTAATGTACCGCTGATTGTCAGCGAGAACGGATATGGTAAAAATGATTACATCGAAACCACAAGGCCTCTGGTTGTCATTACCGCACCGGGCCCCGGCAGCGGAAAGATGGCTACCTGTCTGTCCCAGCTCTACCATGATAATCTGCGGGGAATCAAGGCCGGTTACGCAAAATTTGAGACCTTCCCGATTTGGAATATCCCCTTGAAGCATCCCATCAATCTGGCTTACGAAGCGGCAACCGCCGATTTGAACGATGTGAACATGATTGATCCCTTCCATCTGGAAGCCTATGGGAAAACTGCCGTCAACTACAACCGTGACATTGAAATCTTCCCTGTGCTCAATGCAATTTTCGAGGGTATCTACGGGCAAAACCCCTACAAGTCACCCACCGATATGGGCGTCAACATGGCAGGAAACTGCATTATAGACGACGAAGCCTGCTGTGAAGCCTCCAACATGGAAATCATCCGCCGTTACTACACCAGCTTGAACAAAATGATGAAGGATGAGACCACCGAAAACGAGGTATATAAAATTGAGCTGCTGATGAAGCAGGCCAAGATTACCACCGCTGACAGAAAGGTGACGGTTGCCTGTAAGGAGCGGGCCGAGAAACTGGGTGTACCCACCGCAGCCATTGAGCTGCCCGACGGAGAAATCATCACTTCCAAGACCTCGGACTTCCTCGGTGCTTCTGCCGCTCTGTTGCTGAATGCTCTGAAACATCTGGCAGGTATTGCGCATGACACCCACCTGATTAAGCCCGCAGCCATTGAGCCCATTCAGGATTTAAAGGTGCGCTATCTGGGCGGGAAAAATCCCCGTCTGCATACAGATGAAGTATTGATTGCCCTGTCTTTGGCCGCAGTCACAGACCCCAACGCCAAGCGCGCTCTGGAACAGCTTCCCAAGCTTCGCGGATGCCAGGTTCACACCTCGGTAATGCTTTCCGAGGTAGATATCAAGATATACAAAAAACTGGGCGTTGATCTTACCAGCGAACCGGTTCAAACCGCCAAAAAAAGGTACTGATTCATTTCAATACAATTAACTGCCCGTGTTCCCAGCGTTGCCGAACCCGGGCAGACCTATTTACGCAACGCAGAAAAGAGGAGTGTATGCCAGTAAAATACGTATTCGTCACAGGTGGTGTCGTTTCCGGACTGGGAAAAGGAATCACCGCAGCATCATTAGGAAGACTTTTAAAGGCAAGAGGATATAAGGTGACGATGCAGAAGTTCGACCCTTATATCAACATTGACCCCGGCACCATGAATCCCATCCAGCACGGTGAGGTTTTCGTTACCGATGACGGTGCGGAGACAGACCTGGACTTGGGGCACTACGAGCGATTTATCGATGAGAGTCTGGACAAGAATTCAAACGTAACCACCGGCAAGGTATATTGGAGCGTACTGCAGAAGGAGCGCCGCGGCGATTACGGCGGCGGCACCGTACAGGTCATACCTCATATTACAAACGAAATCAAGAGTCGGTTTTACCGCAATTTTACCGATCCGGATACCCGCATCGCCATTATTGAAGTGGGCGGTACCGTAGGCGATATCGAGAGCCAGCCTTTTCTGGAATCCATCAGACAGTTCCAGCATGATGTCGGACACGAAAATGCCATTTTAATACATGTAACCCTGATTCCCTACCTGAGTGCTTCGCAGGAGCTGAAAACCAAACCCACACAGGCCAGTGTAAAGGATTTGCAGGGAATGGGTATCCAGCCGGATATCATTGTATGCCGCAGCGAACATCCTCTGGATCAGGGCATCAAGGACAAGATTGCTCTGTTCTGTAATGTCCCCAGCAACCGGGTACTGCAAAATCTGGATGTCGAGTATCTCTACGAGGCTCCTCTGGCAATGGAGAAGGAGCACCTTGCCCAGGCTGTATGCGAATGTCTGCATCTGGAATGTCCCGAACCCGATTTGCGGGATTGGGAGAAGATGGTAGATGACCTGCGCCATCCCACCGATGAGGTACAGGTTGCCCTGGTAGGAAAATACGTTTCTCTCCACGATGCCTACATCAGCGTTGTGGAAGCCCTGAAACACGGTGGAATTTCAAACCATGCCACCGTTCATATCAAGTGGATTGATTCCGAGACGGTAACTCCCGATAATGTGGAAGAGCTGTTGTCCGATGTCCACGGAATCCTGATACCGGGCGGCTTCGGCTCCCGAGGAATCGAAGGAAAAATTCTGGCAATCAATTATGCCCGCACACATAAAAAGCCTCTGCTGGGCCTGTGTCTGGGCATGCAGCTCACTATCGTAGAGTATGCCCGAAATGTACTGGGCTATAACGATGCCCACAGCATTGAGCTTGACCCCAACACCACCCATCCCGTTATCGCCCTGATGCCGGACCAGAACGGTGTGGAGGATATCGGCGGGACACTGAGACTGGGTGCATATCCCTGTGTACTGGATAAGGAGTCCAGAGCCTATGAGCTTTACGGTGAGGAGACGATTTATGAGCGTCACCGCCACCGCTATGAGGTCAACAATGATTACCGCGCTGCTCTCACCGAAAACGGCTTGCGGCTTTCCGGTACTTCACCGGACGGGCGTATCGTGGAAATGTGTGAGATAACCGAACATCCCTTCTATGTGGCAACTCAGGGGCATCCCGAACTGAAGTCCCGTCCCAACAGGCCTCATCCCCTGTTTAAGGGTTTTGTGGCTGCAGCCCTGAAGGATAAAAAGAACCGTTAAAAATAAAGACCCTGACAGGCTATGTGATACACACAAAACCGTCCGGGTCTTTCTTTTATTCTTTCCCATCAATCCTTTGACCTTACAGCTTTTTCAAATAATTTCCGTCTACACTGACACCCTCATTCACCACAATAAAGGCATTGGGATCGTATTTATGAATAATGGTTTTCAATTGATTGACCTCATACTTTGAAAGCATGATATAAAGCACATGGGAACGGTCATAAGTGTAAGCTCCCAAAGCAGACCACTTTGTAATCCCTCTGCCCAGCTCCTGAAACACTTCCTTTTCCAGGGCTGTGGTATCTGCTTTGGTAATCACGTTGACCTCCACATTGATATTCTGAGTATGCATCTTGTCCATTGCCACGGAATATACGGCTGCGTAGATAATGGAATAAACCACTACCTCCACATCGAAAAGGAAAAGACAGGTGCCGTACAGTACCAGGTTCACCAAAAGATTTACCTTTCCCACACTGAAATCTCTCTTCCATTTGGTCAGCAGCACACCGACCACGTCCATTCCGCCGCCTGAGGAACCCATGCGCAACAGAATACCCACACCGGCACCGGAGACAATTCCTCCCACAATGCAGGCCGCCATAACATCCTCCACAATTACCACCGGCGGAATCACCGACATAAACACAGTTATGGCGGTAACCGTAATCAGCGTTTTGGCAAAAAATTTTCTGCCAAGCCGCGTGAATGCAATGATAAAGATGGGCACATTGATGATATAGTAAATAATACCCGCTATATCCAGATTACCGAAATCCAGATGAAAAAACTCCGCAAGAATCGTTCGGATGACCTGACAGACACCCATCACTCCTCCTGTATACAGTCCCGCCGGAACTACAAACAGGTTGATTCCCGCCGCATAGAGAAAAGCACCGAAAATGCTTATCAGACTTCTTTTGCCCTCATAAACCAGCACATCTTTTTTCATCTTAATTTAAAACCTGCTCCAGCTTTCCTTTCAGCTCCGATGTAGACATTGCTCCTACAAAAAACTCCGCCGGCTTTCCATCCTTAAAAACAATAAATGCGGGAATATTGGAGATTCTGTACTGCTGTGCCAGCTGCATATTCTCATCCACATTACACTTTCCCACCTTAATTCTGCCTTCAAACTCCTCTGCCATCTTTTCCACTACCGGCGCCATCATCTTACAGGGACCGCACCAGTCCGCATAAAAATCCACCAGAACAGGGATAGATGCCTTCAAAACTTCAGTCTCAAAATTGTCGATTGTAAATTTGTACTCCATATTTTCTCCTTTCCTGCGCTTTCGGCGCCAAATCACTTGTATTTTATCTATAAATTACATATTTACAAATAGGATTCCCCATTGCGGAAAATTTTTCTTCATACTCCGTCATGACATTTGTTTCCATCAAAACAGAATCACTGTGTAAATCATAGGTAATCATTTCTGCTTTCCATCCGGCAGGTTCCAGTTCTTCCACCGCAAAATCAAACAACTCCCTGTTATCCGTTTTAAATTCCAGCCTGCTGTTTTTTTTCAGAATCACATCATAGCGGGCAAGGAATTCCCTGGAGGGAAGTCTGCGCTTGGCATGCCTGTCCTTTGGCCAGGGATCGGAAAAATTCAGATAAATCTTATCTACCTCACCGGGGCCGAACACCTTTGTAATATCCTCTGCATCCATGCGCAAAAATTTCAAATTCGGCAGTTCCTCCTGCTCCATCTTCTGAATTGCACGAAGCAGGACACTGGAATATTTTTCAATTCCCACATAATTTATTTCGGGATGCTCCTTAGCCATAGTATGAATAAATTTTCCCTTTCCCATTCCGATTTCAATATGAATCGGATTTTGATTTCCAAATATTTCTTTCCATGTTCCGGGGCACTGGGGCTGTACCGCTTCCTGCACTACGTAAAGGCTTTCGGCAATCACTTCCCGGGAACCTGTAATATTTCGCAGTCTCATGACTATCCTCCGATTCTCTGCAATCTCAAAAGCTACAGCATCTGTATCACGGTAAATTGTCACCTTCCTTACTGTACTTTATCTTGCATAACTTGTCAATGAGTTGCATCTTGTGTATACTGAAAGGGAATTCTTTTCTATGAGGTCATATCATGCAGCAATTTAGAAAAAATAAACGGACTAGCTTCATAAAGGCTCTGACGGCGGTATTTTGTACTCTGACTATGTTTCTGTCTCAGGAGCACACGGTTTTGGCTGACCGTCTGACTCCCGAGGAGAGACTGGAGATTCAACGGGCTATACCCATCGAATCCAATCAGGTACCTAACTGGCCCGCCGGTCCCGTTGTAGGGGCGGATTCCGCCATTCTCATCGAAGCGGAGACAGGAACCATTCTCTACGAAAAAAATATACATCAGAGAGAATATCCGGCAAGTACCACAAAAATCCTGACGGCTCTGATTGCAAGCGAGCGCTGCGACTTGGATGAAATAGTCACATTCTCCCACGATGCTGTTTTCGATACTCCACGGGACAGCAGTCATATTGCCATGGATGTAGGACAGGAGCTCACCATGGAGCAGTGCCTGAATGCCATGCTTATCCGCTCAGCAAACGAAGTATGCTTTGCAACCGCGGAGCATATCACCGGCACCACCGACTGGTCTGTATTTGCGGATATTATGAATGAACGAGCCGGTGAACTGGGCTGCCTGAACTCCCATTTTGCAAATCCAAACGGGTTGCCCGACGAGAACCACTACACCACCGCCTACGACCTGGCAATGATTGGCAGAGCCTTTTTTGCAAATGAGATGCTCTGTAAAATTACGTTGACAAGACGCATGGAATTTCCCGCCACGGAAAAACTTCCTCAGGGAAAGCTGGAAGTCAATTTGATGAAAATTATACCCGGCGGCGAATATGCCTATGAATATCTGGTGGGCTGCAAAACAGGATATACCGATGATGCCAGAAGCTGTCTGGTATCCTGCGCGGAAAAAGACGGTTTAAAACTGATTTGTGTAGTTATGAAGGATGAAGCTCCCTATCAGTATGAAGACACTATTTCTCTCTTTAACTACGGCTTCAGCAATTTTGACAAGGTCAATGTTTCACAGGCAGAGACGAAATACAATATAGATGATTCAAATATGTTTTACAGCGGGAATGACATCTTCGGAAGTTCCCAGTCGCTTTTAGCCTTAAATAAAGATGATTACATCATTCTGCCGAGAACCGCTTCCTTTGAGGACGTTGATTCCGCTATTTCCTATGACACCGGCAACCCGGATCAGGCAGCTGTCATCAGGTATACCTATCACGGTGCAAATATCGGATCTGTCCGTGTCAATTTTACTCTGGATGACAGCGACAGCTATATTTTCGATTCCTTCACAGACGAAAGTACAGCTGCTTCCCGAGAAGAAACTGCTGATAAACCGGTTGTTTTTGTAAATATCCTTAAGGTCTTGGGTATTGTTTTCGGCATTGTGATATTTATTTTTATTATCCTGCTGATTCGTGCTTTTTTGAAAAATTATGAATTTTCTCACAAGAACAATCGCAGAACCTGGCGCAGAGACAGAAAAAGACGTAAAAAAGCTGCAAAGCGTCCAGACAAATTTTAGGATTATGACTTTTAAGTCATAATCCCTGTTTTTGTGAATGCTTCTTTCTCATTTCCTTTGTATGAAGGCTTCGTTCCCTGATTTTGACTGCCTCGTCGTCAGAGATAAGCTTTGTGGTCTTCACCACATAAATTTTTCCGCTGTCAGACCTGCGGATACGGATTTTGCCCTTGAGATAGCCGTGCTTTTCGCAGTATGCCAGACAATAATAATGTCTCCCGTTAGGTGAAAACCATTTCAGCTTCTTCCGTAGATTTCTGTGACACAGATAACACTTGCTGGAGCTGACCTCCCGGTCTGCAAAGGCTTGCGTCTTATTGTCAAATTCTCTGGAAATATATTTTGCATAATTGTCAAATTGAATCTTTATCTCCTGTTCCCGGGTAAGCGGCGGATGAAACACATCATAGGATACATTTTTCAGTACTGACCGATGCTGCTCCACAATCAGATTAAAAAGCTTTGCAGTATAATAGGCATCACTGAATGCGCGGTGAAAGGGAATATCCTTTTCCAGCTCCATCATATCCACAGCATATTCCAAGGCCCGCCTTGACTTTCCATCCTCAAAGGCAAGGCTGAACAGCTTCTGTACGTCCAGAAACGGAATCGGTCCATCTGACAATGGTGTCATTTTATAGAATTTCATGTTACGTTGAAGCTCCGTCAAGTCCAGACTGCCCCAGGTACAGAACATGTACTCCTCAGAGCCGCACCAGTCCAGAAAAGCCTCCGCAACCTCTGTAAACGGCTTCCCTCTCTCCAGCTCTTTCATCTGCAAATGAATCAACTTGCTGGTAATCTGATGCATTTCATGATATACCTCAGGCTTTACAAGCTGACTGAATTCGCTAATCATGACACCTGCGTCATTTAGTTTTACAGCCCCGATTTCAATGACTTCAAACAACAATTCTGCCGTTTCTTCCTCCGGACCGTTATTGCTCTGATTCCATTCCAAATCCAATACGATGTAATTCATCCAGTATCTCCTCGTGCCAGCAGTGCTCCCCATCCCTTATGTCATGAAAGGGATACCTTTCTTCCCCATACAACAGATACGCATTTCGCACTGTCTCCATCTGTTCCAGTACATTCTCCAGACCACGGGGTCCGTTGAGATGGTCACTCCGGCAGGACTGTACCGCAAGAGGTCTGGGCGCAATCAGCGCGGCAATATCTCCCATATCAAAATGTTCCCAGAGGTGAGGCACATAGTTACAGCTGCAATTGCCGTTCAAAATCAACAGGGAATCCTTATACCCGTACAGATAACCGCTGATAATCACTTTCCTGATTCTCTCGTCCAGGGCAGATGCCCAGAGGGTCTGCATCCCACCCCCCGAAAATCCCATGACTCCCAAAGTATCCGTATTCCACTGTCCTCTCTGATACACATAGTCAATCAGTCTGGTTACATCCCAGGTACACATACCGATGACAGTCTCGCCCAGCGCTTCCGCCATGTGCGACAGATGAAAACAGGTACCAGTCAGAAAAGCCCTCTCATCCTCCTGATTTCTGAGAGCTTCATCCCGGCGCTCTCCGAAACCGCGGCAGTCCGGACAGATAGCCACATACCCGCGTTTAGCCATCTGCATACCGTAATCATAATGAAAGAACTCTATTTTTTCCTTTACAGCCGGAATATCGTAGCAGCCTGCCACACTGTACTTGCCGCCACCCTGATGCCCGGGAAGACAGAAAAAGCAATCCGGCTTTTCACCCGCCCCGCTCTTTTTTTCCGCCTCGGGAGGAATCAGTATATACATAGGCATCCATGTGTCCGGCTCCACCTGAATCACTACTTTTTCGCGGATTATACCGTTCTCCAGCATAATCCGCTCTTCCGTGCGCGGAAGCAGCTCACAGGTTTCCATGTGTTTCCAGCCGATAAGCTCCCTCAAAGTCTGTCGGGAAGCCTGTTGCCATTGTTTCAGTTCCTCCGGGGTATTTCCCCTGAAAAAATCCTGTCTCCCATACCGGTCAAATTTTCTCAGCATTCCCGAAAGACTTCCGTAGAATTTCGGTATCTCAATAATTCTGTCGTTCACGGTTTCCACCTCTCCGTCAGCTTTCGGAATCTGAACCGTCTTTCTTATCCTGCACTACATATCTGCTTTCCAGCCAGGTGTGCACCAGAGGAATCCATGAAGTACATTCCTCCTGAATGGCCCTGCCGTCCCGCGTCTCCGTCAATCGATTGGCAAGTCCCAGCCCATGTCCCCCTTCGGGATACATATGAAATTCCGTGGGAACTCCTGCCCTGCGCAGCGCACTTACAAAAAGCAGTGAATTTTCCACCGGCACAGAGCCGTCCGTAAAGGTATGCCAGATAAATGTGGGAGGCGTTTCCGATGTCACTCTGTTTTCCAGAGACAACTTACACAGAAGGCTATCCTTGTCCTTCAAACGCTCTTTCTCTCCCTCTGTTTCACCCAGCAGGTTTTCAAAGGAACCCCGATGAGCAAATTCGCCGGAGGTAATAACAGGATAGCAGAGTATCATGCCGTCAGGGCGAAGTAAACTTCGGTTTTCCCTCCCGATACCCACTGCTTTTGCCGGAAAGTCTTCCTTCCAAAGCACTCCCAGACTCGCCGCAAGATGTCCGCCCGCGGAGCAACCAAGTACAATGACAGCCTCGGGATCCACATGCCATTCTAAAGCATGCTGCCGAATCAACGCTATTGCCGTTGCCAGTTCTGTCAGTGCAACAGGATATCGGGCGGGTGCACAGGAGTATTTCAACACTGCCGCATGATATCCCATAGCAAGAAACTGCATGGCAAGGGCTTCCCCCTCCCTGACAGATGTATAAGCGTAAGCTCCGCCCGGACAGATCAGGACCAGGGGTCTTTTGTCAATATTGATTTCTTCGTAATGATCCTGAATATAGGTAATTAATCCGGTTTCAGGCAAAGAGCCTTCCGCCTGAATGGGAATTATCTGATTGAGCATTGTATTCTCCTCT
>Ga0129313_1001825_pt1 | contig 12433 bp, 17 predicted proteins | sample O1105metagenome_FD_94436 | JGI IMG/M metagenome (GOLD analysis project Ga0129313, IMG submission 94436) | Orangutan group fecal microbial communities from fecal samples from Wisconsin, USA - O1105 metagenome | ecosystem: Host-associated > Mammals > Digestive system > Large intestine > Fecal... | reverse complement strand
TCCTTCCTCCGCGAGGCAAAAGACAGCGGCGTGTTCGCCCTGTACTACATCGACCTGACCACCGGCCTGCGGCGGGGCGAGTTGCTCGGATTAAAATGGTCGGACATTGATTTGGAAAAAGGAGACCTTCGGGTTCAACGGCAGATTGGGCGCATCGACGGCAAGATCATTGAGATGCCGCTGAAAACGAAAAACGCCTACCGCACACTGCCGTTGTCGGCAGACGCGATAAGCGTTCTGATGCAACAAAGAAGAAAAACGGGTAACAGCGAATGGGTGTTTCCCTCGCCCACCGGAGGCCCCATGTCCCCGGACAGCGTGCTGCACATGCTCCAACGAGTGTTGAAGCGGGCAGGGTTGCCAAAGGTGCGTTTTCATGACCTGCGTCACACCTTCGCAACGCTGGCACTGCAAAACGGAGTGGACATCAAAACCGTATCTGGTATGCTGGGGCATTTTTCGGCAGGCTTCACGCTGGACACCTACGCGCATGTAACGACCTCCGCCAAGCGTGAAGCGGCAAAGACAATGGGTAACATTCTCTCTGGCGCGGTATAATCCTTTCCACTATCCGCTCCCGTTGGGGTCAGCGTTTGGGTCAGAAAAAATAGCAAGTAAGTTATTGAACAAAAAAGTACGGAAAAAGTCCTGATTTCACAAGAAATCAGGACTTTCTGGTTGCGGAGGCAGGACTCGAACCTACGGCCTCCGGGTTATGAGTTCCAAACAAGGCGTTTGCTATCGTGATGCAATGTCGTGCAAAGTATTGATTTTACTACGTTTTTTGAATCCATCGTTTTATATCGTCGAGTAAAATAGTTGAACTTTTTGTAATGGAGTTGAATTTTTGTTGAACTCAGAGCATCCCTTATAGCGGAACTCCTCTGCGAAAATGGAAAGAGGAGGTCGGACGCATCCGACCTCCTCAAGTGTACTCCGAAGAGATACACCGCTATTCCTATTTAAATTATACATAAGTGCTCCATAATATTCAAGTCTTTTTTTCACATAGCGTAACAAAAACGGAGTCACTTTCGGATATACTCTTGTAGGCTTTTCAACTTGGGTCTTGTATCAGTCAGTACAATTCTTGTGAAAAGGCTCGTCGGTATTTGCTTGCGCAAGGTCTCGATATTGTCCTGAAATTCTACCACGAATCTCCGCATGTCTCCTTTCGGAACGCCGAAACACTTGAGCAGGTATACGACCAGTATAATATAGTCGGTAATGCTCTTAAATGTGATATTCTTAATCCTCGTTACAATTTCAAGGGAACTCGATAGCGATTTATCAATGCTGGATCGTGAAAATCTCGTGTCAAAAATAACATCGTTATGTGCAACGGCGTTTCGTAATTCCTTGATCGCAAAAATAATCTTCTTCGTCAAAAATGCGTCTGAGTCTGATGGTTGATGAAACCCGAGCTTAATAGAAACAGCCCTTCTCACTCCATAGTTTAAACAAGAATAGAAGTTGCCAAACTCTCCGAGCGTTAACACCTCAAAGATTGCCCATATCGGTACACTCGTATCCTTGTGATAGAAATGCTGCACAACTTCTTTTTTATTTCCATATTCCCGAGTTAAAGCCGAGTACACACGATCTCTAACCGCAAGTCGTTGTTTTATAGCGTTTTTCTGTTTATCACTGCCTGGCGTAAATCTCGTATAGTCTGTCAGAAGTTTTGTGTAAATATAATTGAAGTTATCGCTATTGCTCTCCTTGAGAATCTCCTCAAGGACATAGTTTTTAAGGGCAGTTTCAATGAACATAAGTTGAGGATAAAGCAGTGACTTTAACCTCATGTCAAAATCATAGATAGCGACGAGTTCCTTAAAGTCCGTATACGGAATACTGTTGGAAGATTTACCGATAAAGCGATATCCTTTGTAGCCGTGATAATACCCCATATTGCGAAGCTTACGCTTCTGCGCAGAACCGGCTATACTAATATGCTTTTCGACTCGCATATAACGCATAAGGCCATCAATACTTTTCGGCAAGTCATACACCCCTAATCCAAAGACTATGAGGTAATTATAAAACATTTTTCAATGATATGCAAACATTTATTATTTATTGCATACGCCAATACACCAATTTGAGAACATTATTCTGTTCAAATCAAAAAGCTCGCCTTGATCTCAAATCGAAGCGAGATTCACTGCCCGGATTTCAAATCGGCGCAGTGAGCGCCTGATCTGGACGGTTGCAAGGGTCTCATTTCAGATGAGGCCCTCAATGCACCGAAAGGCTCGGATTTCAAATCCGAGCCTTTACGACATTTCGCAATATATGCAGCAAGAGCGGAGGAATCGCCCTCCGCTCTTCTATTATTCCTCTCCTTGCCCCTCAGACGCCGCAGGAGCGCTTTCGTCACGCTCTATGGCTTCGTCTATGGCTCGGTTGATAAAGCCGTTTACGCTCTCGCTGCGGGCTTCTGCGTGGGCTTGAATGATTTCTCTCTTTTCAGCATCCATTCTGATCTCCACGCGGACAAACTTTTCCATATATTTCTGCTGAGCCTTTTTTTGCGCTTCGGTTTTCTCTCCCATCAGATGCTCCTTTCAGTTTTTGAAATAATTATAACACGCCTTAAAATCTAACGGTAGATACAAATTCCACAAATATCTACCGTTAGATTTATTTCTTCCGCCTATTGATATCTACCGTTAGATATTATATGATACGGCTATGCAAGACAGGAAACTGATTCGAGCATAAGAAAAATCCCTCTGCATCACCGCCGACCAAAGCCAGATGCAGAGAGCCACCAACCACCACAGGAGGATTGACAAGGAGGCCACAAAATGGATGCACAAACCCAGCTAGTAGCAGAACTTTATAAAACGCTCAATGATGCGCAAAAACAGGAAGTCTGTAACATGATTGATACTTTACTAAGTCAGCAATTAAACGATCAACAATCGCTTGATTCTCATTCCGCTGCTACGGAAAATCAAGATAGCATCGCATGAGAAAGGCTCCATGTCCCAGCCGACCAAAGCAAGACACGGAGCCACCACCAACCACCACAGGGAGGCCGGTATCGGTATTATACCGACCTCCCACCGAGAAAACAAGGAGGAAATATGAGTTATTTATCTGAGCTTACCGCACATGAGCGCCTAACTGTCGACAATGCAACGCTCGACATGTTTACCGCTTTCGAAAACGGATCAGACTTGATCTATGATATTTGGGAGCAGTATTTTTCTGATAGGGAGCGAAAAAATATCGAATCGAGAGACTTAGAATTCATTGGTCGCATCCTGTATTCTGTCTACGATAGAATGGCAAACGCCATCCGCGACTATCACTTGATGCTCGGGCACTATGACGCACCGGGCGTGCAGTGCTTTATAGACACAGCGAAACGCGCTCAACTGACGATAGATGCTGTAAAAGCGAGCGAACACGCGCGGAATGAAATGCGAACAGCGGCTTATGATCTCGACGATGCAGATGCAATTAAACTTCTGACAGGTAAGGGGGCAAGCGCATGAAGCTTCTCTACTGCGCCCGCTGCACGACGCCGCTGATGAGTGCGGCCACGGTTTTTATCTGCCCGTGCTGCGGGGCTGCATACCGTCAACGCGGCACGCACTTTTCCTTTGTCGCTGATCTGTCCGGCGTATCCGTCAAAGAGATGATGCAAAGCATGGAGGTCACGCTATGAACGATAATGACAGATTCTATCCTGTCGTGCAAACGCCGCTCGGAAAGGTTCTGCTCATTGGCTCAACTATGACCGTCGAGCGCGAACGCGAGCTTTTCGGAAAGAAGGTGCTCCCGAATGAGCACAGATGAGTGCATTCGAGCACATGATCTGATCAACACGCCGCTTTCCCATGTATGCGCGCCAAAGTGTACAGTAGCCCGTAGAGTCCGCCGAAGAGTAGCAAAGAATACAGTGTGTGAGTACAGCGAAAGCTGCTTTACCTGTCCTTTATCGGACTGCAAACAGACTGTTGTCAAATGCTTAACGGTCAACCGTTTGCCGATAGATCCTCTCATGTAACGCAGAAAGCCCACAGGAACACTCCTGTGGGCTTTTGCTTTTCCGGTGCTTATTGTAATTCTCGCAGTGTTACCGTGCGTCTTGCAAGCCGGCAGGGGGCTGCAACACCTTCTTGTTTTGAAGCCGCCCTTTACTCCGCCGTCTGCAGCTCCACGATCTGATGGATCACTCGTTCCAGACGGTCGAGCACGATATCATAGCCGAAGATAAACATTTGCAGTCTCCTTTCCTGTTAGTACAGCAGCACGGGCTTACCCGCCGCGCGTGTCATGTTGTTGATGTTGGGGACGACCACGCGGGCAAGCGTCTTACCATCCACAACGAGGTTCACATTGATGGGCTCGCGGCTACCCTGTGCCATCGCCTCCATAACGGCCTGCTTGATGGTCGAAAGCGGCGCTTCGACGTTCGTTCCGCTCTTCTGGTCGCCCAGCACGGCAAGAAACTTTCGGTTCGGCGGGATGACCGCACCGCTCGCAAGCGCTGGGATCTCGTTGTACGCAGGCGCATTGCCGTCTAAGCTCTGCGCCGCCACGCGACGGCTGCGCGCCGGTGCCTTTGTTGATACGCGCGTACCGGTAAAACCGGACGTTGCTTTTCTGACTTTGGAATCGTCCACACTATCAACGAAGAATTTGAGCGCAAGACCGATCGCCGCCGAGATGATGAACGCCGTACCGGCGCTGACGATGCCCAGCGCCGCAAGGCCAACGCCGAGAACACCGGCCAGCAGTCCAAGAAGTACGCTGCGCCCGATGCTGACAAGCCGCTGCGTGCCCTTCTTCGGGTCTTTGCGGACGCTGTAAATGCTCAGTCCGAGAATCAGGCCTAATCCCATGCCGACGACTGTACCGACGCCCGGCGTCACGATAGAACCGATGACTGCACCAAGCAGCGCGCACAGCACGACGATCAACTCGGAAAGAAGCTGCGATTTGCCGCCGTGTTCCTCGTCCCCCTCTGCAAAGCCGGTGAGATAGAGGCCGAGGATCGCACCCAGGCTGAAACCGGCAACGCCGCCGGTGATGCCAAGAAACACACTGCCGAGCAGCGCACCGAGCAAAGCCGTGATGACCACGATCCACGCATCCTCTGCGTCCATCTCGGTTTTCCATGTTTCGGGGTCAAGGCCCACAAGGTACAGCCCCAGCAGCACACCGAGGGATAAACCGATGACGCCGCCCGTGATGCCGCCGAACGCCGCGCCGAGTGTTGCACCGAGCAGCGCCGTTAAAACGGTCAGCCATGTCGCCTTGCTCTTGGGGATAACTTTCTTGTCAAAGCTCCATTTTAGGTCATCCACGACGCTCTCAAGCCCCGCGCGGATGGTCTTAAAGATATCGTTGATCTTCTGGAACACCTTGTCGAGCTTTTCCATCATGGGCCCTTCGTCAAAATCAAAGTCCGGCGCAATGGCGGATGCTCCGCCGCCAACGCCGCCAACGGACGTTGTCGTGCTGAGTTTGTTGATCTCATCGAACGCCGCGAGCGCGTCTGTCGCTTCCTTTGCCGCCTTGCCGGTCGCGTCAATGGCGGCGGCCTCTTTGTAGAGGTTTTTGCCCGATGCCTCCATGCTCTTCTTTGACTTACCGCTCAGAATCGAGATGATCGTCACGATCTCCGACACAATGGCCGCAAGCAGATTCATTAGCCACGTCAGCGCCGGAATGAGTACGTCCATCAAAGGCGCGGCCAGCGTCAGTAGCGCACCTTTGAGGCGGGCAAAAGCGTCGGATGCCTCTGCGCTGGTCGCAATAGCCGCCTTGATCTGCTTGCGTAGCGCCGTGAGCGCCGCCGTGATGACTGAGAATACAAGCATATTCAGGGCTGCTACGCTCCAACTCGGCGCGGGCGCAAGCGTCCAAATACGCCTCGTCGCTGTCATAGTCGCCGCGCTTTACAAGGTCAAGGGCGCTACTCAAATCAAAGCCGAAAGCGGCCTTTGCCTTTGCTTCTACGCTCTCGCGGGTTTCAATGTTGGCCTTAAAGTCCATAATAAATTTCCTTTCTTTTTTATGTGCTATTGCGCTGTTTTTCTTAAAGGTCGATAATGATAACACATTCGCAGTCTGATAAATAATCTCGTGCTACCTGTTCCGTTTGGAACACCTTTTCAGGGCTTTGCGGCGCTCTACAAGCCGCCCATGCGCCATTTTCAAGCAATGTCATAATTGCTATGCCCGTTTGCTTCTGCGCTGCAATCGCCTGTAAAGAGGCAATGCGGGCTTTAATGCTGTTATTCAAGGGCTTTGCCTCCGATCTCGTCACTCTCCAATTCCGGCAATTCCAGCTTGCCGCGCTCAATGGCTTCGTCAAGCATCTGATAGAGGGACAAGCTCAACGGGTCTATGCCCTCGACAGGATGGGGATACAGCACAATGCGTTTGCCGTCCGGCGTCACCGCGCCATACTTACGCAAATACGTAAACGCATCTTCTGCCGTGCGGAACTCACCGCCGCCCTCGACGATGAAGACCGTCTCATCGGCTGACAGCGACCTGAGGTATTCCCGCAACGCCGCAAGGCGGATATCAAAATTTTTCTTCATCGCTGTTCCTGCTCCCTTCGCCATGCTTCAAGCTCGTCAAGCTGCTGCATGATGTCTGTGATCTCCGTGTACTTCACCGTCTGCCGTAAAATCTCTGCTGCGGCGCTTACGCGGGTCTGTGCGGGCGCGTCTGCATCCTGCATGATCGTTGCCAGCGTATCCGCCGCGGCGTGCGCCCGCTCCTGCAGCACGTTACGCGCCGCTTCGGTTCGCTCGCGCCGTGCCTCGTTATACTTCTGCATAAACTCCGCGTCACGTTTTCGGCGATAGATCGTCTGCTCGTTGATCTCGAGCTTTGCCGCCGCGCTCCGCACTGTCGCGGAGATCAGCAGCGCTTCAATAATGGTCTCATCTCTGATTTTCTTTGACAAAGTTTGAAAAGCCCCCTTTCCGGCTTTGTTTTTTCTGACGTTGCATCGTTCTTTCAACGGTAAAATTCCACTAACGGCTTTCGGATACGCGGGTGCCGCAGGGCTCGTATTGCTTCCCGCCGCGCCCTTGCATCAGGCTTTTGACCAAGCCAAAACTCACTGATGATCGCGTCGCGCTGCGCATCCGTCAGTTGTGCAAGCGCCGCTTGCACAGCCTGTTGAAAATCCCACTGTTCGACGTTCTCAAAGGCCTCTTCTGCTGCTTCATCTGAGATTGTGTCACCAAGCGTCAGGTCGCTGTCCTCGTCGCCTATCGGCTCGTCCATCGACCGGCAAACGCTGTTGATGGGGTCACATCGCGCCCGCTGAGTTCTCTGCCCGCAGGCCTCTGTAAACGCCCCTTTAAGTCTGATGCCGTACAGCGTGAGAAATTTGCCCTTGTTCACATCCCATGTCGGCAGCGTGTCCATGAGAGCGATAAAGGCCACTTGCAGAAGGTCGCTTTCCTCGACACCTGCGCGACCTTCCATTGCCCGCGCCCACCTCAAGGACTGCTGCCACGCGAAGCGTTCAACCGCCGCCCAAAGTCTCAGAATGTCCGCCTTGCCCGCCTGTACCGCTGCTGCAATTTCGCTTGTTCGCTCACCTTTCGACTCTTGCATATCGTTACCTCCCATGATAAAATGAAATTGATAAGATAACATTCATCATGGGTGGTCTCCTGAACTTTCAGGAGGCCGCTTTTTATAGCAGTAGTTCTCTTGCAATCTCCTTGCGGCGCTGGGCATTCTGGATGCGGCGGCTCTCACCGTCTATCAGCAGCGAGACAGGGCACATTTCCGCCACGCGGTCGAAAATGCGCTTGTACTGCATCGTCTCCGGCGCATCCATCTCCTGCGGCGTCAGGTTCGTAGTCACGATCGTTGGCAGATTCGAGCGGCGGCGCGCGTCGATGACTGCAAAAATCTGCTCCGCCGCGTACCCGGTATCACGCTCAACGCCGAGATCGTCAATGACGAGCAGTTTGTATGTACTCAGTCGGTCAAGCAAGCCCTGACGGTCTTTGCTGTTTTGCAGCAGATTCAAGAGGCGCGGAAAGCTTGTTACCGCCGTTGGTACGCGTTTTTTCAGCAGCTCATTTGCGATGCAGCAGGCGAAAAAGCTCTTGCCCGTGCCGACGGGACCGCGAAACAGGATGCCGATATTTTCCGTCGATACCTTCTCCCACTGATCGACATACTTTCTGCAAATCTTAGAGATTTTCGGATTTGCGCCGTCATCATCGGCAAGGGTGACTTTTCGATATGAGGGATCGACGATAGAATCCTCGATGCGGCGGCGCTCCATCATCGTTTCAAAGGCGGCAGTATCGTTCGCATCGTCCGCGCTGGCCTTTTCCGATTCCGTGCAGTCACAGGCGATCCCTACCAGCCTATCTCCCATATTGGGGAAGTGGATCTTTTTCTGCTTTGGCTTTCCGCACGCGCCACAGCAAAGAACGCCGTCCTTTATGTAGTCACCCGGCTTCTCAGCGGAATGCTCCAGCGATTTCTGAACAAGGTTATCAAGCATTGAAAAAGTCCTCCGTTCCGTAGTCCGCAGTGGTCTTCACCTTGCTGCGGCTGTCGTTGCGGTTCCACCGTTCCCACTTCTCCGCATTTCGGCAAGCCGCTTTCCAGTCTTTCATGGGGGTCTTGCCGACCAGCCAGCCTTTCGACTCGTAAAAGTCGATGAACCCCTGCGGGTCTACTGGCGACTGGCGTTCAAGCACATAGGCCTGAACCTCTGCTAACGTGGGCGGGGTGAAGCGCTTCGCGCGTGGCGGCGTAGCCGCCTTATTCTCCTCACCTGTACTAACCTTACCTAAACTATCCTTACCTAACCTATACTGGGTTGACCGTTGGTTGCCATCTGGTAAACCATCGGTTAACCGTTGGTTGCCGTCGCCCAATTTCACCAGCAAATTTTTGTAAATGCTCGGCTGGTATCGGTCCTTGCGGATCTGATTATTTGTGCTCCAATCCGTGATATAAGCGACCAACTCATCGTTCAGCAGTGACACGAATCCTTTGGAGACGAGCACCCGCAGATCATCATCCGCTGCGCCTGTCGTTCGCATCACTGTAAAGGCTTCTACGACTCCGTCATCATCCGCAGCCATACCGAGATCATAGTAAAGCAAGCGCGACGATGGCGGCATCGTCAGGAAACGAGCCGAGTTGATGACCGACTTTGCGAACATTCTTCGTTCAGCCATTCTGGCACCCCCGCAAGGTCTCCTGCCCGGTCATCTTCAAGAGCGCATCTTCCGCCGCGCGTGAGATTGCCGCGATTTCCCTTGATCTTCTCGACATCGAGTTGATGAAGCGCTGAATGTCAAGCGTGCTCGTCGGCAGAAAATACCCGCTCTTGCAGTCAGACAGAATCAGCTTTCCGGCCTTGCGCTCCGCCTGGATGCGACGGCGGATCGACCGTTCATCCTCCCCCGTGAGCTGGACTAACTCGGTAAGCGTCGTGCCATTCTCCGCGCCCTCATGGAGCAGATCGGACACCAAATACTGTCTCACGCTTGCACCTCCTTAATCTGTCGGCTCTCAGCCTCGAGATATTCACGCAATGCCTCGACGTTCACGAGGAAACGATTGCCGGAATAGACGCCCGGACAAACGCCCTGCGCCACAAGGCGACGTACAAGGCTTTCGGGGATTTCAAGATAACGTGCAACTTGCCGAACTGTTTGAAACATAAGCGACAGCCTCCTTTCGTATTAGCACTTGACGTATCGTCCTACGTCGCCTATAATTGTAACGTAAATGTTACCATCATGTAACAACTCAGTTAACTTCAGTTTTGTTCTATTTTTGGCGATAGGGGGTGCTTTTTACGAAAAAAGTAACACGACAAAAGGAATCTATGTTCCTAATGGGAAAAAGGCTAAAAGAATGTCGGATTGCGTGCGGTCTTTCTCAAGAGCAGCTAATTGATGCTGTTATGAAATTGCCAGATAATCGAGGGAAAGAGCGCAGTGAAAAACAAATTTCGTACTTAGAAAATGGAACACGCCCAATATCTGTGGAATACGCATCACTGCTTGCACAAGTTCTCAATGTCCGTGTTGAGTATCTTCTTTTAAAGGATGATTTTCGTACGGAACATGAAATGTTTGAAGATGGATTGAGAGGGTTACACGACGCTTACAGCAATATTGTAAATTTAATCAAATTGCATGGATATGATATCCAAGAAGTCGATCTTTCTGAGAGCAACGATTTTATTAAGCAAATTTACTCCGACAATGCAGTGAAAATCAGTAGCAGAAACGGAAAGGTTGCAATGATTTCGCATAAACAATGGAGAACTTTAATCTCTGAGATCAATCGTTTTGTCGCATTTGAATTATCAGGGTTGCCATTTAGAACGGAGGGTGAACATAATGGCTAACATCCAAGAGCGCCGCGATAAGTCCGGCAAGCTGATCTCCTACTCCGTCCGTGTTCACCGCGGGCGCGGCGCGGATGGCAAACAGCTCAAGCCGTGGACGGCGACCTTCGACGTCTCGCCTACATGGACGGAGAAAAGCGCAAGAAAAAAGGCCGAGGCTTTCGCCGCGACCTTTGAAAAGGAATGCAAAGAGGGAACTGCCTCCGACAGCCGCCAGAAGTTTAGCCCGTATTGCGATTATGTACTTGCCATGAAAGAACAGCTTGGCGTGAAGCACTCGACCATCATCCGATATCAGGAACTGACCGAGCGCATTTACCCTGCCATCGGGCATATTAAGCTCAAAGACCTCCGTGCCGATCATCTAAACAGTTTTTATCTTGAGCTCTCCAAGCCCGGTGCCGGAAAAGGCAGTGTCCGTGCCGTGTCCAAAATCGACCTTGCAGCAGAATTGAAAGAGCATTCTTTCACGCGCGCCGCGCTGGCAGAGAAAAGCAGCGTGCCACTCCGCACTGTGTATGCAGCCGTCAAAGGTGCTTCTATCGACAAGGACTCTGCCGATAAAATCGCGCTTGCGCTCGGTATGAAGCCGGAGAAGGTGTTCACGTTTCAAGAAAACGAGCGTACTTTGTCCCCGAAGACGATACTCGAGCATCACCGCCTGATCTCCACCGTGTTAGACCAGGCAGAGAAAGAAGGGCTTGTTCCGTTCAACGTCGCGGCGAAGGCCACCTTGCCGAAAGTCACTAAAAAGGAAGTCAACTACTTCCAGCCCGAACAGGTCGCCGCGATCCGCGACGCGCTGGAAGAGGAACCCATCAAGTGGAAAGCGCTGACGCATTTGTTCTTAATTACCGGCGCGCGCCGCGGCGAACTCTTGGGCCTCAAATGGGACAAGGTTGACTTCAAGGAAAATCGCATTTACATCTGCAATAATATCGTCTACACGCCCGACCGCGGCATTTATGAAGACACGCCGAAAACAGATACCTCCAAGCGCTTTATCACGCTCCCCGCAGAAACGATGCAGCTATTGCAGCAATACAAAGCATGGCAAAGCAGTGAGCGTCTGCGGCTCGGAGAATACTACCACGATCAGGGCTTCGTATTCACGCAGGACGACGGAAGCCCCATGCACCCGGACAGTGTGACGGGCTGGATGAGCAAATTCAGCAAACGCCGCGGCCTGCCGCACATCAATCCGCACGCATTCCGCCACACGATGGCGTCCATCCTCTATTTCAACAGTGCGGATAGTGTGTCGATCTCAAAGCGATTAGGTCACGCGCAGGTGAGCACGACCGTCAATATCTATGCCCACGTGATAGAGGCCGCCGACCAAAAGAACACGGATATTCTGGCCGATGCGTTTCTCAAAAAAAGCATGATTTTCTGACCGAGTTGAACTAAAGTTGAATTATTCGCATTTGCCGCGAAGCAAACTCTTATCAGAAGTTGCAAAAACAGCCGTTTTCTTTACGAAAACGGCTGTTTTTCTGGTTGCGGAGGCAGGACTCGAACCTACGGCCTCCGGGTTATGAGCCCGACGAGCTACCAACTGCTCCACTCCGCGATATTGAATTTAAAAATACTGGTGCCGGTGACCGGACTCGAACCGGTACAGTATTGCTACCGGGGGATTTTAAGTCCCCTGTGTCTACCAGTTCCACCACACCGGCAGACTCGGTATCAATTAATATAGCATACTCGCCCCGCAATGTCAACAGTTGAGGGCAAAAAAGTTTTTTCTCTGTCCCTTTGTCCCTTTGACTTGTGCAAATCGCTATGCTATACTATGCTTGTATTGTTATCGAAAAGAGGCGGACTATGCAGATCGGAACCGTAAAAATTGAATCGAAGCTGGCGCTCGCGCCGATGGCGGGCGTGACAGACGCTGCATTCCGCCAGATCTGCTCCGAGCTCGGCGCGGGCTACACCGTCACCGAGCTCGTGAGCGCCAAGGCGCTGTGCTATCACGACGCGAAGACCGCGCAGCTCCTGCGCCCGTTTCCGGGTGAAAAGCCGTTTGCCGCGCAGATCTTCGGCAGCGAC
>Ga0129313_1001819_pt1 | contig 12476 bp, 12 predicted proteins | sample O1105metagenome_FD_94436 | JGI IMG/M metagenome (GOLD analysis project Ga0129313, IMG submission 94436) | Orangutan group fecal microbial communities from fecal samples from Wisconsin, USA - O1105 metagenome | ecosystem: Host-associated > Mammals > Digestive system > Large intestine > Fecal... | reverse complement strand
TAAGTAAATGTTCTGCCTAGCAGTTTTGTTTACAGGGAGATGATAGCATGAAAAATGTTATCTGTAGAGGTTTCGATAATAGTGTTCCCAGAAAAGGGAAGCGCCTGTGATGAGGCATTAGCTATAGCAATATATGCTCTCATACCATTAGTTACTTTTGTAGCAATCATGGTTATAGCAATATTGTTGCGCTTAACTATCACAGGTGAACTATCGTTGATTTTACTAGGTTAACGCAGGTCACATATCGACCGACATCTTATAAAAACGAAAAAAGCTGTCCGTGCCTGGACAGCTTCCTCGTAAGGTGTTGTGACCATCAGTGTTGTCAGCACTGTTTGACGGTCGATTCATTTGACTTTAAAAACATGCAACGGCGACCATCATTGTGGTTCGCTCTTTTTTTATACTCTCATTTTAGCTCACATAAACATCTTAGTCAAGTTCTGATTTGCCGAGTACATCAATTATCTATATGGCGATATGGGAGCACCCTTTCAGGCACGCTCTCGCTACTTTTCTCGCCTAGCGGTACTAAAGCTCTCATGAGGCAATTCGTGGCTAACGCCCCGAAAGCTCATGAATTGCTAAGTACCGAGGCGCGAAGAGTACCTGCGCAGGGTACTCCCATACCGCTTATTAGTGTATTCATCGCAATTTTCCGCCTTGACACAATTTGTAGATTTTGCGAACTGGCTGGAATGGAACAGCAGATGATAGTACCCTAAGAAAACCTTTGCTGAGAGATATTTAGTTCATATTACCTCTTACCTCTAGTGTGGGATTTAGAATCGAAAAATCACGATGAATCGGCAACAGCCGGAGGGGCATAACACTTTTGCGTCGGGAGACTCCTGCTTTTGGCAGCAAAAGTGGCCCAGGTGGCTATCTCTATCATTACGGCTTCTGTGAATTGGCTCAGCGACAAGCGGTATTACTGCGTTAGGATAAACACTCAGATAGGGCCATTAAGTCGGACAGAGCAAAAGTCGTTATGACCGCAGGCTGTATTTCGAAAAAATTTTAATTTCATATTTACGTCAGTAGGTAGAGATAGTGAACTCGACAATTCAAAAACTGAATAATGTGTATACAGGCAAAAGCATGGAAGTTTTAGAATTTTTGTGTTATAATTTAATCTATTCTTTGTATAAATTTTTAATATAGGAGCGGATATTTTTATGCCTGAGATTTTGCAGAATCCTTCTAATTTTATTCAGAATGAAATAAACGATGACCTGAAGAATGGTCGTTACAGCGAGGGGATTCACACCCGTTTCCCACCAGAGCCAAATGGCTACCTTCACATTGGTCACGCCAAATCCATTTGCCTGAACTTTGGCTTGGCACAGCAGTATGGCGGTATGTGCAATCTGCGTTTTGATGATACAAATCCTGTTAAAGAGGATGTAGAATATGTAGATTCCATTCAGGCCGATGTAAAATGGCTAGGCTTTAGCTGGGACAAGCGGATGTATTATGCTTCCGATTACTTTGAGAAGCTCTATGAATTTGCTGTACAGCTTATCAAAAACGGCAAGGCCTATGTGGATGATTCCAATGCAGAGGAAATTCGCGCTATGCGTGGTACTCTTACTGAGGCTGGCAAGGAAAGCCCATATAGAAACCGCAGTGTAGAGGAAAACTTGGCCCTCTTTGAGGCCATGAAGCAGGGTGAATTTGCTGATGGGGAAAAGGTTCTCCGAGCCAAGATAGACATGGCTTCCCCTAATATCAATATGAGAGATCCTGTTATCTATCGTATTGCTCATGCAACTCATCATCGCACCGGGGATGCCTGGTGTATCTATCCAATGTATGATTTTGCCCATCCACTGTCCGATGCCATTGAGGGAATTACTCATTCCATATGTACTCTGGAATTTGAAGATCACCGTCCTCTTTATGACTGGTGCTTGGAGTCTTTGGGCTTTGATGTAAATACCCGTCCTCGCCAGATTGAATTTGCCCGCCTGAATCTTACCAATACTGTTACCAGTAAGCGCAAGCTGCGTCAGCTGGTAGAGGAAGGCTATGTGGCAGGCTGGGATGATCCTCGTATGCCTACCATTTCCGGCTTGCGTCGTCGTGGTTATACTCCTGCTGCCCTGCGGAATTTCTGCAGCGAGGTAGGTGTAGCCAAGGCTAACAGCTTGGTAGATGTGGCTATGCTGGAGCATTGCATCAGAGATGATTTAAACAACAATGCAGATAGAATTATGGCTGTTCTGCACCCACTGAAGGTAGTTATTACCAACTATCCAGAGGGCAAAAAGGAATATATGCTGGCGGAGAACCATCCTACCAAGGGCGGTCACCGCTATATGCCATTTAGCCGTGAGCTGTATATTGAGCAGGAGGACTTTATGGAGGATGCGCCAAAGAAGTTCTTCCGCTTGAAGCCAGAGGGCGAGGTTCGTCTGAAGCATGGCTATATTATCAAATGTGAGGAAGTTATTAAGGATGCTGAGGGCAATGTGGTAGAGCTTCATTGCACCTATGATCCAGACTCCAAGACTGGTGGCGCTACCGCTAACCGCAAGGTAAAGGGCACCATTCATTGGGTATCTGCTGCAGATGCCTTGGAGGCAGAGGTTCGTCTTTATGATTATCTCATTGAGACTGATGAAAAGGGCGAAGTGCCAGCAGATTTCCTTAACGCAGTAAACAAGAACTCTTTGGAGGTTCTCCAGCATGTAATGGTAGAGCCAAGTGCAGCTTTGACTGCCGAGGGCACCCATTATCAGTTCCTCCGTCAGGGTTATTATGTAGTGGACAAGGATTCTACCCCGGATCATTTGGTATTTAACCGAGTGGTAGGGTTGAAGGATTCCTGGGCCAAAGTAAAGAAGGGCTGATTATGGCAAAGATTCCCAAGGGATTATCAGATAAGGATATGCTGCAGGGCTATGTGGAGCAGGTGACTATGGAGTCCCAGTTTATGGCTGCCGAGGAGGCAGAGGACAAAAAGCGCCGTGCCAAGGCTGCCCTGGGCAAGCCAGAAAAGAATATCGCTTTGACTGGCTTTAGTGATGAGCTGGTGGAGGAGTTGGGCCGCAAGCTTTTGGAGCTAAAGATGGAGCTGTTCCGGGAAGGGGTAAAGAATTACACCCTTAAGGTTAAAAAGGATGGTCATACCATCACTATTAAGCCAATAGAAAGGAAAAACAAGGGGGCAAAATAAATGTTTGATTCAACATCCATTGCAGTGACGATTTTTGTCATCGCCTATGCACTCATTATTTCCGAGAAGGTACACCGTACCATTGTAGGCATCTTTGGTGCCATGCTGATGATTATGCTGGGGATTCTCTCCCAGGAAACCGCAGTTCATCACATTGATTTCAACACCTTAGGTCTGTTGATGGGTATGATGATTATTGTAAACATTACAGCAGAAACAGGTTTGTTTAATTATCTGGCTATCTGGGCGGCTCAAAAGGTTAAGGCCAAGCCAATGAAGCTGTTGCTGGCTTTGGCAGCACTGACGGCTGTATGCTCTGCCCTGCTGGATAATGTAACCACTGTGTTGCTGACTGTTCCTGTTACCTTTAGCATTACTTCTCAGCTAAAGGTGGATGTAAAGCCTTTCCTGATGGCTCAGATTATGGCCTCTAATATTGGTGGTACTGCTACCTTGATTGGTGATCCACCAAATATTATGATTGGTTCTGCCGTAGGCCTGAGCTTTGTGGACTTTATTGTAAATCTGGCTCCGATTATCGTAGTAATTTTTGGTGTTACTGTATTTATTCTGGAGGCTCTTTATGGCAAGGAGCTTCATACTACTCCTGAATTGCAGGAGCAGGTTATGAAGCTAAAGCCTGAGCGTCAGATTAGCGATGCTGTACTGCTGAAAAAATGCCTTTTTGTGCTTGGCCTTACCATGTGTCTCTTTGTTATGCATGGGGCCTTGGGCTTGGAGTCTGCCACGGCTGCCATGTTTGGCGCCGGCCTTTTGCTGCTGCTGACCTTTACCAGAGATGAAGAAAAAATTGCCAAGGTTCTGAGTAAAATTGAGTGGACAGCAATTTTCTTCTTTGCCGGCTTGTTTATTCTGGTTGGTGCTTTGGTAGAAACCGGTGTTATCAAGATGCTGGCTGCTGAGGCTATGAAGATTACGGAAGGCTCTGTCAATGCTACAGCTATTTTGATTATCTGGATGAGTGCCATTGCCTCTGCCTTTGTGGATAATATTCCTTTCGTAGCAACCATGATACCTTTGATTAAGGATATGGGTGCTATGGGTATTACCAATCTGGACCCTCTGTGGTGGTCCTTGGCTCTAGGTGCCTGCCTGGGCGGTAACGGTACTTTGATTGGTGCCAGTGCTAACGTAGTTGTGGCTTCTCTGGCTGCTAAGCATGGAGAGCAGATTTCCTTTATTGGCTTCATGAAGGTCGCTTTCCCATGTATGATAGTTTCTATCGTTATTAGTACAGTCTACGTATATCTGAGATATTTAATGTAAATGCTGAAAATACCTTATGATTGAATATGCCTTGACCTGGGTGTATAATCATAAGGTATTTTTTGTGTGTTTATTTGGGAGTGAATTTCGATGTCCATAAAAGGTTTGAACGAGGCCCAGGTTATTGCCAGCCGAGAAGAGCATGGCAATAACAGTCTGACTCAGATTATGCCAGATCCTCTGTGGAAAAAGATTTTGCAGGGCTTCAAGGATCCTATGATTATGATTTTGCTGGTGGCCTTGCTGATTCAGGCGGTATTGTATCTGCTGGGCCAGGCAGAATGGTATGAGGCTGTGGGAGTGCTGGTGGCTATTCTGCTGGCTAATGGTGTAGCAGCCATTAGTGAAAACCAGCAGGAGGGCAAAGCTGTTACTCTGCGGCAGGATGAAGCTGCCAAGGATAAAACCAAGGTATATCGTAATGATGGGCTAATGGAAATTCCTGTTCAGGATGTGGTTGTAGGAGATATGGTTTTCCTACAGGCTGGAGATAGACTGCCTGCTGATGGTGAAATCGCAGAGGGAACCGCCCGTATTGACCAGGCTGTGTTAAATGGCGAAACCGAGGAAATTCTAAAATTACCTGTGCCAGAGGGGGAAAAGCCTGACTATGATAAAAAGGATTTGCTAAATCCCCATTATGTATATAGAGGCACCGTTATGTGCAGTGGCGAAGTCTATATGAAGGTGGCGGTGGTAGGGGATAATACTCTCTTTGGCCAGCTGGCTATGGAGGTTCAGGCCAATACCCGCAAGACGCCTTTACAGGTAAAGCTAGGGAAATTGGCCAAGGATATTTCCACCTTTGGTTATGTGGGGGCTGTGGCCATTGTAGCAGGAATCCTCTTGAAAACCTTCTTGACAGGCCAGCTGCCAGCGGGAATATTTGGCTGGATTCGCCTAATTATGGATGCAGTAACAGTGGCGGTAACGGTAATTGTCTGTGCTGTGCCAGAGGGCTTGCCTATGCTGACTTCCATGCTGCTGTCTGCTCAAAGCCTGCGGATGGAAAAGGATAATGTGCTGGTAAAGAAAATCAATGGTATGGAAACCTCTGGCAGTCTGAGTATTCTTTTTAGCGATAAAACTGGCACCATTACAGAGGGGAAATTGTCTGTGGTTGAGGTGGCAGATGGCGCAGGACAGCCTGTTTACCAGTGTACAGAGGAGGTCTGCCCAGTAGGTCTATCTAAATCAAGTAGTGATAAGTATTGGGAAAAAATAGTGTTGGGCTTGGGTTTGAATAACAGTGCCAGAATCAGCGGGGACAGTATTATTGGCGGTAATAGTACAGATAGAGCTGTGCTAGGATTTTTGCAGCTGCAGAACCTTAGTGACCGTATTAACAGAGAGCTGGCGGCAGCCTATCGTTATTTTGATTCCAGGGACAAGTTTGCAGCTGTGGAGCTAAAGAATTCTGATTTGACCTATGTAAAAGGTGCTCCCGAGGTGATTATGGAGCATTGCAGCAGCTATCTGGATGCTCAGGGAAAGGAGCATACTCTCAAATCCCTGAATCAGCTGCAGGTTTATGCCAATCAGCAGGCTCATCGTTCCATGCGGTTATTGGCTATTGCCTATGGTACCACCCGCAAAGGGGAAAATGGAGAGCTTCTCATGCCAGAGAATATGGTATTGGCAGGCCTGATTAGTATTCGGGATAATCTTCGTCAGGATGCTGTAGCAGCCATTGGGGAGGTGCGTAAGGCGGGCATTCAGGTGGTTATGGTAACGGGAGATAAGCGGGAAACAGCTATGGCTATTGCCAAGGAGGCTGGACTGTGGCAATCCCAGCAGGAGCTGGTGCTGACTTCCGCCGAGATGAATTGTCTTTCTGATGAGGAGCTAAAGGAAAAAATACCAAGGCTTAGAGTGGTAGCCAGAGCCTTGCCTACAGACAAAAGCCGTTTGGTACGGCTGGCTCAGGAGCTGGACTATGTGGTGGGCATGACTGGTGATGGGGTAAATGATTCCCCAGCCCTGAAAAAGGCCGATGTGGGCTTTGCTATGGGCAGTGGCACAGAGGTGGCCAAGGAAGCAGGGGATATTACCATTTTGGATGATAGATTCTCTTCCATCGAAAAGGCAATCCTCTATGGCCGTTCCATGTTTAAGAGCATTCGCAAATTCCTGATTTTCCAGCTGACCGTTAATGTGGCTGCGGTGCTGATTTGCTTTATTGGCCCTTTGCTGGGAGAAAATATTGTGTTGACAGTTATCCAGCTGCTGCTGGTAAATCTGGCTATGGACACTTTGGCGGCTATTGCCTTTGGCAGTGAGCCGGCTCTCCGGGAATATATGCAGGAAAAACCAGTGCCTAGACGGGAGAATATTGTTACTGGCAAAATGTTACAGCAGGTAGGGGTATGCTCCCTGTATATTACCGTAATTTGTCTGGGAATTTTGTTCCTGCCAGCTGTGCATAGGCTCTTTGGTGATGTGGATATAACCTATATGAAATCTGCGGTTTTTGCCACCTTTATGATGGCGATTGCCTTTAATGGCTTTAATGCCAGAACGGAAAGCGTTAATGTGTTGAAGTATATTGGCATGAACAAAACCTTCCTGCTGATAACCTTGATTATTTTGGCTGGTCAGTGGCTCTTTGTAGAGCTGGGAGGAGAGGTGCTTAGCGTAGAGCCTCTGACTCTGGAAACCTGGCTAATTTGTGGCTTGCTGGCCTTGGGGGTTATTCCTGTGGATATATTGCGAAAAATAATTGTCAATCAGCTTGACAGGAAATAGGATTTGTTGTTATACTAACTCTACAATCAGATAGCGAAGGGGAGTAACCTCGCTGGCTGTTGTCAACAAGCATGCCGGGTAACCGGCTGGCAGCAGCGTTGTAATTTGCAACAGGTGAGACTTTCGCATGATACTACGGGTGTATCATGCGGGAGTCTCTTTTTGTTTGTGTAGTTGTTTTAGTAGGAGGATTTTTCGATGGAAATTATGTCAATTCATTTTTTAACAGCTCTGGGCACCATTGTGCTAATGGATATCTTGCTGGGCGGCGATAATGCGGTGGTTATTGCTATGGCTGCCAATAAATTGCCTCATGAACTGAGGAAAAAAGCTATTTTTATTGGTACCGCCGGTGCGGTGATTATTCGTTTGATTATGACCTTTGCCGCTGTATGGCTGCTGACTATTCCTTATTTGCAGGTAGTAGGCGGCTTGATCCTTTTGCCTATTGCGGTGAAATTGTTGGTGCCTCATGAGGAGGAGGCTCATGTTGAGGCAGCAGATAGTTTGTCTGGGGCGGTAAAGACCATTATTATTGCTGATGCAGCAATGGGAGTAGATAATGTGCTGGCTATTGCTGGAGCTTCCCACGGCAGCTTCCTGCTGGTAGCTATTGGCTTTTTGATTAGTATTCCCATTATTGTAGGTGGCAGTACCCTGATTGGCAAAATCATGGATAAATATCCTGTAGTGCTCTATGGTGGTGCAGGTTTGCTGGGCTGGACCGGCGGTTCCATGATTGCCCATGACAAAATTCTGAATCCGATGATTGTTTCCTATGGCGGTGATTTTGCTCCATATATTATTCAGTTTGTTTTGGCTGCTGGCGTAATAGGAATTGGTTATTACAAAAAACTTAAGAAATAAATAATATGAGACGATAGTATTAGAGATAGCAAAAGGAAGGAGTGAAACGAGATGGATTTTATGAATATTGCAGCTATGTCTGTAGGAATGCATCAGCAGCAGTTGGATATTCAGGTAGGTACTTCTGTAATGAAGATGGCTATGGAAACCTCAGAGACTGCGGTAACTGATATGCTGGAGTCAATTGATGTATCCTCTCTGACTGGTGTGGGGGCTAATTTGGATATCCTGGCATAGGCTTCCCAGAGCATAAAAAGGAAGTGTCAGAAAATTTTACTTGCTTTTTTCGCCACTTACAAGTATACTGAAATTCAGTAGGATGTCTCTTTGTCCACCGATTAGGTAAAAAGTAAGAGTACATATGGGATATTCAAAAACAAAAATGGGGGATTTTTTTCATGGCATTTGTAGATGAGACTTTGGTATGTAAGGACTGCGGTAAGGAATTTATTTTCAGCGCAGGCGAGCAGGAATTTTATGCAGAAAAGGGCTTTGAGAATAAGCCAGTTCGCTGCCGTGATTGCCGCGATAAGAGACGTCGTAATCGTGAAGGTGGAGAGAAGGAACAGCGCCAGATGTTTACTGTAGTATGCGCTGAGTGTGGTAAGGAGACTGAGGTTCCATTTGAGCCAAAGAATGACCGTCCAGTATACTGCCGCGACTGCTTCCAGAAGAGAAAGAATGGCTAAGCCATTGGCAATCGCATAATCTATGTGGCAATGAAGCCCAGGATGCTTAACAGTTTCTTGGGCTTTCTTTTATGTAAAAAGGAGGATATATAATGGCTAAAAAGTTATTAGTATTGTGTATGGCAGCTATTATGGCTGTGGCAGCTCTGGTGACAGGCTGTGGTGGTGATCAGAAGGCAGCTAGCGATAACAAGGTACTGAAGGTTGGTACTAACGCTGATTTTGCCCCTTTTGAGTTCCAGGATGAGAATGGCAAGGAATATCAGGGCTTTGATATGGACCTGATTCGTGCTATTGGTGAGGAAATGGGCTACAAGGTTGAGATTAGCAATATTCAGTTTGATGGCCTGATTCCTGCTATTCAGGCTGGCAACATTGACGTGGCTATTACCGGTATGACCATTAATGAGGAGCGTAAGCAGAATGTACTGTTCTCCGATCCTTATTACAAATCTGGTTTGTCCATTATCGTAGCCAAGGACAACAATGACATCAAGACCTTCCAGGATTTGAAGGGCAAGAAGGTTGCTGTACAGATTGGTACTACCTCTGCTGCTGAGGTAAATAAGATTGGCGGCGTTGAGGTTAAGGAGTTTAACTCCTCTGCTGATACCTTCATGGAGCTGCGCGCCAAGGGCGTTGACGCTGTAGTAAATGATCGTCCTGTAAACGATTACTACATTCTTAAGAGCGGTGAGACTAACGTAAAGGCTCTGCCTGAGCTGCTGACCTCTGAGGATTATGGTATTGCTTTTGCCAAGAATAATACAGAGTTGCAGGGTAAAGTAAATGAGGCTTTGAAAAAGCTTCATGAAAATGGCAAGTATGACGAAATCTTTACCAAGTGGTTTGGTACTACTTCCAAATAAAGCATAAATTCTGAGAGACTGTTTCACTGGATATGTTTTACATTCTGAAGCAGTCTCTTTTTTGTGCTTAAATTTCTTCCAGCGTTGTATAAAAATTCAATTTTAATGCATAAAAATTTAGGCTTTGGCTTTAAATGAATTGACACTATAGTGGTTGTTACATATAATGTATAGGTAATATTTTATGTAGAGGCTAGGTGTGGGTAATGAATTTAAATGTTGATTTGATGATTAATTCCCTGCCCCTTCTGATTGTGGGAGCGGGCATAACCATACAGATTACAGCTATTTCTGTAGGTTTGGGTTTGATCATTGGTATGTTTGTAGGCATTGCTAGAATCTGCAACGTAAAAGTGTTGCGGGCATTGGCTGCGGTATATATAGATTTCCTGCGGGGCACTCCATTGCTGGTGCAGATATTCCTGATTTACTTCGCTTTGCCAATGGTGGTAGGCCAGCGTGTAGACCCATTTATCGCTGCTATTACAGCCTGCGGTATTAATAGTGGCGCCTATATTGCAGAGATTTTCCGAGCTGGTATTCAGGCTATTGATGAAGGCCAGATGGAGGCCGGTCGTTCTCTGGGGATGACCTGGGTACAGACCATGCGGTATATTATTGTGCCTCAGGCCTTCAAGAACATTGTTCCTCCTTTGGGCAATGAGTTTATTGCTTTGCTGAAGGATTCCTCTCTGGTATCCGTTATCGGTTTTGAGGAATTGACTCGTCGTGGTCAGTTGATTATTGCTAGAACCTATGGCTCTCTGGAAATCTGGATTACAGTAGCCCTGATTTATCTGGTAATGACCTTGACCATTTCCCGTCTGGTATCATATATGGAGAAAAGGTTGGCGACAAAATGATTGATATAAAGAATTTGCACAAATCCTTTGGTGACCATGAGGTACTAAAGGGGATAGATTTACATATTAATCCTCAGGAGGTAGTGGTTATTATCGGGCCTTCCGGCTCTGGTAAAAGTACCCTGCTGAGATGCATGAATCTTTTGGAGGTTCCTACCAGCGGCAGCGTGGTGGTAGATGGCATGGATTTAACTGGGGATGCAGATATTAACAAGGCTCGAGAGGAAATTGGCATGGTTTTCCAGCGGTTCAATCTCTTTCCTCATATGACTGTGTTGAAGAATATTACTCTGGCTCCTATGAAGGTGCGGAATATTTCTCGTGAAGAAGCTGAGAAAACTGCTCAGGAGCTTTTGGAGCGGGTAGGCTTAGGGGATAAGGCTGATGCATATCCACCTCAGCTGTCTGGCGGTCAGCAGCAGCGTGTGGCGATAGCTAGAGCTTTGGCCATGAAGCCAAAGGTGATGCTTTTTGACGAGCCAACCTCTGCCCTGGATCCGGAAATGGTAAATGAGGTTCTGGATGTTATGAAGAGCCTGGCTAATGATGGTATGACTATGGCAGTAGTAACCCATGAAATGGGCTTTGCTCGTGAGGTGGGAGATAGACTGCTGTTTGTAGATGGTGGTACTATTATTGAGCAGGGAGATCCTCGAGAGGTATTTGAGAATCCAAAGGAGGAGCGTACCAAGCTGTTCCTGTCCAAGGTTCTGTAAGAGAAAAAGAAAAGAGACACTGAAGCAAGCTTCAGTGTCTCTCATTTTTTACGGGGTTAGATACTTAGTATTCGGATTCAATCAGGCCGTATTTGCCATCCTTGCGGCGATATACAACGCTGACAGTTTCAGTATCGGCATCTCTATATACGAAGAAATCATGATTCAGCAGATTCATCTGCATGATAGCTTCCTGCACATCCATTGGCCGAACAGTAAATCTCTTTTTCTTTACAACAGGGAATTCACTCTCATCATCAGGAATGGAAGGCGCAAAGGCTGGTGCGGAAAATGCCTCGTCTAACAGAGTGCCATCACGGAAGCGGCGCTGCATCTTGGTCTTGTGCTTGCGAATCTGACGATCCAGCTTTTCAATAACCAGGTCGATGGAGGTATACATATTGTCCGTAACCTCCTGGCCCCGCAGGAGCACACCCTGTACAGGAACAGTTACCTCAACCTTCTGACGATCCTTGGAAACACTGAGGAGAGCAGAAATCTCGCCAACTTCCTTGAAGTAGCGGGTTACTTTGCCGATTCGCTTCTCCACATAGTCTCTAAGTGCAGGAGTGATTTCTACATTTTTTCCTCTAATAGTGAATGTTGCCATAAATAACATCCCCTTTCTGGTTCTATGTTTATTTATATTCGCCATAGGGTATGATTTATCCTGCTTGTTAGGAAAAATTTTTTTAAATTTTTGCAAAAAATTCTCTGTTCACCCTGTCAACTATTCTCTCAAACTAATTTAGTAGGTCAATTTTTTGACTTATATCTGATACTTTGATAAACTAATGTAGAGTCTGTGTATATTCTGCACTTTGCTATAGATAAAATAAATTAGGAGTGAGTTCATGTTTGGTATTCTGAAACGCTTTTTGGGCGACAATAATGATAAAGAAGTAAAGAGATTGAGGGCCAAGGTAGATGAGATTAATGGCTTTGAGGAAAGCCTGAAAAATCTCAGCGATTCTTCCCTGGCACGTTGTACTGACAAATTCCGTGATCGTCTGGCTGAGGGGGAGACTCTGGATGATATTCTGCCAGAGGCCTTTGCCGTTGTTCGAGAGGCTTCCCGCCGTATTTTGGGCATGAGACATTTTGATGTGCAGATGATGGGTGGTATTTGTCTTCACGAGGGCAAGATTGCAGAAATGCGTACTGGTGAGGGTAAAACTCTGGTAGCTACTCTGCCAACCTATCTGAATGCCTTGACTGGCAAGGGTGTACACATTGTTACTGTTAATGATTATCTG
>Ga0129313_1001809_pt1 | contig 12516 bp, 8 predicted proteins | sample O1105metagenome_FD_94436 | JGI IMG/M metagenome (GOLD analysis project Ga0129313, IMG submission 94436) | Orangutan group fecal microbial communities from fecal samples from Wisconsin, USA - O1105 metagenome | ecosystem: Host-associated > Mammals > Digestive system > Large intestine > Fecal... | reverse complement strand
CTGATTCTCTTGCTGCTGAAAATCTCCTCATACAACTCCTTCTGGGACAGAACCATAGAGGAAAGGTTTACATCAGTCTGGTCAGGGAACTGGTCATTGTCAATCTTGGTAAGCAGAAGAAGAGTCTTGTTGAGTCTCACGATATGGCCGAGTTCACGCTTCATCTGGACAAGTTCACCCACACTTTCCTCTCCCAGAGAATCATTGTCCAGCATCCAGTCAATCCGTCCTCCGAGTACGGCAAGCGGTGTCTGCAACTCATGCGACGCATTCCCGATGAACTGTTTCTGCTTTTCAAAAGCCTTGTCGGAACGGTCTGTCGCCTCTGTAGTGACTTTCTCCAGCTGGCGGAATTCATGGATGTCTGTATCTATGGACAGGCGGCTGTGGGATTTGCCCGGAGTATAGGCGTTCAGCCAGTCAAGAATCTTGTAAAGAGGACGCATGCTCTTCTGGAGCACGACAAGTGCAATTAAGATAACCGTCAGAAGCAGAATTAGATACAATGCCAGTATCCACCAGAGGATGGTGCCTATCAAGTCGTTTTTCTCGAACGTCGGAGTTGCTACAATGAGTTCGAAACAGCGTCCTTCGCGGTCTCTGAAAATGGTCTTGAGAAATCTGGCCGGCTCATTTTCGTCAGTTTCGCTGATATAGAAATCGGAATCATAATACTCCATGCCGGCCTGGGAATCAGCATACGACTCCGTGACCTGGGAAATGCTGTAATGCCCGTCCGTCATGATGTTGGTAACAGGCAATTCCTTCCCAGACAACTTCCTCACCATCAGCTGCTCAGCATAACTCTCCAGCAGGTCGTCAGCCTCATCATTGATTTCATCTACAATGACGAAATAGAAGACCATTGCCCAGAGTCCGATGACTGGGAGCAATGCTACGGACAGCCGTACGGCAATATTGTGAATCAGTTTCATTGACCTTCCTTAGAAATGAGTTTGTATCCGAATCCGTAAACCGACTTGATTTCGATATTTGCGCCAGCTTCTTCAAGTTTCTTGCGCAGATTCTTTACCTGCGAGTATATGAAATCGAAATTGTCTGCCAGATAGATGTCGTCACCCCACACGGCCTCAGCCAAGACCGCCTTATCTACCATATGCCCTGGCCGCAGCAGAAAATACTGCAGGATATCGTATTCTTTCTTCACCAAGGTCAATGTCTTTCCATTGACTTCCACGACCCTGCTGTCCGGATTCAGCCTGACATTGCCGAACGCAATCCCGTTCCGTCCGTTCCCGCTGCTCCTTCTCGTCACGCTTTTGATTCTCGCCAGAAGTTCTGCCGTGTGGAATGGCTTCGGAAGATAGTCGTCAGCCCCTTCTTCAAGTCCTGTGACCTTGTCTTCCAATGAGTTGCGCGCAGAAATGATGATGACGTTCAACACCTTTCCTTCCTCCTTGAAAGTCTTGAGAAGATCCAGTCCGTTTCCGTCAGGAAGCATTATGTCCAGCAGGACGCAATCGTAGGAAAACATGTTCAGCTTCTCCCAAGCCTCGTTATACGTCGAAGCAACCTCCACGACATATTGCTCCTTCAGCAATGCCCGGGCAATCAGTTCCCGCAGGGAATTCTCATCTTCAATAACCAATATTTTCATTGTCTTGTCAATGACTATCTTGTCAAACCATGGCGAAAATACAAATAAAAACTGGAAAGAAACTGAAATTTTTGAGCAGAAACTTGAACTTGTTGTAACTTTGCCGTATGAAAAACGAGACAGAAGAAAAATATATAAAGATGACGACAAAGCCGGTGGGGCATCTGGTAGGGGAGTTCGCGATGCCGTCCATCGTCAGTATGCTCATAACGAGCATATACAGCCTTGTCGATACCTATTTCGTGGGTAACATTGACACGCAATCCACAGCTGCGCTTGGAATTGTGTTTTCATATATGGCTCTGGTTCAGGCTGTTTCATTCTTTTTCGGACACGGGTCGGGGAACTATATCTCCAGGGCATTTGGCTCGCGCAACACAGAAGGGGCCGGCACAATGGCAGCCTGCGGATTCTATACGTCAATATTGACAGGATGCGCCTTTGCGGTTCTTGGATTCCTGTTCACACGCCCGATATTGCGCTTTCTCGGAGCCACCGAAACCATCATGCCTGCCGCAGTCGGCTATTTCCGCTACATTCTTCTCGGAACCCCGTTCATCGTCGGAACTTTTGTCCTGAACAACCAGATGAGGCTTCAGGGCAATGCGTTCATGTCAATGATAGGGATTTCGATAGGAGCCGTCCTCAATGTCATTCTCGACCCGATTTTCATTTTTGCACTGGATATGGGTGTTTCTGGAGCCGGTCTTGCGACCGCCATTTCGGAAGCTGTCAGTTTCTTTATCATGCTGAGTATGACCGGAATGCGTGGCGGAATCAAAATCCGTTTGAGGAATTTCAGACCATCAATGCCACAGTATCGTGAAATCGTGGCAGGCGGATTGCCGTCGCTTGCAAGACAGGGACTGGGCTGCGTTGCGGCAATATGTCTTAACCAGCTGGCAGGAAATTATGGTGACTCCGCCATTGCAGCCTTCTCTATCGTGAACCGTGTCATCATCTTCGTGTCATCCGCCCTCATCGGCTTCGGACAGGGATTCCAGCCGGTATGCGGCTTCAATTTCGGTGCGGAAAAATATGACAGGGTCCGTAAGGCATTCTGGTTCAGCGCTTCAGTGATGACCATATACTGTGTAGTATTTGCCGTGACAGGAATACTGTTCGCACCTGAAATCGTGTCGATATTCCGTGCAGATGACGCCGAAGTCATTAGATACGGGTCAATGGCATTGAGGTGGCAATGTGCCGCGTTCCCGCTGGTCGGCATCATTGTCCTTTCCAATATGTACCTGCAGAACATCCGCCGCGTCATCCCGGCAGTAGTCGTGGCGATGTCCCGCCAAGGCATCTTCTTCATTCCGCTGCTTTTCATTTTGGAAAGCCTGGCCGGCATTGACGGACTCCTTGTATCGCAGCCGATTTCGGATGTGATCTCATTCGCATTGGCCTTGCCTCTTTCGATAGCAGCATTGAAATCAATGGGAGTGAAGGCTTCAGGCTCCGTGTCCCTGTAGCTGCGGAATTACTCTTCAGTCCTGAGTGTCACTATCTTACATATATGTCCCGTTGTCGGAATTATCTTCTCCAGCAGGTCCGTCATCTTTATTTTCAATGTTGCCGTATTGATGCACGGGTGGCACCCCAGATATTCTGATTTCATCAGGTCATTGTCAATGACAAGCATGACTTTCAGTTCTTTGTCATTGATAAGTCCCATCACAGACACCGAACCCGGATGGATTCCGAGCAGTTCGGTCATTTTGCTTTCGTCCGCGAATGACAGCCTGGCGCAGCCGAGTTCCGAAGACAGGAATTTTGTCTTGAAGTGCTTGTCTCCCGGAAGCATCAGAAGATAGAACTGAGTCTGCTGGCGGTTGCAGAGGAACAGGTTCTTGCAGATCGGAACCCCGAGCGTCTTCTCGATTTCCTGGCACTGCTCCATAGTGAATGCCGCCTCGTGGCATACCGTTTCGTATTGAATACCAAGCGAATCCAGAAAATCATAAGTCCTGATTTCCACCTCACTCCTTCCCTCGTTGCTGTCGGGCCTGCCAATATAATGTGTAATCATAGTCACTTTTGTATTTTGTCAGTGCGAAATTACGCCGAAATATCATTTCTGCAAAACTAAAAGGGCAGTTCCGCCGAACATCGGAACTGCCCGTGGCTATTATTTGGTCGCCAGTCGTTCATTTCTGTCCCGACCGGATTATAATTGAAGACAGCGCCTCCCGGAATCCCCGGAAGGCGCTGTCGTTTCAGCCAAGTTCCACACGCCCTGTTAACACGTTTTCGTCACAATCCGCGTTTTAGTAAAGTCCGGCGGAGGTGTGGCCGTGGGAGGCATGGCCGCCCATGGCCTTGTGAATGGGATGTCGGGCGCGAGCCCGACAGGGATGAGCGAAGCGAACCTCCCACGGCTACACCTCCGATCGGACTCGTTAAAAAAAACAGTGTAAGCGTCTCCCGCCGTTGCATATTACGGGACGGTGCCACATCTGTTTTTGCAATGACTTGATTCATAGGGGATTATGAAATCACATGTGGATTAGTGGCCAAAAAATCTTCGGAAATCCACGCTTAAAATAAACGGTACTTGATTATCAATGTGTTACAAGGACAGCCGTGGCATCGTCCCGACTGCCTTTGATTAGAATACGTCTGGTTCAGACCGATTTGTTCTAGGAATGGCCGTGGCATCGTCCCGCATGGTGTCAGAACATTTTTTTTCTTTGCACAACTCCACAAGGGCGTCATACAAGGAAAAATTTTGTCCCGTTTTTGTCCCGTTTGAAAGACTCGGACTCTGTAAAATATTGGCAATCAGCCCATTATGGACTTTTAGTGGAGATGGGCGGAGTCGAACCGCCGTCCAAACATCGCACCAGATAGCTTTCTACACGTTTATCCATCCTTTGATTGTCGGCTCCGGCCTGCCGAATGGCGGGCTAACCGGGGCTTATCCTTTAAGTCTTGGCGGAGTTTAAAGGAGTCCCTCCGTGCATCCGGTTTGGATGATACCCCGAACTCAGAACATAACCGGCCTAAAGTCTGCGGGATACTCGTCAGAGCCGCAACCTTGGCGGCCCGATTAAGGTGATCAACCTAGTTGATTACGCAGCGAGTGCATAGTTGTTGTTAGCAACTGAATTTACGGCCGCTGATATTAACGAGCAAACGTGCCATACGCTCGACGTGCTTACCACCCGACATCAATGCTGTCAAAACCAGAACATCCCCGGATAGTATAGACGACAAAGGTAAATAAATTCTTGCAAATGTCAAATTCGCGCAGACTATTCCTTCAGTTTTGAGTCAATGATAATCGTAACCGGACCGTCATTGACCAATGCCACCTTCATGTCCGCACCGAACACACCACGGCCGACCGGCTTGCCCAGAGCCTCGGCCAGCGAATCGCAATACTTCTCATAAAGCGGAACGGCCAGTTCGTGACCGGCAGCGCGGATATATGACGGACGATTGCCCCTCCTCGTGGACGCCGTCAATGTGAACTGCGACACAGCAAGAGCCTCACCGTCAATGTCTTGAATACTCCTGTTCATCACCCCGTTCTCATCATCGAAAATCCTGAGACCGGCAGTCTTGCCCACCAGCCACTTGACATCATCCTCAGTATCACCGGTCTCCACCCCGACCAGCACCAGCAGCCCCTTGCCGATGGCCGACACCTTTTCTCCGTCAATGCTGACAGACGCCTCTTTCACTCTTTGTATTACAAGTCTCATCTAATTATCCCTTATATTAATCCGAATCAGTATATGCCATGCTCACTATCCTATGAAAAATCTCAAATTATCCCACGAAGCCTTCAGTTCTCCGTTCTCGATGCCGTGAATAATCTCCACCACCTTGTCGTTGCATGGGGTCGGCACACCTGCCTTGCGCCCCTGGGCACATACCGCACCATTGATGGAATCCACCTCAGTCTTCTTGCCACGCTCGATATCCTGCAACATGCTGGCCTTCAGACGCGCATGCTTGCGAATTGCTATCGGTATGATAAAGAACGAGATAGCCTTCTTGAAAGCATTGTGGTAATCCAGAAGCCTCACCACATCCTTGCCCTGGATAGGCTCGATTCTGATGCCCGAGGCAGCGCAAACATCAATGCACTCCTTTATAAGTTTCTGGACGATTCTGCGTGACTCCTTATCCTTGGCCGCCTCGCCGAAAGTGCATCCGAGAACGGCACTCATTCCGGAAAACGAAGCATTGATAAGAAGCTTGCTCCAACGCGTACCAATGAAATTCTCGTCCACCTCCACAGGTCCCATCATCTCCAGCATTGACTTTACATCCTCGAAATGATGACCTCTTTCCTTATAGATGCTGCCCAATGAAAATGTCAGGCTGTCAGGAGAACTGGTCAGTTCGCATACTCCTGGACCCGTCATCGTCGCGCCCCATGCCACAGTGCACCCGAGCACCCTCCGCTCCCCGACAATCTCCGCAATCTGAGGCTCCGGAAGACCGTTCTGGAGAGTGACGATGACGCCGTCCTCCGCCAGAAAACCTTTCAGGAAATTGACAGTGTCAATGTTGCCCTGCTGCTTCGTCATAAGGAAAATGATATCGTAAAGTCCCGTCATTTCCTTGTCTGTCAATGCATTGACCTTCTGAACGAAATCCATTGTCCCCGTGACGTGCGCCCCGTTTCTGCGGAGAGCCTCCACATGCTTCTCATTATGATTGATAAGGTCGATCTGACCTCCTTTCTTGCTTATGAATGCGCCCAAAATAGTTCCCAATGAACCTGCGCCATAAATTGCTGTTCTCATTATGTTCGTCTTTTTAGCTACGCAAAGATAGTGTATGTAAAGTAAATTTACAGGAATGTAAAGTTTTTTTACAATATTTAAATGGAATATCCAGTGTAACGTGCAGAAAAACAGTGTGTTATAAATAATGGCACAGGAGTGGCAAAACAAAACTCTGACCGGATGAGATATATGTCAATGCCGAAGGATTCGGCAGATTGGCATTGATGGAATCTCCGGGACAAAGCAGATGAACATTTTCAATTACATTGCCACGGCAGTCAGGACATTGCCGATGAAAGGACGCAGGAACATCCTGAAAATCATGACTTTGGGCGTTGGTCTCGCAGTCGGCCTCGTGCTGGCATCCAAGGTCTGCTTCGAAAAGACATTTGACGACTTCTACAAGGATGCTGACAGGATATATTATCTGAACGAAGCCATGGAACTTAACGGCATATACCGGGTCTATCCCCAAGTCGCCGGAGGAGTGGCCCCGAAGATGAAGGAATACTTCCCGCAGATAGAAGAGGCTACCAGATTTACATATGTATTCGAGACCGCCTCTATGGTAATGTCCGAATCGGACAAACGCGTGGATGCCGGACTGACTTGTCTAAGCGATACGTCATTCTTCAGGGTGTTTGACCGGAAATGCCTGGCCGGAAACCTGACAGAACCACTTGGCATTGAAGCAAATGTGGTGATTTCATCCAAGTTGGCGACCAAGATGGCAGCAGCATTGAACTCGGGCAGAAAGATGGACGAGAAGGCGGCCGCGGCAGCCGTTCTCGGACAGAAATTCACGATTGCCGGGGATACGCAGAAATATGAGCTCACGGTCGGCGGCGTCTATGAAGAATTTCCTCTGAACTCATCTTACAGGCTGGACATGATAGTCTCCATGCCGAGCATCGGGCATTTCATATACGACGGCTCAGAAAACATGGTAGGCAACGACCGCTATAAAGGATTCATAAAACTGAAGAAAGGCATTGACCCGGGCGAAATCGAAAACGGACTTCCTGGCTTCATGGACAAGCACATGCCGATGGACGAGTTGCGGGCAGCCGGATATGAAATGAAACTTCCGATAAAACCATTCGTGAAATTCCATGAAGAGGATGAAACTCAGCGGAATATGACACTTGTGCTGGCCTTCGTAGCCTTCGCGCTTCTGCTCACGTCAATGCTGAATTACCTCTTGATTGTGCTGTCGTCCGCCGCCATTCGTGCACGCGAGATGGCACTCCGCAAATGTCTGGGCAGCAGCGCAAAAGACATCTTCGGAATGATGTTCGCAGAGGCGCTCGTGCACACCGCAATTGCAGCCGCCGTCGCCGCAATCCTCATCTTTGCGTTCAGGTCAATGATAGAGACCATACTCGGTGTCAATGTCATTGCGCTCTTCACCGGACGACCGCTCGCATTGGCATTGACAATAATAGTCGTGCTCCTGGCATTGAACAGCCTCCTTCCCGCATTCTTCTTCAATCGGATTCCGGTGGCTGCGGCATTCAGGAATTATCGCGCCGGCAAGCGCATGTGGAAGCTCGGACTCCTCGCGGTGGAATTTGCGGCAGTCGTTTTCCTGGCTGTGGTCATGAGTGTGATCAACTTGCAATATGACAAGATGATGAACGCGGACCGTGGATTCAAATATGATGACGTGGCGATGATAGCCATGCCTGAAGCGACTCAGCCTCAGAAGAATACACTGATGAATGAGGTCCGTTCCCTCTCCGGAGTGGAGGATGCTTGTTTTGCATATCAGAACCCTTTCACAGGCTATAGCGGTGACAATGTGAGTGTTCCAGGCGAAGACCGCCAGCTGTTCAACATCCGTGACGCATATTATGTGGATGAACATTATTTCAATGTCTTCGGCATCAAGATTCAGGAAGGAAGCAATTTCGATCCGACGCTGAACAGCGACGCGGAAATGATTGTGGACAGAAACTTCGTGAAAATGATGAAGAACACTGCCGGATGGGACGAGGTCCTCGGACGAGAAGTGATGGTTACTTCTCATGGAGCTGCTCCGACTAGGATATGCGGTATCATTGACGATATGCATACCGGTGGCTTTTCCGTGTCAGAAGTCGATTTCGGCGGGCGCCCGATGGGGATATTCTATTGTGACTCAGAGAAATATGCAGGAATGTTCCATTACATATTCGTAAAATATCACAGGATGTCCCCGGAAGAGCTTAAGAAAACCGATGAACTTACAGGAAAAATACTGGACGGGCAATGGCATAGAGTCATTACGTGCAATGAACTCGCCGCTTCGAATTTCGTGGACACCCTCAATACGAGAAACTCCATCCTCGCAGGAGGCATTGTGACGCTCTTTATCGCGCTGATCGGCCTCATCGGCTACACGATTGACGAAGTCCGTCGCCGCAGCAAGGAAATCGCGGTCCGTCGCGTAAACGGTGCCCAGTTCTCCCAGATAAGGTCAATGTTTCTGCGCGATGTCATGACAGTTGCCCTGCCGTCCGTGGCGGTCGGAGCGGTTCTGGCCTATATCGTCGCAGGACGTTGGGAACAGAACTTCAGCCTTCAGGCGGGACTCCCTTGGTGGATTTTCGTAGGCGCCATAGCAGCAGTACTGGCTATAGTTGCCATTATATCAGACATTTACGTAATACGCACAGCGGGAACAAATCCTGCTGACAGCATTAAGACAGAATAAAACGGAACATATCAGAACATATCAGAACAAATAAAACATACATATATCATGATCAAGATTACAAACATTTGCAAAGTCTTCAGGACTGAGGAAATCGAGACAGTTGCACTCGACAATGTATCATTCGAAATCAAGGACGGAGAATTCGTCTCCATCATGGGCCCTTCAGGATGCGGAAAATCCACGCTCCTGAATATTCTCGGCCTTCTGGATAACCCGACTTCCGGCAGTTACCAGCTTCTGGGACAGGAAGTTGCGCAGCTGAAGGAGAAGGACCGTACCAAGTTTCGCAAAGGAAACATCGGCTTCGTTTTCCAGAGCTTTAACCTGATCGATGAACTCAATGTGTTCGAAAACATTGAACTTCCCCTCAGATATATGGATTTCAGCGCGGCTGAGCGCAAGGAGAAAGTGGAGGCGGTGATGGCGCGCATGAACATCAGCCACAGGGCAAAGCATTTCCCTCAGCAGCTCTCAGGAGGTCAGCAGCAGCGTGTTGCGATTGCACGTGCGGTAGTCGCAAACCCTAAACTGATTCTTGCCGATGAGCCTACCGGAAACCTCGACTCCAAGAACGGCAAGGAAGTCATGGACCTGCTCTGCGAACTGAACAGGGAGGGAACGACCATCGTGATGGTTACCCACTCACAGAAGGATGCGGCTATGGCACAACGCACTATCGACCTGTTCGACGGCCATATAGTAAGTGATGTCAAGAATGAATTGTAATGAGGTATATTTTCAATAATTTTCTGAACACCCTCAAACGGTACAAGGTGTCCAGCCTGCTGAATATCATAGGAATGGCAGTGGCGTTCGCTGCCTTCTACGTGATAATGACGCAGGTCTGCTTCAACCTTGGCTACAACAAATCGCTGAAGGATGCGGACAGGACATTCGTAATGTCTGTCCCTTCGCAATATAATGAGGGAAAGTTCAATATCTTCATAAACAGACCGTTGGGAGAAGCACTTGTCTCAGGCTCTTCCATGTCTGAAGGCGGAGGGGTGTTCAGCATGTATGTTTCTGATGACGTCTGCTACACGAGGCGGAATGATGCCCCGGTCAAGATGCATCTGGATCTCATGCAGTATTCCGCGGGCGGACTGAGAGCCTTGAATTTCGAGGCGGCAGAAGGCTCACTTGATGAACTTTCCAAGCCTGCAACTATTGCCATATCAGAATCTTCTGCCAAGAAATATGAACTTAAAATCGGAGACAGCATTTCATGGAGTGACCAGCAGGGCGAAAAAGGTGCGAGAGAGATAGTTTCCATATACAAGGACTTCCCTAAGAACAGCGACTTGGGTACGGTCAATGTCGTTTACGACATGAAAGATTCCTATATTGACAATCGCAGTGAGTGGTCTTTTCCGTATTGCGTGAAACTCCAGAATGCGTCCCAGAAGGAAGAATTTGAGAAGGAATCAAAGGCTATACTTCTCGATTATTTCAAGAAACTGTATGATGGCGCGGGAGAGACACTCTCTGACGAAGACGTTGATGAAATCAATAATAAATTCAACATCAATCTGATACCTCTGTCTGAGCTCTTTTATACGAAGGAACTTGACGGCAAGCCGGGACGCACCGGAAATCTCACCACGGACATGACATTGCTCGCAGTGGCGGTGCTCATCATCCTCATCGCATTGATAAATTTCATCAATTTCTTCTTTGCGCTTGTCCCTGCGAGATTGAGGTCCGTGAATACCTACAAGATTTTCGGAGTATCGCGTACTTCATTGATATTCAACTTTATATTCGAATCGGTAGGTCTTGTCGCCATGGCATTGGCATTGGCCGCAATCATCGTCATCCTGCTTCTTCGCACCAGCGTCGCAGGTATTCTTTCCTCTTCGGCTGTTTTCGGGGACAATGTTCCCGTGCTGGCGATGACGGTCGGCGCTGCTGTCCTGACGGCGGTCCTCGGAAGCATCTATCCTGCATTCTACGTCACGTCGTTCCAGCCGGCATTGGTTCTGAAAGGCTCCTTCAGCGGCTCCGCTTCGGGACGCAGGCTCCGCACGGCGCTCATCGGTTTCCAGTTCGTCATATCAATGTCGTTGATTATCTGCGCCATGTTCATCAAGATGCAGCATACCTACCTGATGAACTACGACATGGGCTTCAACAAGTCCTGCCTCCTCAGCGGTTACATTCCTTATGATGTCTGCTGGTACGGTTCCCAGAACGAGGCTTTCGAGGACAAATTGCGCAGCAATCCTCAGATTCAGGACATTACGTGGGCCGACGGAAGTATTGTCAGTACTTCAAGAATGGGCTGGGGACGTGACTATAAGGGAAAGAGTATTTATTTCCAATGTTACCCTGTGGCGTATAATTTCCTGAAATTCATGGGGATAGATATCGTGGACGGCAGGGATTTCATGAAATCCGATGAGGTTTCTGAAGGCGGAGTGATGATTTTCAACGAGCAGGCGAAGAAAGATTTTGACGTGGATTTCGTCACTCCTGCGCCTGGACATGAGGACGGGACTGTGACTGCCGGTATCTGCAAGGACTTTAATTTCAGGCCTTTGCAGTATGGTCGTGGTGATTTCGCCTTCTACATATTCGGTAAAAACAGATGGCGTGACGGACTTCATCAGGTCTATATAAGGACTGCGCCGGGCGCAGATGTCCAGTCGGTCATCAAGTTCGTGCTTGCGACCGTGAAAGAGATGGTTCCTTATGCTGATGACGAACTGTATAGTCTGGATTTCTTCGACAAGGAACTCGGAGCCCAGTACAGGCAGGAAAGCCGATTGTCCACGCTTATCAGCATATTTACGCTGGTGGCAATCATCATTTCCCTGATGGGAGTCTTCGGCCTAGTGCTTTTCGACACGCAGCACAGAAGTCGCGAAATCGCAGTCAGGAGAGTGATGGGCGGAAGCGTAGGCGACATACTCAAGATGTTCAATGCCAAGTATATACGCATTGTGCTGGCCAGCTTTGTGATTGCTGCGCCGCTCAGCTGGTGGGTCATCAACAGATACTTCTCGGGCTTTGCATATCACACGCCGATCCACTGGTGGGTATTCGCATTGTCCCTGGTGATAGTGCTTGCGATTACAATGCTGATCGTTACGCTCCGCAGCTGGGACGCAGCGACTTCCAACCCTGTGGATTCGCTTAAAAATGACTGATTTACAAGAGTTTTGCAATTGCGGAACTTGAGTTGGTTTACATTAATATATCTTCGCAGCCGCGCGGTGCTGGAAATGGCATTGCGTGGCTTTTTTGTGATTGTAAGCGGAAAAAATGTATTTTTGTATTTCAAATTTCGCAAGTGCGAAATACCGCTTTTAGAGCCCGCGAGGGCGATGGTAAGGAGGCTGACCCAAAAGGTCAGCTTCTTTGTTTATAAGGATAGTATCTGAATGTGATGATAGGTATTGCAGAGGACACCATTCGCATTATTCGCTCCAGATCATCCAAACGTTTCCTGCGTG
>Ga0129313_1001804_pt1 | contig 12551 bp, 10 predicted proteins | sample O1105metagenome_FD_94436 | JGI IMG/M metagenome (GOLD analysis project Ga0129313, IMG submission 94436) | Orangutan group fecal microbial communities from fecal samples from Wisconsin, USA - O1105 metagenome | ecosystem: Host-associated > Mammals > Digestive system > Large intestine > Fecal... | reverse complement strand
GCGGGCTGGGCCTGGATGGGACGGATACAGACCGGGAAACTGTTACTTGAGGATCAAGGTCTGACCGTCCATTTCGCTGGGCTTTTCCAGGCCCATGAGGTCCAGCATGGTGGGGGCGATGTCAGACAGGCGGCCGTCCCGCAAGCGCACATTGGCACCCACGATATAGAAGGGGACCAGGTTGGTGGTGTGTGCGGTGTAGGGTGTGCCGTCCTCGGCGAGCATCTTCTCGGCGTTGCCGTGGTCGGCGGTGATGAGAGACACGCCGCCCATCTTGGAGGTGGCCTCCACCACCTTCCCCACACATTCGTCCACTGCGGCCACCGCCTTGCAGGCGGCCTCGTACACGCCGGTGTGGCCCACCATGTCGCAGTTGGCGAAGTTCAGGATGATCACGTCGTAAGCTCCGCTGAGGATGCGGCTGACCGCCTCCTCCGTCACCTCATAGGCGGACATCTCCGGCTGAAGATCATAGGTGGCTACCTTGGGGGAGGGGATCAGGCAGCGGTCCTCTCCGGGGAAGGTCTGCTCCACGCCGCCGTTGAAGAAGAAGGTGACATGGGCATACTTTTCGGTCTCGGCGATGCGCAGCTGGGTCAGACCCAGGTTCGAGATATATTCGCCGAAGATGTTGTCCAGCTTCTGCCGGGGATAGGCCACGGTGACGTTGGGCATGGTGGCATCGTACTCCGTGGTGGTGATAAAGGTGACCGGAGTAAAGCCGTTGGGCCGGGGCACGTCGGTAAAGTCCTCATCCACAAAGCAGCGGGTCAGCTCCCGGGCGCGGTCGGGGCGGAAGTTGAAGAAGATAATGGAGTCGTTGCCCTTCACCTGGGCGCCCTTAGCGCACACGAAGGGAACCACGAACTCGTCAGTCACTCCGGCGTCATAGGACCGCTGCACGCCGTCGGCGGCGTCGGCGATCTGTTCCCCTTTGCCCAGGGCGATGGCGTCGTAGGCTTTCTGGACCCGATCCCAGCGCTTGTCCCGGTCCATGGCGTAGAAACGGCCCATGACGGTGGCGATCTGTCCCACGCCCAGCTGCTGGAGCTTGGCCTGGAGCTGTTCCACATAGTGCTTGCCGGAGGAGGGAGGGACGTCACGGCCGTCCAGGAAGCAGTGAATGTAGACCTTGGTCAGCCCCTGGTCCTTGGCCATCTGAAGCAGGGCGAACAGGTGGTTGATGTGGCTGTGTACGCCGCCGTCGGACAGCAGACCCATAAGGTGCAGGGCGCTGCCCCACTCCCGGCAGTTGTCCATGGCCTCCAGAAAGGCGGGATTCTGGAAGAAATCGCCGGTCTGGATGTCCCGGGTGATCCGGGGCAGGTCCTGGAACACCACACGGCCTGCGCCGATGTTGGTGTGGCCCACCTCGCTGTTGCCCATCTGCCCCTCGGGCAGACCTACGTCCAGGCCGGAGGCGGACAGACGGCAGCCGGGGCAGTCACGGAAGATCTTGTCCAGGTTGGGCTTCGGGGTGTTGGCGATGGCGTTGCCCGGCCCCGCCGGGGCCAGACCAAAGCCATCCATAATGATTAAAGTAGTTGGTGTTTTCATAAAATGTCTCCTAAATGATATTCCAAAGACACATTTTTCGGGGAAAGCTCCCCGCGCAGGTTTTTTATTTGGAGTTGCGTTCCGGGCGGCCGCCGTCTCGTCGTCGCAAAGTCCGCTGCGCTCAGGACGCCCAAGCTTGGGCATCCATCGCCGCGCTTCCTTGCTCCTCATCTCCCCAACAAAGCTATTTGGCTTTGTTGGGGACCCCGGAAGCGACGTGGACGGCTGAGTTACTCCTGATTCGCAGCGTTAATATCGTCGTCGCGCGCTGCATATCCTTCGCTTCCGCCGGGGCGGCGAAAGCTCACTCATTCCACGGCTTCTCCTCTCCGAATGGAACCCGCTTCGCTGGGCTTCCATTCGGTTTAGGGATGCTTATTCCTGATTGGCAGCGTTGATGATCTCCACGAAGTCGGCGGGCTTCAGGGAAGCACCGCCAATGAGGCCGCCGTCCACGTCGGGCTGAGCGAGCAGCTCGGCGGCGTTCTTGGCGTTCATAGAGCCGCCGTACTGGATGGTGACGGAACGGGCCACATGGGCGCCATAGAGCTTACGGATGATGGTGCGGATCCCCTCGCACACCTCGCCCGCCTGCTGGGCGGTGGCGGTGCGGCCGGTGCCGATGGCCCACAGAGGCTCGTAGGCCACGACCACCTTGCGGGCCTGCTCAGTGGGGACCCCGGCCAGAGCGCATTTCACCTGATAGGTGATATGTTCCATGGTCACGCCCAGCTCCCGCTGCTCCAGGCTCTCGCCCACGCAGATGATGGGGATCAGCCCGGCGTTCAGGGCGGCGTGAACCTTCTTGTTCACGGTGAAATCGGTCTCGTTATAGTACTGGCGGCGCTCGGAGTGACCGATGATGACGTACTTCGCCCCGGCGTCACGGATCATCTCCGCGGTGATCTCACCAGTGTAAGCGCCGTGATCCTCGTAGTGGCAGGTCTCGGCGCCGATGGCGATATGGCAGTCCTTGAACAGACGCACGGCGTTGGTGATATTGGTCGCGGGGACGCAGAGCACAACGCTGCACCACTTGCCCTTGGGCATGATGGGCTTCAGCTGTTCCGCAAAAGCTTTGGTCTGGGTAATGGTGTTGTTCATCTTCCAGTTGCCGGCAATGATGGTTTTACGATATCTTCTGTTCACAGGGAAACATTCCTTTCTGATTAAAAAATCACAGGTAGATAGGGCCGAATCGGTCTGATTTTTGACCGCTGGTTTGTCCTTTGAGATGGGCTGCCGGTTACTTGTCCAGCAGGCAGGCGACACCCGGCAGTTCCTTTCCTTCCATGGCGTCGCCGCAAAGTCCGCTCCGCGCAAAATATCCTGACGGATATTCCTTGCTGCACTCCCTTGCGTCTCCTTTTTCAAGGTACAAACGCTGCGCTGGTTTGTACCTTGATTTTAAAGCATTACTTATCCAGAAGGCAGGCGACACCCGGCAGTTCTTTTCCTTCCATAAACTCAAGAGAAGCGCCGCCGCCGGTGGAGATGTGGGTCATCTTGTCGGCGTAGCCCAGCTGCTGCACCGCAGCGGCGGAGTCGCCGCCGCCGATGATGGTGATGGCATTGGTGCGGCTCAGCGCTTCGGCCACCGCCTTGGTGCCTACGGCGAAGGCGGGGAACTCGAACACGCCCATGGGGCCGTTCCAGATCACGGTGCCTGCGTCGGCCACGGCATCGCAGTAGAGCTTGACGGTCTCGGGGCCGATATCCAGGCCCTGCCAGCCGTCGGGAATGTCTCCGGATTTGACCACCTTATGGTTGGCGTCGGGGGAGAAGGCGTCGGCAATGACCGTATCTACGGGCAGCAGAAGCTTGACGCCCTTTTCGGCGGCCTTCTTCACCATGTCGTTGGCGTACTGCTCCCAGTCGGCCTCCAGCAGGCTGTCGCCCACCTTGCCGCCCTGGGCGGCGGAGAAGGTGTAGGCCATGCCGCCGCCGATGATGATGGTATCGGCAATCTCCAGCAGATTGTTGATCACGCCGATCTTAGAGGACACCTTGCTGCCGCCCAGAATAGCCACCAGGGGGCGCTTGGGATTGGCCAGCGCACCGCCCAGTACCTCCAGCTCCTTCTGGATCAGGAAACCGGACACGGCGGGCAGGTAGGCAGCCACACCGGCGGTGGACGCGTGGGCGCGGTGGACGGCGCCAAAGGCGTCAGACACATACAAGTCGGCCATAGAGGCCAGCTTCTTGGCCAAATCAGGGTCGTTCTTGGTCTCACCCTTCTCGAAGCGGGTGTTCTCCAGCAGCAGGATCTGGCCGGGCTTCAGGGCGGCGGCCTTAGCCATGGCGTCCTCGCCCACCACGTCGTGGGCGAAGATGACCTCCTGCCCCAGCAGCTGGCTCAGCCGCTGAGCCACGGGGGCCAGGCTCAGCTTAGCCAGGGACTTTTTCCAGCTCTCCTCAGTCAGAGAGGCGGGATCCTTGCCCTTCTCGGTCTGCTTTTTCACATAGGACTCGAAGGTGGCATTGGGCTTGCCCATGTGGGAGCAGGCAATGACTGCCGCCCCCTGCTCCAGCAGGTAGCGGATGGTAGGCAGGGCGGCCACGATGCGCTTGTCATCGGTGATGGCCCCGTCGGCCATAGGGACATTGAAGTCGCAGCGCAGCAGGACCTTCTTGCCCTTTACATCTACGTCCTTCACGGTTTTCTTGTTGTAGTTCATAAGAAGTAAGCTCCTTTCAGCTAAATAGGCGGGTGGAAAGGAAAATGCTTTACATGGGGCGGGCCATCTCTCCGACGCCGGACAGATCGGGGAAGCCCTGCTGGCGCAGCGCCTCATAGGTCAGTACGGCCACAGAGTTGGCCAGATTCAAACTGCGGGCGTCTGGCCGCATGGGGATGCGGATGCACCGGTCGTAGTACCGCTCCCGCAGGTCACGGGGCAGTCCGGCGGTCTCCTTGCCGAAGAACAGCCAGCAGTCCGGGCGGAACCGGGCCTGGGTATAGTCCCGGGGAGCCTTTGTGGTTGCCAGCCACAGGTCGGGGTCCGGATGGGCCTGAAAGAAGGCATCCAGACTGGGGTAGGTGGTGATGTCCACCATAGACCAGTAATCCAGACCGGCGCGCTTTACCGCCCTCTCGCTGATACTGAACCCGAGGGGTTCGATCAGGTGCAGACGGCTGTGGGTGGCAGCGCAGGTGCGGGCAATGTTGCCGGTGTTTTGCGGAATCTCCGGCTCAACCAAAACGATATTCAACACAGGGCTACCTCCCAGTATACAATACATCGGCTAATATTGTAGCTTAAAATGGATGGAAATTCAACAGGTAATTCGTCGAAAAAACGCAAAAATATTATGAAATCACAACTGACGAGGGGTAAATGACAACTTTTCAGCGGAGAAAACCTTTAGGCAGGCGTTACGCCGGAAGATTCGCCCTCAAAAGACGGCTTGATGGCCCTAAGGCGGGAATAAAAGATGCCCAAAGAGAAGCAAAGAAAGGCGTGGAGCGGAAAAAATGCAGACAGTGCTTTTCCAAGGGGGGAGACTGTGGTATAATCGGGGTGTCCTAAACAGAGATGACCGGTGGAACTTGGTAGAAATCACCAATGTTCTGCCAAATTAAAAGCAGGCCCGCCCGGAGCCGCGGCGGAGCAATGGGAAAAAGGAGCGATAAGATATGATCATTCGTTGGAACGGACACTCCTGCTTTACGGTGGAAACCGCCCAGGGGACTGTGGTGCTGGATCCCTATGCCCCGGATTCGGTGCCCGGACTGCCGGCTCTGGACTTGAAGGGGGACGCCGTTCTGTGCAGTCATGGGCACGCGGACCACAGCGCGGCGGACCAGGTGACCCTGTCCGGCGGGACCTGTGCGGTGGCGGTAGAGGAGATCCCCTGTTACCACGATAAGGTGCAGGGGGCCAAGCGGGGCCCCAATACGATCCGTATCCTGTCGGCGGAGGGGATGCGGATGGCCCACCTGGGGGATCTGGGACATCCCTTAGACCTGGAGCAGGTGGAGAAGCTGAAGAATCTGGACGCCTTGATGATTCCCGTGGGCGGCTTTTTCACCATTGATGCCGCACAGGCCAAAGAGATCGTAGAGGAATTGAAGCCCCGGGTGGTCATCCCGATGCATTACCGGGGGGAGGGCTTCGGATATGACATTTTGGCGCCCTTGGATGACTATCTGTCTCTGGTGGATGGGCCCATTGTGCGCTACCCCGGCAACAGCATGGAGCTGACCCCGGAGACCTTCGCCCAGACGGCAGTGCTTGCCTGTCCCCTGTAACGGAATACGAAAAAACCAGCCGTCCGGCCGGACGGCTGGTTTTCGCTGTTGATGGGGGTCACATCCGGAACAGAATTCCGATCAGGGCGGACACACCGATGAACACAATGGGGTGCAGCTTCTTCAGCTTGGGCACACGCATACCGATGAACACCAGCGCCGCCAGGATCAGGGACATCCAGTTAACGCTGAAGGTGTGGGTCTCCGTGCCGCCCACGAGGATGAAGATGGACAGGGCCACGGACAGACCGGCGGAGGTGATTAGGGCGGTGGAGGCGGGGCGCAGGCCGTAGAACACGTCGTCCACCAGCTTGGACTGCCGGAACTTTTTCAGCATTCCGGCGATGATGATGATAATGATGATGGACGGGGTGATCAGACCCAAAGTGGCTACCACCGCGCCGGGCAGTCCGGCGCAGGTAAAGCCTACATAGGTGGCCATGTTCACGCCGATGGGGCCGGGGGTGGACTCGGACACGGCGATCATGGTGGTCAGGTCGGCGTCGGTAAACCAGCCGGTGGTGGCGCCGATGTTCTGAAGGAAGGGGATGGTGGCCATGCCGCCGCCCACGGCGAACAGGCCGGTCTTGAAGAACTCATAAAACAGGCGCAGCAGGATCATTTTCCCTCACCTCCCTGCTTTTTAGGCAGCATACGCCGGGCGCACAGCCCCAGCACACCGGCGATGACCACCAACACAGCGGGAGAGGCCAGCTTTTTCAGCACGCCGGAGAAGCCCAGCAGGCTGCTGCCCGCAGCCAAGGCCAGGATCAGAAGATAGATGAACACAGTGGGGCCGTCCTTTACCGTGGACTTGCCCAGCTTGATGACGCTGCTGGCGATGAGAGCCACCACGCAGGCGTTCACTCCGGCCAGAGCGTGCTGCACGGCGGGGATGTGGGCAAAGTTGGACAGAAAGGCGGCAATCAGGGTGATGATGATGAGGGAAGGGAACACCACGCCCAGAGTGGTCAAAATGCCGCCAATGATGCCCTTGTATTTATAGCCGATGAAGGTAGCGGTGTTCACGGCGATAACGCCGGGGGTACACTGGCCGATGGCGAAGTAGTCGGTCAGTTCCTCCTCTGTGGCCCAGCCCTTATTTTCCACTACCTCCCGCTGGAGGATGGGCAGCATGGCATAGCCGCCGCCGAAGGTGCATACCCCCACCTTAGCGAAGGTGAGAAACAGGTCTAAATAGAGATTCATGGGTTACTTCAGTGCCTCCAATTCGTTCATCCAAAGAGTGTTGACCCCGTCGCTGGGCATGCGCCAGTCGCCCCGGGGGGACAGGGTCACAGAGCCCACCTTGGGGCCGTCCGGCAGACAGGAGCGCTTGAACTGCTGGGCGAAGAAGCGGCGGTAGAAGTTCTTCAGCCACTTCAGCAGGGTGTCCCGGTCGTAGCGGTCTCCCAGGGCCAGCTGAGCCAGCCGGAAGATCTTTTTGGGCGGGAAGCCGTACCGCAGAACGTAGAACAGGAAAAAGTCGTGCAGCTCGTAGGGCCCAACCAGATCCTCTGTTCTCTGGGCAATCTCTCCGTCCTTGGGGGGCAGCAGCTCCGGCGAGACAGGGGTGTCCAGAATATCCCGCAGCACGGCGGACAGCTGAGGATCCCGCTCCTGGGCGGCGTCGGCCTCGTAGGCCACCAGATGGCGCACCAGGGTTTTGGGGATGCCGGCGTTCACGCCGTACATGGACATGTGGTCGCCGTTATAGGTGGCCCAGCCCAGGGCCAGCTCGCTCAGGTCACCGGTGCCGATGACCATGCCCCCCTGCTTGTTGGCGATGTCCATAATCACCTGGGTGCGCTCCCGGGCCTGTCCATTTTCAAAGGTGACGGACAGGTCGTCCATGGACTGGCCGATGTCCCGGAAGTGGACCTTCACCGCCTCGCCGATGTCGATGGTGCGGAACTCGGTGCCGATGCGCTCGGCCAGGATCTGGGCGTTGGACTTGGTGCGGCTGGTGGTGCCGAAGCAGGGCATGGTGACGGCGGTGATATCCGTCATGGGCCGGCCCAGCATGGCCATGGCCCGGGCGGTGATCAGCAGGGCCAGGGTGGAGTCCAGACCGCCGGACAGGCCCACCACCGCCGTCTTGGCGTGAGTGTGGGCCAGCCGCTTTTTCAGGCCGCTGGCGGCGATGTTCAGAATCTCCTGACACCGGGCCTCCCGGTCCCCCCGGTCGGCGGGGACGAAGGGGTTGGCGGGGAAGGTGCGGGTCAGCGGGGTCTCCTCCGCGGTGAAGCGGGCCTCTCCCCAGCCGATGTTCTCCGCCTTCGGGAAGGTGGTCACCCGGCGGCGCTCATAGCACAGCTTCTGCACGTCGATCTCGCTGACAGTAAGACCGGTGACGAACCGGCTCTCCGCCAGCAGGGCGCCGTTTTCCGCAATCATGTTGTGTCCTGCGAACACCAGGTCGGTGGTGGATTCCCCCTCGCCGGCATCGGCGTACACATAGCCGCACATGAGTCGGGCGGACTGGCCACACACCAGGCTGCGGCGGTAGTCGGCCTTGCCCACCACCTCGTTGCTGGCGGACAGGTTCAGGATCAGGGTGGCCCCCCGCTCCGCCAGAGTGCGGGAGGGGGCGTCGGCAGCCCACAGATCCTCGCAGATCTCCACGCCGATGACCAGCCCGGGCACATCGGGGCAGCTGATCAGAGGGCAGGCCCCGAACATCTCGATCCAGGGGCCGAACTCCCCCTCCAGCTCGGGCACCCGGACGGAGAAGCTGTGCTCCTCCATGCCCGCCCCGCTGGCAAACCAGCGCTTTTCGTAGAACTCCCCGTAGTTGGGAATGTAGGTCTTGGGCACCACAGCCACTACCTGCCCCCGCTGGATGACCACGGCGCAGTTATACAGCTTGTTCATGGAGCGCAAGGGCATTCCCAGGGCGGTGAGCACCTCCAGCTCCCGGGTGGCCTCCATGATGGTGCGCAGGGCGTCCAACGCCCCGTCCAGCAGGGTATCCTGCAAAAACAGGTCGCCGCAGGTATAGCCCGTGACGCACAGCTCCGGCAGGGTCAGCACCTTTACGTGTCCCTCCTCCGCCTGCTTCATCAGGGCGATGATCTGCTGGGCGTTATAGATGCAGTCGGCCACCCGGATCTCCGGCGTGCCGGCGGCGACCTTAACGAATCCATCCCGCATAAAGGCAGTTCCTCCTTAATATCGATTTTGCTCCGATGGCCTTCCGATAGGGCGAGGTCTGCCCACGGGAGCATGAATTTAAACTTGCAAGGGGTATCATACTCTATTTTTTTTGTAAAAGCAAGATAAGGCGGGTGCGGGAATCGTAAAAAAACAGGAAAGACAAAAGCCCCGGGCAGTTGGCGGGCCAACTGTCCGGGGTATCTTTGCGTAAGGGTTCAATTCCGCATAAAGAGAAGGGCACTGTCTTTGCTGACCAGGCGGTGGATGGTCTGCTCCGCGTCTTCCATATGGGCGTGAATGGCGGCGTGGGCAGCCTCCGGGTTGCGGGCGCGGATGGCATTCAGAATAGCTTCGTGGCTGCGGATATGCTCGGCCGGGCTGATGTGAAAGTCGCCCATGGTCTCGCAGTACCGGGTCACCGTGTCCACATAGGACTCCATCAGCTTGACCACCAGGGGGTTCTTGGTGCTCTCGGCGATGCGGATGTGGAAGGCGGGACTCTCCCAGGTCCACGGTTTGCCGATGGCGGCTGCCTGCCGCATATCGTCGATGGCGGCGCCGATCCACTCCAGATCCTGTTCCGTGGCCCGCTTGATGGCCAGGTCGGCGGCCAGCAGCTCCACCGCCAGACGGACCTCCATCACCTGAGAGACCGAGACGTTGGCCTGGTCCACCAGATTTTCCTCCGTGTTCAGCAGAAAGCTCAGCATAGGCTCCCGGATGAAGGCGCCCTTGCCCGGGATGGACTCCACCGCGCCGTTGAAGTTCAGTACCTTCATGGCCTCCCGCACGCTGGTGCGGCTGACTTGAAAACGCTTGGAAAACTCACTCTCCGTGGGCAATTTGTCCCCCACCCGCAGCTGATTGTCACGGATGTAGTCCAGAATGGAAGTGAGCACCTGCTGAGAAAGGGAGATTCGTTTGATCGCGCCCATAGATATACCGCCTTTCCAGGCAGGAGCGGGTGGCCGCCTGCCTATCTGCCTGTTATCTTATCAAGTAGTATATTATGACATTAAAAAAATCGCAACTATTTTTGCATAAATATGGAAAATTAGAGAGGAAACAGAGGGCCCCCCGGCAATTTAAACCGGAGGGCCCTTCAATGACCGGAAAATATTCAGCTCTTGGGGGCGGGGGCCACATACTCGTGCTTCACATAGCCCTCGGCGCTCTTGCCGCCGGGGAGGGTGTACTTGATCTTGTACCAGCCATCCCCCGCATCGGACAGGACGGTGACAGCGGCGCCGTTGGTGGTGCTGACCTGTACGTCATAGCTGGTGCCCGGGCCGGAGCGGATGCGCAGGCCGTTCTCTGCGTTGGTGATGACACACTCGGTATTGGGGGCGATGGTACCGGTGACAGAGGGGGTGGTGCCGGTCTGACTGCCGGTATTGCCGCCGGTGGTGGTGCCGGCACAGACCACAGTGCAGGAGGCGGAATCCTCGCCCAACGCGGCGGTGATGGTGGCGGTGGCCTCGCTGGCGGCGGTGTTGGTGTTGGTCACCTTGCCGGTGGCATCCACCGTGGCCACCGTGGCGTCGCTGGTGGTCCAGACCAGTTCACCCTGGGTGCCGTCGGGCAGGATCACGGTCAGTGTGTCGCTGGCCCCGGCGGCCAAAGTGAGCTCCGTACGGTCCAGAGTCAAACCGGTGGCAGAGGAGCCGGAGGTGCCGCCCGGGGTGCTGATCGAGGTGGAGGTGCTGGAGTCCACTGCGGGATTTTTGTGGAACAGGGGGGCGATGGCCTTCACGACGATGAACACCGCCGCAATGACCAGGACCAGCGAGAGGATCAGCAGAGCGATCTGCACCGGGTTTACCGGCCCGCCATAGCCGCCGCCCCGCTTATTGGAGGCCAGCCGCCGCCCGTGTCCGCCGCCGGGCTGATCGGGCCGCTCGTCGCAGAAGGGGCAGCGCTTATACGTGACGGAGTAATATTCACCGCAGTTTTCGCAGCGGATGAGATCGTTGTGGCGGGAGGAACTCTCGCCGCGGGAGGATTTTTGCTTGTTGGCCATAGAAAACACCGCCTTGTATGAAATAAAAGCCCGCGGACCGGACAAAAGACCGGGGCGGTAGAAAACCGCTGATGCGGCTGATTGCAAATGAAGCGCGATCCGGCGGAACACAGCCGAAAAAGCCGGAACACTGTATCTTATTGTAGCCTGAAAAGCGGTCAGCGTCAACGGAAAATCCGGCCCGGGGAAAATGTTTACAAATTTATCATAACCCTCTGGGCCTTTGCCTTGACCCCCGGAACAATTCCCCGTATAATGACATCACTGCGGCAGATGGATGCCGCCAACCAAAGAGCCGAAGGAGTGAGGCTGTTGAAGAGCGTTATGTCGGCCAGCCAGGTCCATAAACAGTATAGCGAGGCCGTGACGGCCTATCGTAAGCTGATCCCGGATCCCACCCTGCGCATGGCGGTGAGCAGGGGAATGGATGAATATATGCGCACCTGCGCCCTGGGGGTGTGGCAGGCGGACAGTGCCAGCGGCATTCAGCCCGAGCATGTGGAGTATTACAATGCGATCTACACCGCCGGGGCTCCGTCCCCCGCCGCTTTGTATTGGGAGGTCGCCACCGGTGTGGCCAACTACGACCTGTTCCAGCCCCCGGCGTTTTTCGACCGCCTGCGCCAGTATGACCGCCAACGGGGCACCGTGCTGGCCCGCCGCTTTGCCGACACGCTGACGCTGATGATGCTGCTGTTTGCGGCGGTAGACGGCGTGGTAAGCGAGAGCGAGGCGGGCTTCATCAACGCCTGTGCCGATACTATGGCCGCCCTGTGCGACCAGGACGGCCTGAAGGGTGAACGGCCCGCCCTGCGGGCGGATGAGTTCATTACCAAAGCGCCCGCCGCCGGCCCTGCGGCCCAAAAGCCTGCGCCCAAGGTGCAGGAGAAAAAGCCGGAGGAGGAGCCGACGCCGGAGCCGCCCCCCAAGCTGGAGGATGTGCTGGCGGAGCTGGACGGCCTGTGCGGGCTGGACCAGGTGAAAAAGGATGTAAAGAGTCTGATCAACCTGGTGAAGGTGCGCAAGCTGCGGCAGGCCGAGGGGCTGCCCGTGCCCCCCATGTCGCTGCATCTGGTGTTCATGGGCAACCCGGGCACCGGTAAGACCACGGTGGCCCGGCTGCTGGCCAAGATCTACTACGCCATCGGCGTGCTCAGCAAGGGACAGCTGGTAGAGGTGGACCGCTCCGGTCTGGTGGCCGGCTTTGTGGGCCAGACCGCCATCAAAACCCAGGAGGTGGTGCAGAAGGCCCTGGGCGGCGTGCTGTTTATCGATGAGGCATACTCCCTGGTCAACCAGGAGAACGGCAACGACTTCGGCCATGAGGCCATCGAGATCCTGCTGAAGAATATGGAGGACCACCGGAATGACCTGATCGTCATTGTGGCGGGCTACACCAACCTGATGGAAAAGTTCATCCACTCCAACCCGGGGCTGGAGTCCCGATTCAACAAGTACTTCTTCTTCGAGGACTACACCGGGGCGCAGCTGATGGAGATCTTCCGCTCCCAGTGCAAACGGAACGGGTACACCTTGGCCAAGGACGCCGAGGAGTGGGCGGTACAG
>Ga0129313_1001799_pt1 | contig 12603 bp, 9 predicted proteins | sample O1105metagenome_FD_94436 | JGI IMG/M metagenome (GOLD analysis project Ga0129313, IMG submission 94436) | Orangutan group fecal microbial communities from fecal samples from Wisconsin, USA - O1105 metagenome | ecosystem: Host-associated > Mammals > Digestive system > Large intestine > Fecal... | reverse complement strand
TTAAAAAATAAAAAAGTTGGCACGATTGTTGTAGGCGGTTCTCCCGTAGACAGTATCCAGTATGAGCTGATTGATAAGCAGTTTGACTGTATGGCAAAATATCTTTCATGGGATATGCTTTTCCAAAAATCATATTACGCAACAGCCAGAGATGAACTTGAAAAAAACAAAGATTCCATGAACGAACTTGAGGGGATCGGAAAAAATTTATAAAGCACGTTCCAAATTCCAGCTCTACAAGCAGTCTTTACATTGACATCAGCAACATATGCATGGTATGGTGCAAATAATAAGGTAGAGAGGAAACTATAACGAAGAGCAGTCCTTCATCTCTATTGATTCAAAGAACACAGGAAAGGGAAGAGTAATTTTAGCTATGAAAAAGAGTCTGAGAATGACAGAGGGAAGTATCTCCCAAAAGATCATTTTTTTTGCAATTCCATTGTTTCTGGGAAATCTGTTCCAGCAATTGTATAATACTGCTGATTCCCTGATCGTAGGAAATTTTCTAGGAAGTAATGCACTGGCGGCAGTCAGTTCATCTGGAAATCTGATTTTTCTGATGGTAGGTTTTATTAACGGCATTGCCATGGGTGCAGGTGTTGTTATTGCACGATATTACGGAGCCAAAAAAAGAGACTGCCTGCAAAAGGCAATCCATACAACGGTTGCATTTGGACTTGTGGCCGGTGCTGCGCTGACAGTTTTGGGAATGCTTCTGGCACCAAAGATCCTGGTATTGATGGGAACTCCTGCGGACGTGCTCTCGGAATCTATTGTGTATTTCCGTACATATTTTGCAGGGTCTATGGGTGTTGTCATGTACAATATCTTTGTTGGAGTTCTGCAGTCGATCGGTGATGGACGCCATCCACTGATATATCTGATTATTTCTTCCTGTGTCAATGTCGTTCTGGATATTTTCTTTATCGCAGGTCTTGGCATGGGAGTCGGATCAGCAGCACTTGCAACCGCAATTTCACAGTTTGTCAGTGCACTGCTCTGTATGGTTCATCTGCTGCGTGTGGAAGAAGAATACCGTCTGGAATTGCGAGAGATTCGTTTTGACAGTTCTATGCTGAAGCAGATCATCCAGAATGGTGTACCATCCGGTTTTCAGAATTCAGTGATCGCGATCGCGAACGTCTTTGTACAGTCAAATATAAATGCATTTGGAAAAATGGCGATGGCAGGATGTGGTTCCTACTCCAAGATAGAGGGATTCGCATTTTTGCCGGTGACCTGTTTTACAATGGCTCTGACAACCTTTGTCAGTCAGAATCTGGGTGCAAAACAGTATGACCGGGCGAAAAAGGGAGCAAGATTTGGAGTTTTCTGCTCGATTACTATTGCAGAGTTGATCGGTATTATCATATATGTGGCAGCACCGGTACTGATCACAGCGTTTAACAGAGATCCTGATGTTGTACATTATGGAGTCATGCAGTCCAGAACAATTGCGTTATTTTATTGTCTGCTGGCGTTTTCTCATTGCATCGCAGCAGTACTTCGTGGATCAGGTAATGTATCCGTTCCGATGATCGTTATGCTCTGTGACTGGTGTTTGTTTCGCGTAAGCTACATTACTGTGGCAGTTCGTATTCTCCCGGATATACGAGTGATTTTCTGGGCATACCCATTGACTTGGGGTATCAGCTCCGCGATTTTTCTGTATCTGTTCTTACGTGGAAAATGGGTTTACGGATTCGAGAAATCCTAATCGCTATACCGAACTTTTTGGTGTGAATTTGATACTGCGATTACTCTACACATAAGCTTTTCCTCATATAACTTACAATCAATACTTTTTCTTACAGCAGGCGTATACCGCTCTTAACAAGCCTGAATCCCATAAAATGGAGCTACACAAAATTACTATGCAGCTCCATTTTTGGTAGTATAACAACACTCTGAAACAAAAGTCTCAATATATGCATGAACTTAAACACTGTAATCAATAGATTTTCTGACAAACTGATTGCCACTTTGTACCAGATTGCTCTCCACCAATTCCCTTGTGACGCTATCTAATATGCTAGAATCAAACGGCTGTCCCGGTTGCCAGTTAGGATTCGCTGCCTTTACTGCCGCATACATAGCAGAACGATATTTGCCCTCATACTGTTTACTGTTTACGTTGATGCTACTATATCCCTGTTGTCCGTAACTACTGCCTGATATACTGATTGACATACTATTACACCTCCTTCCAACTCAATTTATTAAATCTATCCCACATTGCATTTAATATGAGTAGTTATAATTAACTTTTAATGTCGCTGTTACCGTAGTAACTGCACCGTTTGATACAAAGATTATAACTTTTCTAACTTTTCCAAAAACGCAACATAAAATTCCCGTTCTTTAATACAAGCTTGCTGAACCTCTATACTTTAGGGAGTGTATACTACCGGGTGATCCAAATTATAAAGTGCTTGTTTCGTTGCTTGGATTGCAGATTCTGTTGTATTGCCCAAAATATCCAGATTATCCACATCTCCTTCTCCCTTAAGCTGTTTGTTAAGTCTTTGCACCATCATTTGCGATATGTGGCTCAACATTCCGTTCCCCTTTATTCCTAAGCCATTCGCATTTACTTCTTTAGCCGCTTCCATCCATGCGTCTTTTACATCTTGCGGAGCATTCGGACCAATCATAGCAAATGCTTTTTCATCAAAGTCTGCTTTTGGCTATATTGGATTTCAATACATACAAAACTAAAAATGCAACATTTCTCTAAGAATTGTTACATTTTACATAAGCATGGAAATAGCTTAAATCAAGTGCATGGAGGTATACAGAATGCTTAAATTATCAATGGGATTTACCCCAGCGGTGCAGTTATCTTATCTGAAAAAGAAAGAACAGCAGGAAATTTTTGTGCGGCGCTTTTATCTCCGCGCTTTGGCTGATTGATTCCCTTGTTTCGCTCCCCATCCCGCGCCGCATGCTATCTGGCGCGGGATGGGGGAAGGGCGTGGGCTATAAAATCCTTGGAAGATGTATAGCTACTGTAGTTCCTTTTTGTGGAACAGAGTCCATATAAAAAGAGTATTCGTCGCCGAAATGCTGCAGCAGTCTTTGATGGGTATTGACAATTCCCACGCTTCCATATTCTTTTTTTACATAGTTCTGGGTATCAGTGGAGTGTATTTGCTGTCGAATTTTGCCAAGCGTGCCGGATGATATGCCATATCCATTATCTTTGATTAAGATTTGAATTCTTCCATCGACTTCTCTTGATACAGAAATTAACAGCACTCCATGAAGCTGATGTTCAGTAAATCCATGAAGAATTGCATTTTCTATAAAAGGCTGTAAACTGAATTTGACCGTTTTATATCGAAGCAACGTTTCATCAATTTGATACTTGGCCTGGAACAGATGATTGAAACGTAGCTCCATAATATAAATATAATACTTGATATGCTGTAGCTCCTGCTCTAAGGTAACGATATGAGGACCCTTCAGGTTATAGCGGAACATTCTGGATAAAGCGTTACAGCAATTTTTTATGATCAGGGAAGAAGGGCCGTCTGCAATCCCTTGAATCATTTCTAAAGTATTATATAAAAAGTGCGGATTAATCTGATTTTGAAGCATGGTTATTTGAGCGTCTTTCTGTGCAAGCTCGGCGCTTTCTTTTTTTCGGGTTAAATCTCTTATTTTCTGATTCATTGCGTTATATTGGTCAATTAAAAATCCAATCTCATTATCGGTTTTACAGTAAATAGGATTTCCAAAGGTGCCTGTTTCCATTTCCTGCATGGATGCAGTAAGTACCTTTAGAGGTTCTGTTAAAGATCGGGCAAAATGAACGGATAATAAAAATGCAGCCGTACCAACGAGAAAGGCGCAAAAAATATTGGAAAACATAACCATTGTTGAATTTGTATTGAAATTATCATTTTGCGTATAAGCGGTCATTATCCAGGAGGTAAATGGTTCATAAACTGTCATTTGAAACAGTTTCCCGTTTTCATTCGGAGGAAGTGTATTCAAGATTTCTTTTTGTTCACTGTTTACAATTTTAAGGTAGAACCGAGGCTGGTTCCGAATATTTAGTTTTTCCTGTAATACCTGTCCTGGAATGTCAGCCAGAAGATATCCGATGGTATTTAGATTAGAATTATTGCGGATGCGGTATATGATAGTAATGCCACCTTCAGTCTGATTGATATAATAGTGTCTATCCTCATATGTAGTGACAAGATACATTTGATTTTCTGGAATTTTAGAGAATTCTTGATACCAGCTGTCCTCTTTAAAATGATACCCAGGGGTGAAAATGAGGCTGGGATCCTCCATATAAATTGGAGGACAGGAGGGATTATCGATAAAAAGATGAAGATTGCATCCTGGAAGCGCATAGGAGATTTGACGGAGATTATTTTCCAGATATGAAATTGTTGATGTTGTGGGGCTATTATCCTTACGGGCCTGAATCAGATAATATTGTGCCTGCTGATTACAGACAAAATTGTAGACAACAAGGTTGATCGTACTGAAGTAGGAACTTGTACTTTGAGAAATTTGTTCCAGCATATCGTTATTATAGCGTTTAACATTTTCATAATTTTGCTTATAGAGAATCAGGTTTGAAATGATGGTACACAGTATGATGGAAGAAAGCAGTATAAGTGAGGTCAAACGAATCAATTCAGATTCAATGGTATTTTTTTTCGCATGATTAAAACGCATGATTATTGATCTCCTTCCTGTGTGCTATAAAAACTGGGAGAAAAGCCCGTCCGTTTTTTGAATATCTTAGAAAAATAATTGGGGTCATTGTAACCTACCATACGAGCGGCTTCCGCAATAGAAAGCCTTCGGGATTGAAACAGCTTTAATGCTTCTTTAATGCGTACTTCCTCAATATATGCTGACAAATTTCCACCGGTTTTCTTTTTGAACATTCTGGAAAGATAGCTTGGATTAAAGAAAAATTCTGTCGCAATTCCAACCAGAGTAATATCATATTCATAATTTTGCTGGATATAAGCTTTGATCATAGCTACAATATCTATGTTATTCACCTTTAGAAGAAAAGAAAAAATACATTTACAGCGTTTTAGGATGTCTGTTCTCAGTTCCTCCAAAGTGAAAAATTGCACCAAATAATAAGAAGAAATCATATCCTGAAAAATACTTCGTTCTGCGCCCAGTTGATAACGAAGAGAAAGACGGCGCAAAGTATTGCTAATTTCACATATAATATATTCCAAAATTTCTGCCGTGTAATCGGAAAGATATTCGTTAGATAAAAGGCAGGACAATATATCTTCGGCAGCAGCAAAATGGCGGTTAGATATAGCGGCCCGAAAGGCTTCTATTTCTTTCATAATTTTTTCTGTAAAGGTTTCACTGGCAGGAGGAAGAATACGATACCATATGAGTGATTCCTTGAAGAGAAGGTGGATATTTAGAAACTGGAGGCAGCTTATGGAAAGAGTATCCAGTTTTTCTTCTTCTTGAAACGGTGCTGTAGCGGCTATGATAGGAGCCTCTTTTGCTTTTTGGGTAGAAACATAACGTATTCTTGTGAGTAATTTTTCTAAATCACCGATGGTTAAGGCGGAAGCCTTCAGGGTAAGACGAAGGAGATTGGAGCCATGGGAGAAAAGGGCTGTCTGTATATCTGAAGAGGGCAAGATATCATGAATGGCTTCAGTCACCCAAGAATGAAAGAGGCTTAGCATATACCGGTTTGTTTTTTGAATAAAAAAATGAGGAAAATAAAAAGCAGCTACCGCATAAGTCTGTTCCGTTTCACCCATTTTCTGAAAATGGAAGAACGAATCCATCAGAAGCTCCGGATACTGTGGGGAATTGGAAGAAAAGTCTTTACTTTTCAGAGAAAGCTTCTGGAGCATGGCGAGGATGGAGTTCCCGTCAATAGGCTTGGTTAAATAAGACGATACATTCAAACGAATTGCTTCCTGAGCATAATGAAAGTCTTCATAACCAGAAATAATGACACATTGAATATCTGGTTTTATTTGGTGGGCACTTTCAATTAATTTTAAACCATTGGCAAAGGGCATTTTGATATCGGTAATTAGAACATCTGGCTGAAGATCTTGAATCATTTGCAGAGCCTGTCTGCCGTTCTCTGCTTCTCCAATGATGTAAAAGCCGTAATCGGACCAGTGCATGCTTTGAATAATATCGTTTCTTACATGCTTCTCGTCATCTGCTATTAGTATACTATGCATATTTTTCATATTCATCCTCACCTTTCCTTAACGATTATATAATATTACAGATGTGAAGTAAATTTGATTCTATATTATGTAAAAAAAATACAGAGTGAAAGCTCAAAATAATACTGTTTTTTAAATATGGGAGAAGAGATAATAAGTACAACCAATAGATACCCGATTAAAAGGAGGCGGCGGCAATATGAAAGGAAAATTAAAAACCCGGAGAAAGGAGACAATATGGGGATGGATTTTTGTAATACCGGCCTGTATGGGATTGCTTATCTATATTATTCTTCCGATGATATATAGTTTAATGATTAGCTTTTGCAGTTGGGATATTATTTCTGCACCGGAATTTGTAGGATTGAAAAATTATAAAGCACTTTTTACAACAGATCCGCATTACATGAATTCGTGTTTGGTTACGTTAAAATATACCCTCATTTTTGTCCCCTCCATGCTGATTATAACGTTTGTGATTGCTTTGCTTTTAAATGTCGAGCAGTTAAAGGGAAAGGGGCTGTGGAGAGTTCTTATCTATATACCATCGATCGTACCAATTATGGCTTCTTCTGCGCTGTGGACATTTATTTACGATCCGACAAATGGACTTTTGAATAACCTTTTAGCTCCATTTGGAATACATGAAGATTGGATTTTTGATAAAAAGATGGTACTTCCTTGTATTGCTATTATGGGAATATGGGGAGCAGGAAATACGATTATGATTAATTTATCAGGTTTTGGTTCGATCCAACAGGAATTATATGAGGCTGTAGATATAGATGGAGGGAATTGGTGGGCAAGATTGATTTATGTGACCCTTCCAATGATGAGCCCATTGATTTTCTATAACCTTGTTATGGCTCTGATTGGAGCGCTGCAAACCTTTACACAGGGCTATGTGATGACAAATGGCGGACCCGAAAATGCCTCTAATTTCTATATGCTGTATTTATATGACAACGCGTTTAATTATAATCGGATGGGACTTGCATGTGCTCAGAGCTGGCTTTTGTTTCTGGTAATTGCCTTGCTTACAATTTTCCTGTTCCGGACATCAGGCTGGGTCTATTATGGAGGTGATGCGGAATGAAAAAAAAGCAAAAGATTGCGGCTGTCTTAGATTTTTTGTTTATGCTTCTGCTCGGCTTAATTATGGTTTTTCCTTTGTTCTGGATGGCAAGATCCTCTTTGATGACACAATCCGAAATTTTCCGTAAACCTATGCAATGGTTGCCGAAAATAGCTCAATGGAAAAACTATGCGGATATTATGACGATGAGGCCATTTGCAAGATGGATGTGTAATTCTGCATTTATTGTATTTTTTAATGTGATAGGCACAATGCTTACAAGTTCAATGGCAGCATTTGCTTTTGCAAGAATTAATTTCCGTGGAAAGAATGTTGTTTTCGCAATGGTAATGGCTGCTATGATGATTCCCTCTGCGACATTGTTAATCCCTCAATTTATGATTTGGAAAGCATTGAAGGGAATCGATACATATGCGCCTTTGATTTTAGGAGCATTTGGTGCGCCAGGATTCTATACTTTTATGTTAAGACAATTTTATAAAGGAATCCCGATGGATATGGACGAGGCTGCCAGGATTGACGGAGCAAGTCCGTTGGATATATATCTGAAAATAATCATTCCGTTATCAAAGGCCCCACTTGTGACAGTTGCTATTTTTACCTTTACAAGCTGTTGGAATGATTTTATGGGACCGCTCATTTATCTTTCCAGTGAAGAGAAATATACTGCAGCGTTAGGATTGCGTTCCTTTATTGGAATGTATACAGGTCAGTGGCATTACTTGATGGCAGCATCAACTGTGCTGGTAATTCCTGTTATTATCTTATTCGCTTTTTGCCAGAAGATTTTCATTAATGGGATTAATTTGTCTGGCGGTTTGAAAGGATAATAAAGAAATACAGCCGTTTTTATTGGCGCGCGATAAAATACGGCAAAAATATTATTAAGGAGGAAAAAAAGATGAGAAAGAAAGGATTTTCATTATGTTTAGCGGCAATTACGTGTGTGAGTTTGCTGGCAGGATGTGGGGAAAAGGCAAAGGAAAGCCAAACAGCGGATAATACGTCCGCCGTACAGACACAAGAACAGGAGGCGGCGGATGAGCAGAATGGAGAAGTCATTCAGCTAAAATTTACAAGTTGGAGTGCCGGAGGGGAGCAGAAGGCGGTAAAACAGGCTCTGGCAAGCTTCGAGGAACAAAATCCTGGTATTAAAGTAGAAGCGGAATTTATAGATAACGCTAATTATACAGCCAAAATTAATACATTGATGGCTGCGGGAGATGCGCCCAATGTAGCACAGTTGAATGGATATTTGGCGCCGGAATATGGAGCAAAAGGCCAGCTTTTGGATCTGAAGCCTTATTTGGAAGGACAGGTGGATTTTGAAGATATCCTACCGGAGGCAATCTTTGAATATGACGACAAGATTTGGGGAATGACCTTTGGCGTAGAGTGCCAGATGGTTTTATACAATAAGGCTCTTTTTGAAGAGGCTGGAATTGATGCGCCTTCTACAGACGCCGCGAATCCCTGGACATGGGAAGAATATGTGGATGCTGCCGTTAAGCTGACAAAGGATATCAATGGGAAGCATCCAGGAGAAGAAGGCTTTGATTCAAATAATATTTCTGTGTGGGGAACGAAAGTATTTGATTCTCCCATCTTTAACTTTACGTTGCTGAATTCTAATGGAGGAGCGTATATTGCAGCAGAGGGGGATCGGCTTTTGGTTGATAGTGAAGAAAGCAAGGAAGTTTTGAAGGAGCTTCAGGATCTGATTTATGTACATCAGGTTGCGCCTAAGCCTGCTGTGACTAGTGCGATGCCATCCTCTCAGCAGATGCTTATGGATGGACAGCTTGGAATGTACATGGCTGGACAATTTGAAATTGCTACGTTTGCTGAAGCAGAGTGGGGAGATTTTGGAGTTGCTCCATTGCCGAAATTCAAAAAACCTGCAAGCATGATCTGGGGAGAACCGCTTGTTGTATATGACAGCAAGGATGAAAAGGTAAATGAAGCGGCGGTAAAGCTGGTCCTTGCTCTGAGTAATCCGGCAGAGGTAAATGATCTTTTTGTAACGGCAGCTCAGATGCCCATCTATAAGAGCTGGTATACTGATCCGGAAAAGAAAGCAGTGTGGACGGATAATGCCTGGCATAATGAATCATTGATGAGCTATTTTGATTCTCTATTCCAGACGGAAACGACGTCCAGAGAAGCTTATTATGTTAAAAATTATGATCCGATTATGGCCATCGTACAGCCGAGGTTAGATAAGATTTGGGATGGAGTAGATGTGGATACGGCGCTGGAAGGATTACAAGATGAAGTTGCGCCGGAAATGCAGGGATATTATAAGATAGTAGATTATTATTCTGATGCAAAATAAACAGGTAGCTGCAATGATTTCCCGGCTGATGAAAGGCCGGGAAATCATTGCAGTGGGATAAATAAAAGATGAGAGGTGTATTATGGTAAAATATGGAGCATACGATCCGTTATATCCGAATGGGATTATGTCGGTAAGCAGTAGAGGAGAATTATTTGGAATTCGTTTTCTGGCTTATAGTAAAAAGGAAAAAAAGCTGCAGGATGCTACTGACTTTGATTTTCGGAAAATACGAATTGGGAAAATGACGCCTGAAAAATTTTACGAAATAGAATGGGAGGCGTTTGGAGAAAAAATAAAGCTTACCTGGGCTAGGATATCTGATACCGGAATAGCAGGACGGGTTGATATGGGGGAAAAGGTAGCTGTATTGGCGGAGATGTATGTGCCGAGAGAATACTGTCTGCAGAAAGAATGGGTTAATTTCACGAAACAGTCAGAAAAATGCGTGGCTGGAGAGATTATTTCCCCATGGAAGGACGGTCAGAATCATGCAGTCTATTTAACGTTGGATTCTATTCCGGTAGAGGAGCTGGGCTATAATAATCGGAAGGAACAGCTTGTGGATTTTTCTTCCAGCGGAGTGCTGCATAATATAAATGAACCAAGTATTTGGAATGATATGGGATTGAGCAGTCATTATGGATTGCTTATGGAAGGGGTATTTTGTTTTACCTTGGAAAATGGCTTAGCGCAAGATTTCCTGAAAGGATTTTCCGAAACAGAAAGTTTGGAGAAGATCAGAATAGGGCAAATATCCATACAGGAAGCAAGAAAAAGACAGGAAGCAGAGAGTCTTCGAGGAACTGGGATGACGGGAGATATCTGTGAGGCTTTTTCTTCATTGCTTTCATATAACACTATTTATAAAGAAACAACACAGCGGAAATATATCATGGTGGATCGGCCATGGACAAGAAAGGAAGACAGCTGGGGAATTCAGTTTAATTGGGATACTTTTTTAAGCAGTTGGTCCAGCGCATGGGTATATCCGGAATTGGCCAAGGAAAATATGCTTTCCGGATATGATGCCCAACTGCCTGACGGGAAAATCCCTCTTTATACAACGCCGCGTTCAGAACTTAGAGCAGAACCGCCGATTACGGCTGGAAGAGCGCAACACATTGTTCAAGGACTAACATTGTGGAAAACCTATCTGCATACAAAGGATAAAAAGTGGGCAGAGCAGTGCTATGAAGGAGCTAAAAAAGCAAACCAATGGTGGTTTTCGGATCGGGGAGATGGGCAAGCATATCGAGATGCGCTTGGTTGGGGACTTCTTGGATTTGGATATGACCCGGAAAAAGAAATGGGATTTCTTGGGACCAAAGCACAGCCATATGTGGCAAAGGCGCAATATGCATATTTTGAAACCTATGATGACAGTCCACAGTGGACGACAGGGAAATATTTTGTAAGCATTGCCGGATTAGAGAATTTGACAGAGGATACGGTAGAAGATGAATCGCGTTATCTTTTACAGTACCATATGGCAGATATTTATACGTTGGAACGGTCTTGCCTGTATGCGGTAGATTGCGAATCATTAAGCAAAATGGCACTTGCTTTGGGAAAGCCGGATGAAGCGGATGAATATCGGAAAAAATATGAAAAGATGGTAGAAATGATTAATACCAGGATGTGGTGCGAAGAGGATGGATGCTATTATAATTTGAAATTTGATGGTACTTTCTCTAGAAAACAGTCTCCTGATTGTTTTATGCCTCTTATGACGGGATTGGTTCCCAGTGATCGGAGAGAAAAACTCCTAAAATTACTTTTGGATGAAAAGAAATTTTGGGGAGATTATATGATTCCGTCTATTTCGCGTGATGATCCGGCATTTATACAGCAGCATTATTGGAGGGGACAAATTTGGCCTCCTCAGACATTATGGACTTATTTGGCACTAAAACGGGCTGAAGAAGACAAGATTGCATGGGAATTTGCCAAAAAGGCAGCGTCCATGCTTGCAAAGGAGTGGAAGGAAAATGGCTTCACCCCAGAAAATTATCATGCAGTAACTGGAGAATGCTCTGGTTCTCCTCATTATAATTGGGGGGTATTGATGGGATTACCATTACTGGAGGAATTGGTGGAATTTGAAGAAAATGAGATTATTTTTGGAAACTTCTGGGCAGATGAAGATATTGAGCTTTGGAATATTCCGGCAGATAACCATAAATATGGAATGATTATCCATAATGGAGAAACAGAAGTTTATAGGGACGGGAAATTGATTAGGAAGGGGGAAGGAAAAATAAAAATCAAAAGAAATGAATGATTATTCCGGGTTCCAGGCGATTAGCCCATGCGCTGAAGTGCGTTCAGCGCATGGGTATCGCCGTTTAGCAAAGGCTGGTCGCAGTTCAGTCCAGGTCATCAACTTTCCACCGGGAAGCACTGATTTTTCAGCGTATTCTTCCAGAAGATCAGGGAGGCGGATGTATCGGGTTTTATGTAGGTTTGCAAACTTCTCTGGATAGAAGATGCGATAGACCTCCGATTCGTCAAGGACGCGGATATCATCATAATGGATACGAGTTTCATACGAGTGGTATTAAAAAAACTCGCAAGAAGACTCGTAAAAGATATTTCGCCCTGCTTATTCTTGTAGTAACCAATCGGCTATATCGTGAATTTCGATTCCTTCATAACTATATTGGGGATGTTTGGTTCTGGCAATAATCATTTTCGGATAAGCATCTCGAATCTGAAGCAGAGGAGAGTATTCTCTCTCAAATGTTTCCTGCCCGGAAATGTTGTCGCTGACCTGAATATAAATCTTCTCGCTGCCTCTCTGAGCAACAAAGTCGATTTCCTTTTGATAGAGCTTGCCGACATAAACATCATATCCACGGCGAAGAAGCTCGATGCAAACGATGTTTTCATATACTCTGCCATAATCCATATTTCTGCTTCCCAGTATTGCATATCGAATACCGCTGTCACACAAATAGAACTTTTCA
>Ga0129313_1001793_pt1 | contig 12647 bp, 12 predicted proteins | sample O1105metagenome_FD_94436 | JGI IMG/M metagenome (GOLD analysis project Ga0129313, IMG submission 94436) | Orangutan group fecal microbial communities from fecal samples from Wisconsin, USA - O1105 metagenome | ecosystem: Host-associated > Mammals > Digestive system > Large intestine > Fecal... | reverse complement strand
TTTGCACTCATATTATCACCTGAGTATATTTTACTGTATTAGAGAGGCTGAGACAATTAAAAAGTGTGACCGATGAGATAAAGCATGAATCACACAACGTGGCGAAGCCACTCTTGTTCGTTTGTATGATTGGCGCAACCTAGAGGCTGCGCTTCTTTGTTGTGGTTACGCATCGTCTAATTGTGATGCGAGTGGTGATTCAGAGATATTTAGAAGTATTTGGGCATGTTAGGGGATGCACTGACGATAGAGCGCATCGCCTAATTGCGATGAGCTCTATCGTTTGTGGCACATTTGAGGTACTTGAATGTGCCTAGTTCCAAAACCTTGACGAAATCCAAGTAAAACCTGGTAAAAACCCGTGCATTCCGATATGTTTTTCTATTGGGGCAGGTATCGGGAAGACTCTTATACTGTTTTCTATGGGGAAAATGTCCCTTTTCCAGAGATAGCGCTAGGGATGTGGGTAAAGGTGTTGGAAGTATTTTACATCTAACCTTGGGCATTGGTACTGGGGAGCGTGAACAAGCTGGAATGTGCCACATATGATAGATTTACGCGGCCTATTTGGCATGGAATGCTAGAAATAGGGCATCTGGTGCAAGAGATAACACAAAATGGCAAGGGCATCTGCTCGATGACGTGCAATCAAAGAGAGCGCAGACCTAATTTGCGGTCTGCGCTCTATGAAGAATGGTGACTTTCGCAGTCTGCGCTTATCATGGCCTGCGCTCTCTTTGTATAGTTAGCGTTCCTTTAATCGCTGCCTAACATAGTAATGTGTTTCGGGGTTTCCGAGAAAACCCTTGATAATCTAGAAAATCCTTGTCAATACGGCTATTTGGTCTTGCCTGAATAAACCTTTGACCATGCACTGTTGTAAGCATAATCTCTACCATTCAGCTTGCCTACTTTGTATGTACGAATCTGAATGTAGTAAGTTTTCTTAGATTTTAGTTTGGATAGAGTAACTGAAGACTTAGCGTTAGCAACCTTTAATGTCTTTGAATCAACCATATTCTTTTTAAGTGAATACTTGATTTCGTAGCCAGTAGTCTGAGTCTTCTGAGGCTTTATTTTGAGCACTAGCTTCTTCGCCTTTGGATTAATCTTGGTGATTGCTGTTCCTTTTGGAGCAATTCTGAAGGCTAAGTAGGTTTTTGTCTTGCCAGCATAATCGCCTTTGTAGGAAACAACTGCCATTGCTGTTCCAACGTTTACGTTGTCTTCATAGGTCACATCGTAATTTGATGAGTCTACGATGTTTCCGTTAGCATCCTTGAGAATTACATTTGGTTCAGCGGGCTCTCCGTTATACACGAAGTCATATTGGTCTAGGGCTCTGCTTTTGATTGCAGCCACGACATTCTTTACTACAATTTCGTAAGTAGTCGAGAAACCCTTGTAAGTTACCGTAACAGTCTGTGTTCCGGCTTTGCTCATATCATAGCCTGTAACAACTATGTTCTCTTTATCGCTGACATAGGAACTTCTGCCGTTGGATTTTTTGGTAAAAAGCCTGAAGTTAGCCTTAAATTCATCGCCTACTGTGTAATTGCGAGTGCCAGTTCCGTCTCTGACTTCAATTCCTACGATTTCATCTGTTGCAGCACGACTGGAAGTTGAAAGATTTTCTGTGGAGCTTGCAGCGTGAGCTGTTACTGGCGCGCTAAAAACGCAGATAATTGCAACTATAAGAATTGAGATAAAAGCTTGCCTAAAGCGTGAATTTGACTTTGACTTGGTCATGAGTATCCCTCCTCGATATTGAATGTCTCTCGATATTTAAATTTTATCATGAAATAAGAGAGCAATTTCGTTAATGGCCTGAAATGTCGTTTTTATGGCCTGAAATGTTGTTTTCGCTCAGACGTATTGAAATCTCAATAAAAAGCGAGTAGAATTAGTTTAATCGGGAAAATGTGGATTGAATAGAGATTGGAGGCAAAAGGGAATGAAACAAAAGAAAATTGAATGGAAAAATCTTGACCAGCTGACATCGTATCAAAAGCTGAAAGCCTTGGGACATAAGGTCTGCCTGAAGGAGGTAATGACCGGAGAACCAGGCACTACAAGGGTTGCGAAGTATCAGGTGCCAATGGGTGACCACATGACTTACAGTTATGCAGCAAAGGAAGTCGACGAAGAAATACTCGATCTCCTGCAGGAGGTTGCCGATGAATCAAAACTCACTGAGAAGTTTGCCGCTTTATATAATGGGGAAATGGTAAACACTGGTGAAAAAAGATTAGTTCTTCACCATTTGACACGTGGGCAGCTTGGCGAAGATGTTATTGCTGACGCAATAAATAAGAGGGAATTTTATGTTTCCCAGCAGAAGAAGGCTGCCGAATTTGCTAATGAAGTGCACAGCGGGGAAATTGTAAATGAAAAGGGAGAAAAATTCACCACAGTTGTGCAGATTGGAATCGGTGGAAGTGACCTGGGACCGAGGGCGCTGTATATGAGTCTGGAGAACTGGGCACGAACACTGAAAGGTGATGGCTCAGGTCTAAAGATGCAAGCAAGATTCATCAGTAATGTAGACCCAGATGATGCGGCGGCGGTGCTTTCTCAAATAGATGTAGAAAAGACTATTTTTATATTAGTATCTAAATCGGGGACAACTCTGGAAACTTTGACCAACGAAGCTTTTGTCAAAGAAGCTCTTGAAGAAGCTGGTCTAGATCCTTCGAGACACATGGTAGCTGTTACTAGCGAGACTTCACCCCTTGCAGGACATCCTGACTATATGGCATCATTTTATATGGATGACTACATTGGCGGAAGATATTCCTCCACATCGGCAGTAGGCGGTGTGGTTTTATCCCTGGCATTTGGGCCGGAGGTTTTCCAGCAGATTTTAGATGGAGCTGCGGAAGAAGATTTGCTTGCTAAGAATGAAAATATAAGAGAGAATCCGGCCATGCTAGATGCTTTAGTGGGAGTATATGAGAGAAACATTTTGGGATATAATGCGACAGCAATATTGCCGTACTCCCAGGCTCTGAGCCGTTTCCCTGCACATTTACAACAGCTGGATATGGAGTCCAATGGTAAGAGTGTAAACCGCTTTGGAGAGGCTGTCGATTATAAGACGGGTCCGGTGATTTTTGGCGAACCGGGCACCAATGGGCAGCATTCTTACTACCAATTACTACATCAAGGCACGGACATTGTGCCACTACAATTTGTAGGATTTAGAAATAATCAGATGGGCCGCGATGCTGTGATTCAGGGTAGCACTAGCCAGCAAAAGCTCAATGCTAATGTGGCGGCGCAGATTATGGCTTTTGCGTGCGGCAAGGATGATGACGATAAAAACAAGTTTTTCGCAGGTGGCAGACCTTCTAGCATTATAGTTGGCGAACAATTGACGCCGGAGGCTCTGGGAGTTTTGCTCGCTCATTTTGAGAATAAGGTAATGTTCCAGGGATTTGCGTGGAACTTAAACAGTTTTGATCAGGAGGGCGTGCAGCTCGGTAAGGTTTTGGCGAAAAAAGTCCTTGCAGGCGAGACGGATGGCGCCCTTGAGGCATATAGCCAACTTTTGGGTATTTACTAAGGCGCCTAGGGTGTGATATACTGATAGATAGAATTTTTTAACGAGAGGTTATGGAAATATGAAAGACATACAGCTTAGAGAGCTTCACAGAAACACAGCTGAATATGCTGACAAGAGCATCGTTATCAGAGGCTGGGTCAGAACCAATAGAAGCTCAAACAAGTTTGGATTTATCGAACTGAACGACGGAACATTCTTCAAGTCCGTTCAGGTAGTTTACGAAGCAGACAAAATCGACAATTTCGACGTTATTGCAAAGGCTCCAATATCTTCAGCACTTATGGTTGAAGGTCAGCTGGTTTTGACACCGGATGCGAAGCAGCCTTTCGAGATCAAAGCCGACAGAGTCGTAATGGAAGCTGATTCTGCCGCTGACTACCCACTGCAGAAGAAGAGACACTCCATGGAATTTATGAGAGAAATCGCTCACCTGAGACCGAGAAGTAACACTTTCTCAGCTGTTTTTAGAGTGAGATCCTTGGTTGCATATGCAATTCACAAGTTCTTCCAGGACAACGATTTCGTATATGTTCACACACCAATTATTACAGGCAGTGACTGCGAAGGCGCAGGCGAAATGTTCAGAGTTACAACTCTTGACATGGACAACCTTCCAAAGAATGAAGACGGCAGCATCAACTATGGCGAAGACTTCTTCGGCAAGGAAACAAGCCTTACAGTAAGTGGACAGTTGGAAGCAGAAACATTTGCTATGGCTTTCAGAAACATTTACACATTTGGACCTACTTTCAGAGCGGAAAACTCCAACACTGCAAGACATGCGTCCGAATTCTGGATGATTGAGCCTGAAATTGCATTTGCTGATCTTGAAGACAACATGGAACTGGCAGAAGCAATGGTTAAGTACATCATCAACTATGTACGTGAACACGCACCTGAAGAAATGGCTTTCTTCAACCAGTTCATCGACAAGGGTCTTCTTGAAAGACTGGACAACATCGTTAACTCCGACTTCGGTCGCGTAACATACACTGAAGCTGTTGAACTTCTTAAGAAGTCTGGCAAGGAATTCCAGTATCCCGTTGAATGGGGAATCGACCTGCAGACAGAGCACGAAAGATATCTTACAGAAGAAATCTTCAAGAAGCCTCTGTTCGTTACTGATTACCCTAAGGATATCAAAGCTTTCTACATGCGTCTCAACGACGACAACAAAACCGTTGCAGCTTGTGACCTTCTTGTTCCTGGCGTTGGAGAAATCATCGGCGGAAGCCAGAGAGAGGAAAGACTTGACGTTCTTACAGCTAGAATGGCTGAACTTGGACTTAAGGAAGAAGATTACTGGTGGTACCTTGACCTTAGAAAGTACGGCGGCGTAAAGCATGCTGGCTACGGCCTAGGTTTCGAAAGAATGATTATGTACATCACAGGTATGAGCAATATCAGAGACGTGCTGCCATTCCCAAGAACACCAAAGACAGCAGAATTCTAAAGGGGAAGTCTTTGAATTTGGCAACTGAATAAACAATTTGTTGATTTTAAAGTAATAGCGGGCTCAGGAAGTCCGCTATTTTTTGCCTTACACCTTTTTAGCTTGCGATTTTTGGCTTGCAATTCTTGGTTTGCTGTTATTGCTTTGCACCTTTTGGCTTGCAATTCTTGGTTTGTATTTTGGTTTGTATTTTGTAGTCACGCATCGCCTAATTACGATGCATAGACGCTGGAATGGGAGATTTCTGACATAATGTTCCATTTTCGTGCCCGATTTTATAAAAAATACAGTTTTGGGGCAAAATGCGTATCAATGTTAGGCACAAAGTATGATTTTGAAGGTGCGAGTACCAATGGAAATAGCAGAAATGCATTAATATACATTTTTATGATAAGTTATACCAAACGGAACGGGATAATGGCCGGTTTCTGATATAAATATCTTGATTTTGAAAGGACAAGGAACGCCTTACATGGAAAGTAGAGTGTGTTATATAGTCAAACTAGTGTAATTACTGGATAAATATGTCCCATTTGACCCAGAAAACAAAAGATGGGACAACTGGCATAGACTCTAATTATTGCCGTTGGTACTGGGAATGTAAAAATAGGCAGATGTGCCAGAAATGATAGAACCGCGTTGTCGAAAAACGATGCATAGAGCGTGCAAGACGGTGTTTTCGACGTCAGCGCTTGCCGGAGAGTGTCAGGTGCGGCAGGAATCATGACGAAGAGAGAGTCTCGGGCACAAGATGAGTGTGGGCTGCGCCCGCACGGAGGTGTTTCAAATGTCAGCGCTTGCCGGAGAGTGTCAGGTGTGGCAAGAATCATGACGAAGAGAGAGTCTCGGGCACAAGATGGCGAAAATCAAGGGGTGACGCCGCACGAAACAGGGGTTTTAATTTCTAGGTAAATGTAATATAATGAAGTACAGAGTTTACATCGATGTCCGGCTCTGGACATTTTTCCACAAAGATCATTTTTCACAGAGAATAATTTGAGTGCCCGAAAGGGGTTCGGTATCTAAAGGGGATTCCAAGTACCCTAAGAGGGATTTTTAGTAATAGAAAGGATGGCGCGGAGCGCCGAGGACAGTTATGGCAAGAAAAAAAGAAATAGATAACAACAACGCGCAGGATACAAAAGCTGCAAAGTGTGTGCAGACCGCACAGAACGCAAAGGAAGCGCAGGACGTGCAGGATATGCAGGAAGCGCAGGACGTGCAGGATACGCAAGAGGCACAGGAGAATGCCAATCATGAGCCGTCGGAAGAGAGACCGGAGGTTGAGGGAATCCTGGATTTGGCTGAAGGCGGAGGCGGATTCGGATTCCTGAGATTCAATAACTTTTTGACTAGCGATAAGGATATTTATGTGTCGCCGACACAGATAAGAAGATTCAATTTGAAGACTGGTGACCTGGTAAAGGGAATTACTAGAAAGCCGAGAGAGGGCGAGAAATTTGGCGCGCTGCTTTACGTGCTTACAGTAAATGGCGAAGAGCCGGGAGCGGCAATAAGAAGACCAGATTTCGACGATTTGACTCCAATTTTTCCGAGAGAAAGATTGACAATGGAAGATACGCCGAACAATTTGTCACTGAGACTTATCGACTTAATTGCGCCAATCGGAAAAGGCCAGAGAGGACTCATAGTTGCGCCGCCGAAGGCAGGAAAAACAACGCTGCTGAAAAATATAGCTAATAGCATAGAAAAAAAACATCCGGAAGTAGAGATGATAGTTTTGCTCATCGACGAGAGGCCGGAAGAAGTTACGGATATGAAGCGCTCACTTGTGGGCGGTGAGGTCATTTATTCTACATTTGATGAGATGCCGCAGCATCACGTGAAGGTGGCCGAGATGGTTTTGGCCAGGGCGCAGAGACTTGCCGAGCACGGCAAAGATGTTGTCATTTTGCTGGACAGCATTACTAGGTTGGCTAGGGCGTACAACTTGGTGGTACCATCATCAGGCAAAACCCTCTCAGGCGGTTTTGACCCGGGGGCGCTGCACAAACCGAAGAAGTTCTTTGGGGCAGCGAGAAACATCGAAGAGGGCGGAAGCATTACCATTCTGGCTACCGCACTTGTGGAAACCGGAAGCCGCATGGACGACGTAATCTATGAGGAATTCAAGGGAACGGGCAACATGGAACTGCACCTTGATCGCAAGCTGTCAGAAAAGAGAATATTCCCGGCGATCGACCTAAATAAGTCCGGCACACGTAAGGAGGACCTTCTTATGACCCAGGACGAGCTTGAGGCTATTTGGGCCATGAGACGCGCCCTTGCCAATAACGGCACTCAGGACGCCGCTGAGATGATTTTAGACAACCTGGCACATACAAAAAACAATAAAGATTTCATAGAAATAATTAAGAAAGTTTTTTTGAAAGGGTAAAAGGGAAAAAATAAGAGATGGATTTAAGTAAGATTTTTTTGAAGGACGCGTGCCCGACGCCGGTGGGCGGACAGGCCGTAATGGAGGGCATCATGATGCGTGGCGTGCAGCGAAGCGCCGTAGCCGTGAGACTCCCAGACGGCAGAATTCACATGAAAACAGAGCCCAATAGACAGCTGGGCAAATGGTCCAAGGTTCCCATTATTCGAGGTGTCGTGTCATTTATAACGTCCCTGGTTCAGGGGACCGGCACCCTCATGTACTCGGCGGAAATTTTGGAAAAATACATCCCCGAGGACGAAATCGAAGACGACAAGTTCACACAGTGGATGAACAAAACTTTCGGAGAGAAAAAGGCTTGGAACCTGCTGATTTACCTATCAGTTATTCTGTCGCTTTTTTTTACCATAGGGGTTTTCGTGCTGCTGCCGACAGCGGCTGTGAACTTTTTAAGCGGGTATATTAGGAGCGCGGTTGCGCTGAACCTGATTGAGGGCTTCGGGCGACTGGCGATATTCGTGCTCTATATTATTTTGATCTCGAGAATGCCGGACATTCAGACAGTTTTCAAATATCATGGGGCGGAGCATAAGACAATCCACTGCTTCGAAAACGGGTTGGAGCTGACGCCAGCCAACGCCCAGCAGTTTTACACTTTGCATCCAAGATGTGGAACCAGCTTTTTGATCTTCGTAATGCTAATCAGCTTGGTTTTGTTCTCTCTTTGCGGATGGCCAAGTCTGGCGGCGAGATTATTGTCCAGACTGCTGTTAATTCCAGTCATTGCGGGCCTTTCATATGAGCTTTTGAAATGGGCAGGCAGAAGCGACAATGCCCTGGTAAAAACCCTGAGCATGCCAGGGCTGTATATGCAGAAATTGACGACAAAGAATCCGGACGACAGCCAGCTTGAGGTTGCAATTGCAGCTATGAAGGCGGTTATGGTGCCCGAGGATACGCCATATTTTGAGGGAATCTGCGACCTAGAAGGCAGACCTGTAGAGGAGGACGGCGAACACGACGCAGCGCACGACGCGCCAGCAAGCGCCGCACACGACGCCTGCTACGCTGAAATCGTAAAGGAGGAGGACAAGTAATGAGTCTGAAAGTAAAAGAAATTCTGGAAATTGGCCAGAGACAGCTGGAAGAGCATAACATCGCAGACGCCAAGCTGGACGCCAAATTACTTTATTGCGATATGATGAATATAACGACCACAGCCCTGCTCCTTGAGTACCAGCGAACCCTGCCGGACCGCCAGTGCGACGAGTACTTCGCGCTCCTGGACAGACGAAGCAGCGGCGAACCCCTGCAATACATCACCGGTACCCAGGAATTCATGGGCCTGGAGTTCAACGTCGATGAAAACGTGCTAATCCCCCGCCAGGACACTGAGACCATGGTTGAGGACGCCCTCAGCATCATCGACAGCAACCAGCTTCGCGGTGAGCAGCTCCTTCCTAAGGCGAAAAAGGATTGGGAGGTTCTCGACCTTTGCTGCGGTAGCGGCTGCATAGGCATCTCCCTAGACAAGCTATCAAAACGCACTAAGGTAACCTGCTCTGACTTAAGCTCTGGAGCCCTTGCAGTGGCTAAAGCCAACGCAAGCAAGCTAGGCGCAAAGATTAACTTTAAAGAGGGAAATCTTCTGGAACCTTTTAAGGGCAGATTTAAGAATAAGAAATTCGACATGATTATTTCCAACCCGCCATATATTAAGAGTGAGGTAATTGAAACCCTTCAGCCAGAAGTCAAGGACCACGAGCCTATGATGGCCCTAGACGGCGGTGAAAGCGGCCTGGACTTCTACCGAGCTATTGTAGAAGATGCTGCAGGATGCCTCAGGAAAGAGGGAATTTTAGTAATGGAAATTGGCCATGACCAAAAGGACGACGTAATGGCAATGATGGAAGCCACTGGCAAGTTTAAGGACATCGCTGGGCTGAAAGACCTGGCCGGCCGCGACAGAATCGTTGTGGGAGTGAGAGTGAGAGAGTAAGACGCTGGAGGATACAACTCATAAAATAGTTGGCACTGGATTTCAGTATCAAGAAATGAAAATATAGCTGGATTTATGCATAAGTGTGGTGTATGTGAGGAACGAGGCAGTGGCTATGATAAAATTGTTGCAGCTTCCATATTGGGCATAATTCAAGTTTCGCTAAGTTTCACTGTGAATCAAAAGAAAGAGTACAATGCTTTAGCTGATGATGGTATATGGATTACAACGTAGACTTTGAAAAGGTACTTTTAGTAGACTTTGAAAATTTATAAAACGGAGTAAGAAAATGAGAACAATCTTAGAAGGAAGAAAATACCGCCACTTCAAGGGCAAGGCGTATGTAGTAATTGCCATTGCGATGCACACGGAAACAGAAGAGCAATGTGTCGTATATAAGGGTATGTATGGGGACGGAACCGTATATGTCAGACCATATGATATGTTTGCGTCGGAAGTGGAGCGCGAGAAGTATCCTGACGTTGAGCAGAGATATAGGTTTGAGTTAATTGAAGAGGAAATTTAGAAAAATAACAAGATTTATATGAGGAGGCCTGCCGAGGGTCTCCTTTTATATATGCAGGAAGCGCTAGGCTACGTTTGAGAATGGAGTCGCAGGAGACAAGACGTGCTTTTGCATGCAGGTTTGCCCTTGCACGCATTGCACGCGACAGTTTCATATTTAAGCGAAGTTTCACCAATGCGGTGAAACCGGTGGTAAAAGTGAAACTTGGCGCAGCATATACAGTAAAGGATGACGCAAATTACAAAATTTAGTTCGTCTACAATAACCGTACGTACGGTGAAATGAGAAGAAGAGAAAGCCCACTCCACCCATTGTCTTTTATTAGCAGATAATGTTATAATCTATGTAGATATTAGAAAACAAGCAATGTGATGTGTGTCAGCACTGCTGACGCACACGAGTTTGAGATGAGGTGATATAGTGCAGGATATAGTTTGTGAATTACAAGATATGAGACATTTGGATTGGGCTGTAAGAAAAATGTCGCCGGGAACTCCGGGATGTTTCCTGAAAGCATATGAAGAAGCAAATGGGGAAAAACTGTATTATAAACTATCGAATTATGATAGTTATCGCGGCGTATTTGGGCATGAATGTGTAAATGAATTGATTGCAAGTCGAGTAATGAATATTTTGAAAATTCCCCATGTGAAATATAAACTAATCCACGCGCAGATTATCATAGATGGGAAAGAACAGGAAACATGGCTTTCTGTTTCAGAAAACTTTCGTAAAGATAACGAAGAAAAGCTGGCGTATGATTTATATTATGACTTACAAAAAGAAGGAAATGAATCCCCGTTAGATTTTGCAATAAGGAATAATTGGGAGCTATATATGTACCAGATGTTTTGCATTGATTATTTGATTGCCAATAGAGACCGCCATGGAAGCAATTTGGAAGTGTTAAGAAATAATGAAGACGATAGTGTGAGAATGGCTCCTTTGTTTGATCAGGGAGTATCCTTATTGTTTTCAACGTATGGCGATAAAAAGCTTCTGGAAGAAACGGACGTAATGAGAGATTTTCCAGCTAACAACTATATCGGCTCAAAATCTTTAGAGTACAATCTGTCCTTGATACCAAAAGAATACGATTTACAGATGGGGAATCTAAAAAAAGAAGATCAAGAGTATATTTTTAGTGATATACAGCATGTCCTATCGGAGATTCATAGAAAGAAAATATGGGAGATGATTTGGAAAAGGTGGTGTTTTTTTGAACAGATATGCAATCAGAAGAAATAATAGTGAAAAAATTGTCGGAATACTAAATTATGATGAGAAAACAAAGAAATACACAATAGAGATTCCAGAAAATGTTACACCAAAGGAAGCTCCATTTATGATGTCGTTGCTTTTGAAAAAAGGTGTTCGAACCATGAATTCAGATTGGAGTATGCGCTGGGTACAGAGTAGAATCATTCCAAGCAGTAGACAGAATATAGGGGAAATACTCCGTACAAATGGAATGCGTTCATATGATGAGCATACATTACTGTTAAAAAATGAGGGGCGAAGTTGTCAAGATGAGTTTTATATAGAAGATATGTAGCTTTAAAAGAATAAGATTTACGCAAGGAGACCTGCCGAGGGTCTCCTTTTGTATATGCTAGAAAGCGTTGGGATGCGTTTGGATTGGGGTAACCAAACTTTTTGGTGGGTTCTCCAAACTTCCTGGTGGGATGTGTTGGTGGGCTTTCTCAAAACTCCAAACTTTCTGGTGGAGCAGTTTGGTTGGCTCAAAAAAATGAAAATGTTTTTTTGACAGGAGGATTCGGTTCGAATCCTCACGTAGGATTACAATCTACAGCTACATCGATATCGAAGTTTATTTGTCTAGTTTTGCTAACACGTGGCTAAACGTGGCCAACTGTATCTTACTATTGCCCTTTACAGTATCTAAAGCAAATATTAGATCAGATAATGAGCAAATCTTCAAAAGACGACAAATGTTAGTTTGATTAATTAAAACTTCTACATTGGTATTCTTATATTTTTCCTTTAAACAATCTAACGAAACATTATCCGCAAGTCGTAATTTGTCTACTTTACATACATTTAAATCTAATCGTAAGTTTGACGAGTTCTTAAAGGATGAATTTTTGACGTAACTATTAACAAACTTAGCGCCTTTAAATTTGCATTCTTGAAAATTGCAGTCTTTAAAAACACAATTATCAAAGGTGGCTCCAAAGAATTTGCTCCCCCTAAAATTACAATTAATAAATGTTATTCCTTTAAAATTAGCGCCATTAAAGGTGCAATATTTTAGTGTTGATTTTTTAAATAGTGTTCCATAGAAATTGCACCTATCAAAATGAGAGTGTATAGAATTAGAATTTCTGAAATCCTTATAATTAAAATTCCTATCAATTCTATAAACCCCTGAATAGGAAAAAAATTTATTTCTAGGATATTTTTGTCCCCTCTTTTTTGAAAAAAATTTTGAGTCATACCCTTTTTCCACAAGAACACACCCTTCCTATACAAAAGCACCACGCAACAGTGATGCCAAACTAGTGGTATCTTCAAAATTTTTTAAAACAATAAATAGAATAAAACTAATCACTGTTAAGTAAATGGTAAACCAGTCGTGGGATTCCCTTCCTGTTGTTTTTTTGCGATAATGGTATCGTAAAAAGTTGAAAAAGTTGGCGCCAACTTTTCACACTAAACACGACAGGAGGAACACACAATATGGAT
>Ga0129313_1001792_pt1 | contig 12651 bp, 9 predicted proteins | sample O1105metagenome_FD_94436 | JGI IMG/M metagenome (GOLD analysis project Ga0129313, IMG submission 94436) | Orangutan group fecal microbial communities from fecal samples from Wisconsin, USA - O1105 metagenome | ecosystem: Host-associated > Mammals > Digestive system > Large intestine > Fecal... | reverse complement strand
TTCCGAGCGATACTGCGCTGTTAAAAGCATTATATCTTTCAACGTTTGAAGCCACAAAAAAATGGACTACAACCATTCGGAACTGGGCACAGGTTTATGGCGAGTTAAGCATTATGTATGAAGTACGGCTCCCGGAATAAGAATCTGTCTGATAAAAAACACGGGCAGAAAGCGGCCTGTGTTCTTGACATGCAATCCTTTCAATGTTATATATAAGACAAGGCGGAAAGCTTCAAAATAAGCCTTCCGCCAATTCATTATCATAGAAGATCTGATTATTTACAGAGATTTCTTCACACACTCGTTTCGTCACCACCATTTTTTAGATATGCTCTGCATATGTTGACTGTAGTGGCGAAATTTATTTTATAAACGTGTTTAACATTCTCAGCAATCCGGATTAAGGCATGGCAGCACTTTCTGATTTTCTGGCGAAAACGCCCCAAGGCCTTAAGATCCATCATATCAAGGTCATAGAAGCACCTGCCTTTCCTAAAGTCTGATACCATGATGTCCACCATCGATTATCATCGTAGATATGATAGAAATAAGTACTCTGAGTGAAAAACACTCCAGTCGAATGTCAAGCTACAGGAAATAAATTAAAAGTCCATAGTATCTGAATTGTATTGAACCACGATATTAAAAGAAAGGGAACGTATGATAATTAACTTCCTAATTATCATACAAGGGAAAAATATGTATTGTACAAAATGTGGAGCTAAAATTCCTGATGAAGCAGTTTTTTGTCCCCGATGTGGGTATAAAACAAGAAAAAGGGGTGTTGAAGAACCAGGTATAAGTGGAGGGATAAAAGAGAAGCAGAAAAGCATTCAGAAAAAAACTGAGCTTTTGATAGATGAGAATGAACTGGGTATATATGAAAATGATATTATTGATACTATAGAGGAAAAATCAGGTCGTTCCAATGACGGGATGAAACGTAATTTAATGATACTGACGGGAATTCTGGGCATTGTGGCAGTTTTTATTATTATAATTCTTATTTGGACTTTGCTGGGAAATAGGGAGAAACAGGATAGCGAAAATACCATAAATCTGGAAGAGACAGGTGAGGAAAATATTGCAGAAGAGGGTATGCCCCAGGAAGATATTCAGAAAATGCTGGAAGAGGGGAAACAGTTGATTTTATCTGGTGATATTACGGGTGCACAGGAGAAATATGAAGCAATAAAAGAAATTGACAGTCAATGTGAAGATGGGTATCTGTTGGGAGCGGATATCTGTTTAACACAGGGGGACTATAACAGGGCACTTGTAATTTTGGAAGAGGGATATGATAAAACGCAATCAGCATATCTGAAAGCAAGGGAAGAATATATCTGTAAAAACATTGTAATTTCTGGAATACAGGCAGAAGGAAGCGGTTCTGGATTTTCATATACATATGATTCACTGGGAAATCTTGTTAAAAAGGATAAGTTTGATGAATGGTATAATTTAACAGGATGGGATGAATTCGAATATAACAGTGTAGGAAATAAAATCAGATGCAATACGTATGATTCAGATGGCAATCTGACAGTCAGCAATAGTTTTGGATATGATGAACAGGGATATCTGGTCTCACAGGTTGATTATGATGAAGCAGGAACTGCTATTGGACAGCATAGATATATTTATGATGGTGAAGGACATCAGATTGAGTGTGATGATTACAATGAGCAGGGGGAAATTATATGGAGCACAAAATCAGAATATGACAGTCAGGGAAGAAAAATCAAGGATCTGGGCTATAACGCAAAAGGAAACCTTATGGGGTGGGTTGAAACTGTATATAACTCCAAGGGTGAGATATCCCGAATGATCAGATATGATGAAGATGGCTATGTACTGGAGTGTAATGATACGGAGTACAATGCTGAGGGGAATGTTTCTAAAGTTTATTCGTATAGTGGTGATGAATTGAATTATTGGGCAGAAACAGAATATGATGAAGACGGAAATAAGCAGAGAACAGTAAAGTATCGCAGCGAAGAACAGGGGTACTACTGGTGTGAATATGACAAAATTGGTAAAAAGGTAAAAGAATATAATGAAGATATAGGGATTGCATATATATACATATATCAATATATCGGTGATATTCTGTGTCGGAGTGACATGAAACCATTATCCGGGCAGTTATCGGTATCCAGAATGACTGGATATAGAAGAATACCAGATGAAGGAGCAGCATTTGTGGGAACAGCAGAAAAAGGTGCTACTTATTCTGTAATTGGCGAAAGTGATAAATTTTACCAGGTAGAGCAGGGCTGGTATTTTTCCAAGTATCAGCAGGATATTCAGTTTGTAGCAGGGGAGTAGATATATCATAGGGTAAAAATATAAAAAACAGATGTATTGATTGTACAAATATGATAGTATTAGATGATATATTGAAATAGTAACTTATGGGGAAATACAAATGAAAAGATGCTATGGCTGTTTTCGATTATTACCAGATGAGGCGAAAAACTGTTCATTTTGTGGATTTTCAATACAGAATTATGAAGTTCATAAATGGACATTGACTCCTGGCACAATGTTAGATGGAAAATATTTGGTTGGAAGAACGCTTGGGGAGGGCGGATTTGGAATTACCTATCTTGCATGGGATATCAATATGGAAACCAGAGTGGCTATCAAAGAATATTATCCGGGGAATCTGGTATCCAGGGATGTAACAGCGGGGGAAGGCAATTCGCTCACAACAACTACTTTAGAGAATAAAGCCAATTTTGAGAATGGCCTTAAACGATATGTGAAGGAAGCAGCAGTTTTGGCCAAATTTTCCAAACTGCCAGGAATTGTTTTTGTAAAAGATTTTTTTTATGAAAATGGAACAGCGTATATTGTCATGGAGTTCATAGATGGGGTTTCATTGAAAAAAGTACTTGAGCAAAGAGGAGGAAAGCTTGCGCCTGCTGAAGCCCTTGACCTTATAAAACCTGTGATCAGCTCATTGGCTATTATTCATAAAAATAAAATTTTGCATCGGGATATCAGTCCGGACAATATTATGATAGAAAAAGGTGGCCGTGTAAAATTGATTGATTTTGGCGCTGCAAGATATTTTGAGGGGTCGCACGATAAAAGTATGACCGTAATGCTGAAACATGGGTATGCACCAATTGAACAGTATTCACGCAGTGGGGAACAGGGATGCTACACAGATGTATATGGATTATGTGCTGTATTATATAGAGCGATAACAGGCAGTACCCCAATTGAGGCTCCGGATAGAATAAGGGATGACAAGCTGATCCCGGTACGGAAACTCGCCAGAAAGACACCTAAATATGTGGCAGCAGCGATAGAAAAAGGCTTATCAGTATTGCCTGAAAACAGACAGCAGAATATGGAGGAATTATATACGGAATTGTACAGTTCCTTCAGAGGCAGGGCGGCAAGAGAAGTTGATAAGTTGTATCTTCTTCTGAGAAAGATATTGATCATATTGATTGTATGTCTGGTACTAGGAGGGATAGGAGGTATTGTTTACAGAATAAATAAGGACAGGATCAGTGACTTTGGCAATAGGGTTCAGCGTATATTTCAGGAAGAAGATGCTGTTAGAGATGAAAGCACCATTAAAGATAACAACGAAGCTGACGCAGCAGTAATTTATAATGCAGACACAGAGGGAAAATCAGAGCCGGAAGCCACTACAGAGCCTGAAACCATTACAGAGATAGAAGAAGCGAAAATAGAATCCGAGTCGGAACATGAAATAGTGCAGAGTCCAGAGGCAGAGGAAAGTGAGAACAGTGAAAGCGGGAAGGACGCAGCGGTAGAGCATGGGATCGTTGTTGCCAGAGATGGTGTCCTGAATGGACATGACCAATCTTACACTGTGGGGGACATTCTGGATAGTTATTCTGACAGTAAGGGAAACTGGGATGGATATACAGATACGAATGGGGATGTATATATTTATTATCAGGGAAGTAAAGCTGGACAGAGCTTTGCGATAGAATTCCAGATTTTTTCTGATGATACATTTAAGGTTACAGGAGCAGCAAAAGGTGGAGAACAGATAGAGGCTTATTCTGATTTCTTTCAACAGATATTAAATGAGGTCGGCATTTGAAATAGATGTACGGAGGAAAAAGATGTTTTGCGGTAAATGTGGGAAAGAACTTGAAAGTGGAGATGAATTTTGCAATTATTGTGGTGCACGACAGCATGAGAAAAATACAGTAACAGTTTCAAAACCAAAAGAACAGAACAGAGCAGTTATCTGGATAGTGTTGTGTGTCATTTTTACTTTGGTTATTGTGATCGGGGGAGTGGGTCTTGTGTTATTGCATAATGGAAAGTGGAAAGAGACAAGCAGTACTCCTGAGGTTGATATAACAGATATGGAAGAAGAGAATATCACAGAAGAGAACACTGAGGTTGCGGAGGAGACTGCGGAATCCGAAGAAGAGTATTCACTGTTAGTGTGTGTACCGGCAGATTTCATGTCATTGAGAAGCAGCCCAGGGCTGGGGGATGATGTAATTGCAGAGTTAAAAGCAGGAACATATTTAAAATGGTATGGAGAGACAGTAACAGATGATGACAAGGACTTTTATAAGGTAACTGTCAGAGACAGTGGGCAGGAGGGATATGTCTCAGCCCGGTTTTGTGTCAATGTAGAATTTGAACCGGATGAAAGTGAACTGAATGTAGTTGAGACTGATACAGCGATATACACATATGACATGATGGTTGATGACATCGAAGAACTGTGTAGTAGTTATCCTGACAGACTTTCGTATAATGTTATAGGTGTGAGTGCAGATGGAAGAAACATATATGAAATTATTTTGGGAGATCCAAATGCTGAAAATCATATTATGATGCAGGCTGCTATCCATGGAAGAGAATACATGACGGCGCAGTTGGTAATGAAGCTATTGGAGTATTATTCCTATTATTATGAAGATGCTGAATATGAAGGGATTTCTTATACGGAATTGTTTTCAAAGACAGCAATTCATATTGTTCCCATGACGAATCCGGATGGTGTTACGATCAGCCAGCTGGGAGTGAATGCTTTAAATGACAGTTATTACGCCGATGTTGTTTATGACTGTTATGAAAGAGATAAATGGACACTGGCATATGAGGAAGACTCTAATGGTGATATGAATTGGAATGATTATTATCGTCAGGAGAATTATGACAGGGCAGCCGCCGGTCATACAAGGGAAATTACTTTTGAAGAATACCAGACAATATGGAAAGCTAATGCAAACGGTGTAGATCTGAATAATAATTTTGATGCGGACTGGGATAATATTGAATTAAAGGAAAATCCTGCATATGGAAGTTTCAAGGGATATTATCCGGTGTCAGAACCGGAAAGTCAGGCATTGGTTAATCTGGCATTAGAATATGATTATAAATGTTTTATCAGCTATCATTGCAGAGGACAGCTTATTTACTTTGATGTTGCCGGAAATTCCCCTGAGAATTCTGAGGCATCAGCTAATTTTGCAAGTTATCTATCGGATTGGATCAAATATGAACCTGTAAATACACAGAAAGGATATAATGTCAATTTAGGTGGATTTGGAGACTGGGTTCAGCTGTATTTAAATAAGCCAAGTGTTACAATTGAAAGTGGTAAGAGACCATGTCCTTTGGAAATAAGTGAGTTTCCTGCGTTATGGTATCGTCACAGAGAAGTATGGGCAATGTTGTGTAAGCAATTTTATAATTAAATGCGAAAGAGGAGAAGATTAAGATGTACTGTGAGAAGTGTGGAAAACTATTAGAAGAAGGAATGGATTTTTGCCCTGAATGTGGCAATAAGGTATCAAAACCGGAAATAGTGGCGCTGGATGAGGTAAGTGAAGCAACAGTTGTTGAAGAAACTGCAGATACAGCAAAGATACCAGCAGAAAATGAAGAGATTTCAGACAATACAGTAGAGAATGCTGTTGCGCCAGGAACAATTATTGAGACTTCCAGAATTAAATATTGCCATAACTGTGGTGCAGCAAATGCAGAAACAGATGTTTTCTGCTATGCATGTGGAAAACCAATGAACGATAATGGCGGAACGGGGAAAAAGGCGGAAAAGAAATCTGGTAAGAAAATTGTACTTGGGATTGTCGCAGCTATAGCAATATTACTGGTAGCTATAGTAATAGGATTCACAACTCACAGTGGAAAAAAGAACGCTCTCATTTATTTGAAGGACAATGAGCTTTCGTATTATGCGAAAAAAGATGCAGTTGAATTTAGTGATGATGTATATGAAGACAAGGATGACATATATGGCCCGTCTAATATAATGACCAATTATGTTACTGTTTCAAAAGATGGAAAGTATGTTTTTTACCCACAAAACTACAGTGGAGAAGAATTTGACCTGTATTGCAGGAAAATGAATGATACAAAGGCAGCAGATGATAGAGTAGCATCTGGTATTTCAGGGTATACGGTTCTTCAGAATAATAAAGTAGTATATAAGGAGAACTCGGGCAGTAAAAAAATGTATATTTCTGATTTGAAGGATAAGGAGAAGGTTGCTTCTGATGTACTTTGGTATCGTGTGTCAGAAGATGAAAAGTATATTTTATGGAAAACTGGCAGTGATAACAGACTTTATGTATGTGATCTGGCACTTAAGAATGATAAGATCAAGATTGATTCAGATATATCTTCAATGGTTTATGTATCTGATGATTTAAAGCAAATTGTATATACAAAAGATGAAGCATTATATTATGTTGAAAACTTTGGCGAAAAAGAAAAGATAGATTCGGATGTCTATGATCAGTGTATTGTTCAAAATGATTCTCAGACAGAAATATATTATTTAGTTGATAAGAATGAGAGTATAAAGGGCATGGATCTTGTGGATGATGATTATGCTACGCAGGATGCCAATATGCAGGAGCCAGATATTTCCAATTACCAGAAAACAGTAACAAAACCCAGTTTTTGGGGACCTAGAGAGGAAGTTGTAACAGATGATGCATATTATGCGGAAATGGATAAGTATAATGAAAAATTGACAAGAGATAGAATCAGGGAATATGTGAATGAAGAGATTTCACTGTGTATGAGTACTATGTACCGTTATAAACTGGGAGAGGCAGAAGCGGAGGAGTATACAACGGGAAATATTTTCATGAATGCTTCTCAAAAATCTGTACTGGTATACTCTGAAATTGATCTTGAGAAAGGAGAGAAGATCAAACTTTCTCAGATAATGGATATGGATGATTACAGTGAAATGGAAGACAGTATTATGGAAGCTATTGCAGGTGAGTCATTGATAACGTATATGGTTAGTAATGGTAAAAGAGTAGCGTTAAATATTGATACGGACGAATATGATCCAGGTGTATATACAGGAATATATGTGTGTGCGACAGATGAGAATCATAAAGAATGTTATTTAGAGATTGCAGAATATAATGATGAGCATAAGATAGATTTATTCAGAACCAGTTACGAAAAAATGGATGGAGAACTGGAATTGGTCTCTGATGAATATTGCGGTATAGAGCTGGTTTCTGATCAGGGAGTATATTATACTACTGAGTCAGATGATGGATATGTAGGTGAACTTTATCTTAATGACAATAAAATAGATTCAGACGTAATGTCTGGTTCAGTCATTTCCCTTGGAAATGGAAAAGGGGTTGTTTATCTGACAGATCCGGATGATACATATCGAGAGGGAACATTGCGAATGAATACAGGATCAGATAGTGTGAAGATTTCTGATGATGTTGCGTATTATGTTTCAAATGACAATGGAGATATAGCATTTTTGGAAGATTATAATTACGACAAGTATAGAGGCGACCTGAAAGTATTCAGAAATAGCAAGGCCACTTTAATAGACAGCGATGTTACAGCCATCATATATTATTAAGTATTTGCAGTAGAAATGCTGATGAGGAAAATAAATTATGTTTTGTATTAAATGTGGAAATGAGCTAAAAGATGGAGTTAAATTTTGTCCCAAATGTGGTACTCCGGTTGCAGGCATAGCAGAGAAAGATGATGATAAGACAGAAATAATTACTTCAGAAGACGGAGGTGTAATATCACCTTCAAATATGGATCAATCTGTTGAAAACCCGATATTTATTCCAGATAATCCGGAAATATTGGATGCACCGGTAATACCAAACAAACCTGAAAAGGGAAAAAGCGGAATAAAAATATTTAGTATCATAGCGTTACTGCTAATTGTCTTAGGACTTGTGGGAGTGCTTGGTTATATATTTGTCTTTTCTGATATGAAAAAGGATGACGTACTGGATTTTGAGGGACAATTGCGCAAAGCAGAAGAAATGATGGAAGCAGAGGATTATGAAGGTGCAATAGGATATTACAAGGCGGTATTGGAGGCCGATCCGGATTCTGCAGATGTATATGAAGGTCTTGCAAGAGCGTATATGCAGCAAAACAGGTATGACCAGGCTATTAAAATTCTTGAGACCGGTTATGAAGTTACTAAAAAAGAAAGTTTAAAGGAATTACTGGAAGAAGTGCAGAATAAGAAGGAGGGAGAAACACCGGAAGAAGGAGAACAGGAGACAGAGGCAGAAGAACAGGTATATACTGGGGAAAAAACAGATATCAATATAGAAGTCAGACAGGTTGATAATTCCAAATTCCCAGAAGTGACATTGTATACCAGTATCACAGACAATGGAGGAAATACAGTAGAGAACCTTACAAAGAGTGACTTTAATATTAAAGAAATTGACAGTAAAGGTGATGTAGTAGATGTCTCTATTGATGATGTATATCAGGTGTTAAATGAAGATAAAATCAGCGTAAATCTGGTACTGGATGCCAGTGCAAGTATGAGTAGTTACAACAAAATGCAACAGGCAAAAAATGCAGCAGATGCGCTGGTTGATTATATGGAATTGTCTAAAGGAGATCAGATAGAGGTTATTTCCTTTGATGATTTTGTGTATTTGGAGCAGGACTTTTCCAATCAGAAAAGTATAGTGCAGGATGCGATTAATGGAATAGATACATATGGTAATACAGCATTGTATGACGCATTATATGCAGGGCTTTTCCAGACTTATTATGAGGAAGGTGCAAAATGTGTTATTGGATTCACAGATGGTATGGAAAATGCCAGCAGCTATACGTTTGATGATGTTGTAGCAATGGCGCAGAGTACTGGTATTCCTGTATTTATTATAGGTATTGGAGAAGAATATGATGCGGCTGCACTTCAAAGTCTTGCAGATCAGTGCGCGGGTAAATATTATTCTGCAAATGTAAATGAGCTGGAGACTATTTTGGAAGATATATATATCAGTATATACCGTGAGCAACAGGATTATTATGTTTTCAAATATAAAACAACAAATCAGGATAATCCGACAGAATTCAGAGATGTTGTCCTGGAAACATCAAATACAACAGAATTCAGCGGTTCCTATCGAAAAGCATATGTACCGCAGACTGATATTACTGGTGCATTTTCCGCAACTTATATGAATATGGACTTTATTCTTGATTATTCTGATCAAAGAGTTGTTACAGATTCGGATCTGGCGGGTCTTAGTCTTGCAGAACTCAGAATTGCAAGAAATGAAATATTTGCAAGACACGGAAGGCAATTTAAGGATAATATGTTGAATCAGTGGTTCTATTCAAAGACATGGTACTTAAATATTCCTTCAAAATATTCACCAGACGATTTTGATGCGATAAGACCTAGTCCGCTTAGCAGATTGGAGATAGATAATGTCAACGTTATCAAGCAATATGAGGATATGATCATGAGTAGTCAGGATATTTATCCTGATGCAAGCAGTGTAAAATTATCGGATTATGATCTGGCATTGAGTAAGGTGGTATTAAGGAATGCATTGAATCAGATGCAGTCATATCCAGATACCAGCACTTTGGAAGAAAATATTAGACTTGTGCAGGAGGCTATTAATAAGGAGGATATACAATATTAATTTGTATATGGGTAATGATGAAAAAAAAGAAAATTTATTGGTTGCCTGTTATATTTTTGATTTTAATGTTAGTTGGATGCGGAGAAAAAAATAATGCAGGAGAAAAAGCGGAGGATTTGATCGTGTCGCTTGAGGTTGTAGAACAGCCATCTGTGCAGGAAAGTACAGATGAAATTCCTGAAGAAGCTGAAAATGTTACAGAGAGTAATGTGGAGCAGCAGATGGTGCCAATGGTAAGGGTAGTATCAGAAAGAGTAAATATAAGAACCTTGCCAACTACTGAGTCGGATATTCTGAGGGAAGCACATCTGAATGATGAATTTTTATTCGTTGCAGAACAGGATGGATGGAGTCAGATTGTTTTTGAGGGAAAGGACGCATTCATTAAATCAGAATATCTGGAAAAATATGAGACAGTAAAGTCTGGTGATCTGCAGGAGGAAGAAAAAGGTGCAGGAGGTGAAGTTGGGAAATTAGAATCTGATTCGAATCAAAAACTGATAGTTATTGATGCCGGGCATCAGGAAAAGGGCAATTCTGAAAAAGAGCCTGTAGGTCCTGGGGCGACAGAAATGAAGACTAAGGTTGCCTCAGGGACACAAGGTGTTGCGAGTGGTCTTAAGGAGTATGAACTAAATTTAATGGTGTCTCTGAAATTACAGAAAGTGTTGGAGGATAGAGGCTATCAGGTAATAATGATCCGGAGTACAAATGATGTAGACATAAGCAACAGTGAGAGAGCCAAGGTTGCAAACGATGCAAAAGCAGATGTGTTTATCAGAATTCATGCGAATGGTTCAGAAAACAGTAATGTAAGCGGTATGATGACCATATGTCCGACAGATCAAAACCCATATTGCAGTTTTATATATGAAAAGTCAAAACTGCTGTCGGATGCAGTTTTGGATGCGATGGTAGATGCTACAGGAGCTGTAAAGGAACGAGTTTGGGAAACAGATACCATGAGTGGTATTAATTGGTGCGAAGTTCCGGTTACTATAGTAGAAATGGGATATATGACCAATAAGGAAGAAGATTTAAAAATGGCAGAAGAGACCTATCAGGAGAAAATTGCGGAAGGAATTGCTGATGGTATCGATAAGTATTTCTTAGAAATTAAAAAGCAGGAGGCACAATAAGATGGCAGGAATTAAAGACAGTTTCAGTAAAGGCTTGGCAACGATAAACGTTAAGACTTCCAATTTTATGGAGGAAAATAAACTAAAAACTTCTATTGCTACGCAGGAAAAAGAAATCGAGGAGTTAAAATTTAGTATTGGTGAAATTGTATATAAAAATTGGGGGACAGAGTCCTTTTCACTGCAGGCAGTAGTAGAAGAACTGGAAGCAATAAAAAAGAGATATGATATGATAGATGAGTGTAAAAAGCAGATTGAGGAACTGGCTCAGAAAGAGAAACAGGTTTTAGGAAATGTTTCAGGTGAAAAGGAAGAAGGAAAACGGATAAAATTCTGTCCTAAATGCGGAGCTGAATCTAAAAAAGGGTACAAATTCTGTGAGAGATGTGGGAATAGATTAGAAGCTTAAAGTATTCTTAAGAGATTATGGGTTGAAGCTTCTCAGTTCAGGTGGATTAAAAGTAGTATACCAGTTGACAGAGAGCCTGCCGGTGAAATACACGGAGGATTATTATAACGCCATTACAGCGCCAGGGAAGGAAATGCAGTTGATCGAAGGCTGGGGACATACTGTTCCACAGGAAAATCCCAAAGAGTTTACGGATACGTTGAAGAAGATGTTGGAAGACATGGTAGAACAATAAATTTATTTATAAAAGTTGAAGGTAAAAAAATAGTCAACAATTTCTGTAAAAGTAATGGTAAGATATTTTATATGTAATATTAAGAAGGAGGGTTACCAAATGCAAATTTATGTCAATGCAAAAGCCAGATGTGATGGCGATGGATCAAAGGAGCGGCCGTTTAAGAGAATCAATGATGCGGCGAAGATTGCGATGCCGGGGGATGAAGTGCTGGTTCTGCCCGGCGTTTACCGGGAGTATGTGAATCCCATCCATAGCGGAACGGCAGAAAACAGGATCGTATATCGGTCCGTGGAGCCGCTTGGAGCAATCATCAGTGGTGCGGAGGAAGTGAAGAACTGGAAGCATTTCTGCCAGGATATATGGGTTACGCACATTCCGAACGGAGTATTCAATGACTACAATCCTTACAATACGCCGGTTTATGGGGACTGGTATTTTGCGAAGGACGAGCGTCACACAGGATGCGTCTATCTGAATGACAAAGCGATGTATGAGGCGCTGACTCTGACAGAGTGCGATCATGCTCCGGTTTATGAACCATCCTGGGAGCACGAGTGGACCAGATACAAGTGGTATGCGGAGTGCGAGCGTGATGAAACTGTTATTTATGCGAACTTCCAGGGAAAGGATCCGCGTGAGGAAAAGGTTGAGATCAATGTCCGCAGGGAGTGCTTTATGCCCAGTGAAGAGCACGTGGATTTCATCACCCTGTCCGGCTTTTATATTGAAAAAGCAGCTACGACCTGGGCACCGCCGGCAGCTTATCAGGACGGCATGGTGGGTCCGCACTGGGCCTATGGCTGGATCATTGAGGACTGTGAAATCGTCAACAGCAAATGCTGTGGAATTTCTCTTGGCAAATATTATGATGCAGAAAATGATCATTACTTTACCCGTAAGCATGTAAAAAGT